>Ga0116144_10002167_pt1 | contig 21736 bp, 30 predicted proteins | sample AD_UKC035_MetaG_FD_89746 | JGI IMG/M metagenome (GOLD analysis project Ga0116144, IMG submission 89746) | Active sludge microbial communities of municipal wastewater-treating anaerobic digesters from USA - AD_UKC035_MetaG | ecosystem: Engineered > Bioreactor > Anaerobic > Digestate | place: USA...
GGATGCCGCCTGTGCGCCCGTGCCGATAACCAGTCGTTCACCTCCTTGCGGTAAAGGCTTTCATAGAAACGGAAGTAGTCTATCTCATACGTTGTCTCCGACGGATTGGTATTGATTGCCGGTTTCTTCCCGTGTTTGCCCGTTGGTTTCACGGCCGGTGCTGCCTGCTGTTTGTTTGGGTAGCGTTGCTCCCAGTATCTTTTTTTCGATGCTCTGCTCATGGTTGTTAATATATTGATGGGTACTGCTTGTTGCCTCCAAATCGCATCTCGCCCGACGTGCCCGCGGGGTCGTCGGTTGGGGGGATGGGTGGCAGTGTCTTGTCGGCCAGCTCGCCGCTATTGAGCTCCTCCAGCCACTTCATGGCCTCGTTGAACCTGCGGGCGGCCACAGCATTCTGCTCCCGCGTATGCCGCTCATACAGCTCATAGATCACTATATCCTTCAGCCGTTTTAACACCGTTCTGTGCCTATCGTTGCCCCTGGCACTGAATATGGCCTCGGCATCGTAGTAGCGGCTCAGGTAGCCTTTCATCAGGTTGATACTCTCCTGAACAATATCGTCCACAACGTCGAAGTTGGGACCCGTAATCTTGTCAATCACCGATATGGTGCTGACCGTTTTTAGCTCCTCTTTGTTCAAGAAACTCATCTTAATAACCTCCTCTTTTACGTTTACCAAATACTGGCGGTGCGTCCTCCTCCCCCGTCAGGTTCACATAGTTCTGCGCCTGAATGATGGCATCGGTCAGTGCGTCGGGGAAGTCAACCGGGAACTTGCTGCCCTTCTCAAAGTTCAGGAGCTGCTCCTTGGCATCGGCCCAGTCGGGGTTCTGCTCCAAATCTTCACTAAAACTTAGAATACCGCTGGTAAGCGCGCCCACCAGCACGGTATCAATCTTAGTGAACTTGTCGGTGATGCTCTTTTGGGGCAGCGGAATAACGTATGATTTGTACCTCCGGGCGGCCATCACTATGGTTTGGCTATACACGGCCTCCTGAGCCACGCTGGCGTCGTAGAAGAACAGCACCGCATCGTTCTGTCGCATCAGCGCGTTGGCGCGGGTGTAGTGGTAGGCCAGCGCCTCGTCGATGGTGGCAGCCTGTCGGCAGAATATGTCTATAACGGTTATCCCCGTTTCATCAACCGCCAGTGTGGCCAATGCCTTGTATGCCGCTGTGGTGGAGTAGGCAAAGTCCCAGTTGCCAATGATGCAGAGGTATTGGCCCAGCTTCTTGGGCTTCACCATTCTGATCATCGCGTCTTTTATACGCTTACCCGTTTTTATGGGGGTGTTGTAGAACTCGTTGCTGAGTGTGGCTCGGTCGTTTTTGTACTGCTCTATCTTGCGAATGCACTCCTCACGGGTGGTGCGCTCTTTCCACGAGGGTTCCCAGTCGTCCGCTTGGGGGTTGGCCTCCACGTGGGTGTAGTACTTGGTGGTCAGGTTCACCAGATAGACTTTGGCGTACTTCTGTGTCAGCACCTGGTTGCGCCTGGTGTCCACCTTGCGGAAGTTGAAGCCCTTTTTGCGTAGCAGAGCTCCCATAATGCCATTCTCCACAAAGTAGTTGTTGTTGATGATGGTTCGCTCGCTGCGCTTGCCGAATGCCCCCTGAATATCGCCCGTAATTTTGTCGGCATACTCATTTACCAACGAGGTGTTGAGCGAACGCTTACGATCCTCCACATCGTCAATGCTCACGTAGTCCAAGCGACTGCCGTAGGCTCGCAATCCGCGTACCGGCTGATCGAGACCCAAAGCCATGAAGTTGCACCTGTCCTTGGTCTCAAACTGCCCCTCGGCCCAACCGCCATACACTTTCTGCTCGCCAAAGTCGCGGATAATCCGGTGGTTGGCCTCGAATTGCACCTGCAGATCTTGCAAGAGAATAATGGCCCTCACCTCGTTGATGCCCACGGTGAGGAAGAATTTGGAAAGGCCGCACTGCTTTAACGCCAACGGGTACCCCAGGTTGGCATGGGTGCTCTTGGCACCACCCCGGAATATTAGGTTGAATAGGGTCATGAACGGCTCGTTGTACAGGTCGCGGTACACGGCATTGTGAAACCAGGCACAGTCGCTGTCGGCCAGGGGTATGGGTGTGTCTTTGCCAAAGTAGTAGTTGAAGAGCTCCCCGTAGTTCTCGGGTTTCAACAGACGCGCTATACGGATTTCCTGCGCCTGCGATGTTTCGCCCACAATATTATCGATGGTGCTACGGCCAATCTCTGCGGTGCGCAGCTTATACCTTTCCAGAAGCTCTCGGTACTCTTTTTTTGTCATACCTGCCGGGTGTGTAGAATAAAGACATATTCTTAAGGTTGGTGGCCGTGAAATTCAGGGGGATGATCTTGTTTTGCCTCAGACTTTTCAGCCCGCTCTTCCCCATCAGGGTGATACGGCCTCCAACTTTCACAATGAAGAACTGCTCATCATACCTCCTGTGCAGGCGCATGGCCTTGTGCTTGAGGTAGCGAAATCGAACGATCCATAATATCTTCTTCAGCTTCGATGAGTATAGCCTCATCCTTAACTTCATCACGATTGCTTTCATATCGAAACAGTTTCGTTAAGTGCCTCGGCGGTCAGCTTCGACAGGATGCTGTCGGTGGCGGCGCGTACCCGCTTGAGCACGTCCAGCGCCTGCTCCTTTTTCTGCTTTCCCTTTGCGTTCTGCACATACCTCGTAAGCTCATCGGTGAGCATCTCGAAGCTCTCGTACATATACGACAGCACCTTTTTCCTGTCGCTCAGCTTCTCGAATGCGCTGGCATACTTGGCCGCCTCGTCGGGCTTGATGGTGGGCTTCTCCCCCTTCTTGAGCGCCATAAAGCTCTCAAGAATGGTCTGCCTGAGCTCGCTAAGCGCAAGCATATTGCTTTGTTTGAGCCGCTCCCAGTCTTCGATCTTGCTCCACCGCTGAATAGTGGATGGGGCCATTCCCGTGATATCGGCGATGGTCTCTACAATGAAACCCTTCAGGTACAGGTCGCGGGCATGTTGGCGTTTTTGGCTAAGAACACTATCGCTAAGTCGTGCCATATACTATGGTATTGATTCGCCCAAATATCGGTATTGGTCAACTCATTCGTAAGAATAGTGGAAACCCTTTCCTATTTATAGGAAACCCTTTCCTACTTTTCCGATAATCTCTTGCATAGAATTTATGTTTGTGGTGCTTATTTATTCACGTAATTTTTGAACCATGGCAAAAAATGAGCGAGAGCTACCCGAGGTATTGGAGATACCATTCGTAATTTGTGACAATACGCTCAACCGAAAGGGTTGGCGTTTGCTGGTAGAGGGAATTGACACCGCCGGTTTTCTCAAAAATCCCGTGTGCTGTGTACAGCACGATACGTGGAGTGTACCCGTAGGTAAATGGAAAGACCTAAAGGTTGAGAATGGTCAACTGACCGGAACCGTGGAGTTTGACCGTAACGACGACGATGCCGTGAAGCTGTACTGGAAGTACAGGGACGGCTTTATGAATGCCGTATCGCTGCACGTAATCCCTTTTACAGAGAGTGAGGAGCCCCAACTGCTTGTTCCGGGGCAGAGATACCCCACCATTGTTACCAGCGAGCTGTTGGAGATTAGCCTGGTTACCGTTCCGGGTCAGAAAAACGCTGTGAAGCTCTGTACGCCCGATGGTCAGGATTACAAGTTGAACCTAATTGTTAAACAAACAGAAACCAAGATGGACGATGTGAAAACCAAGGAGGAATTGGACGCTTTGAAACAAAAGAACGACGAGCTGTCCAAACAGCTATCTGTCATGCAGGAGCTGAACGCCAAACACCTTGTGCAGCTCCACGTGCAGCGCGGCGTGGTGCAGGATGCCGAGGTTGAACACCTCACGCAGCTTGCCGAAAGCAGCTACGAGACCGTAGAGAAGATGCTGAACGTACGCCAACCCGCGGAGCCCGGCAAGGGTGACGATCCCGAAACTGACGGGCAGGCCAAGAAGCTTGCCGAGAGCATTAAGGGCTTTGCGCAGAGCGCAGATGCCGGCAATGCCCAAAAACCCAACGAGCGCGACTCGTGGAACTACCTCGACTGGTTCAGACGCGACCCCGACGGGCTGGCCCTGATGGCCAAGGACGAACCGGAAAAGCACAAGAAGCTTCAGGAAAACTTTATGGCCGAGGCCAAGAAAAAGAACCTGGTAACAGGAATTAATTAACCATTAAAAAACGTTGAAGAATGAAACGATTTATTGCAGTATTACTACTCATCTGTGTGGGAGTTCTGGGTGCGTTTGAGCTGTTTGCCACCGGAACATTTATGTTCGGTGCCATATCGCTTGCAACTACCCCTGTGGTATTGGACACCCAAAAGATTGTGTTCCTCACCTCGCTGAAAGAAGAGTACGACAGGATTGAAACCTGGCTCAACGAGGCCGAGGATTTGAGCATGTTTGTAGAAGATGGGCAGACATTAAGGTTCCCCGAGAGCGCCGCCGACCCGGCTGTGTACAAGAATAAGACTAACGACGTGGGTAGCGTTGAGCCTTTTGAAACCATCCACGATGTTTCGCTCGATGTGTACGACAGCCAGAACTACAAGCTGCGTAACATTTACCTTCACGCTCTGCCTTTTGAAAAAATTCAGCATTACACCCGTAAGAGTGCCGATGCTATTATCAAACAGGAGATTGCCGATGCGGCCTACGCCTTTGCTCCGGCCACTGAAGGAACCAGAAGACTGGTAATTCCAACCACCGGCCCCGTGATGGGCGGCTTCAAGTCCATGACCCTTGACGACGTGATTGTACTGGCCATGGCGTGTGATAAGAACGAGTATCCCGACGGGCGTAACCTGGTGTTGCCATCGGATATGTGGTGGCAGCTGGTCAACAACAACGAGATACTGAAAGGTCAGCTAAAGAACCAGGCCCAAACGGGGGTGATTGACCCACGGGTGGTTGAGTTCTACGGCTTCAAGATTCACAAGTCGCTGGGCGATAAGTTGGGCTTGGGCTGGGATATTGACGGGGCAGAGAAGAGTGAACAGGGCGCAGCCTATGTAGGCGATGTGGTTCCGGCTGCCGTGATGTTCTGCCGCAATCAGGTGTTCCGTGCGGGCGGGAACATGGAGATGTTCTATAAGGATAAGAGTACCAACCCCACAGGCAGGGCCTACGAGTTTGGCTTCCAGCACCGGTTTAAGGCCGACTTCCAGATGAGCAGCCAGCGTTACAGCGCACTGGTGTACGCCATGCCCGACCCCGACGGTGGTAGCGTATCGGTTGACGGTGTGGCATTGGCCATGATTAAGCTGATGCGGGGCACCAATATTATCAGCTCCGTGGGAACAGATACTAATCACCATAAAGTGACCTTCTCCATTCAGTACCCGGACGAGATTGACGATAGGCTGACCGACTACCTGGAGGACGTGCTTATTGAATTTGGCAGCGATGATATACCCAAACTAACCGTTGGGCTGACGAAGAACTCAGCTGCGGTGGGTACTACATTTGTCATAGCCGCCAAAACCACAAAGGTGTACCTGAGCACGATCCTGAAGGGCTTAGTGGCCACCACGGCAGTACGCGGCAGCATTGTGGACGCTGCCGGCGATACCGATGTGTACGTGCTTACCATTGCGCCCGAAGGCAACCTGTACAAGGACGACATCACCATTAAGTCGGTGGTGAGCCGCAATGCGATTACGTTTGAGGGTGCCCGCATACTTGGCACCACCGTGGCATCGGTTGATATTGACTTATCCTAAACATGCTTCGTAGGCGCATATACCAAGCCATAGCACGGCAGCTTAGGGACTCCCTGCCCGGCCTGCAGTTCATTGATCTGCAGAAAGGGCAGGTGGCCCGGGCCGCCGAGAGCTACCCCCTACCACTACCCGCAGCACTGGTTGAATTCCGTGAAGTAACGTGGAGCAACACCGGGGGGCCGCAGCTTGGCAATGCTGTTGTGGGCATACATCTCTACGTCGAACATGTGTCCGATACCTTTGAGGGTGGCGAGCAGCATGGTGAGGCGGTGAAGGACCTGGATATTCAGGACGAGGTATTCAGCGCGCTCCACGGATTTGCCACCAACGACATGAGCCCCCTAAAGAGGGTGGCCGATGCGCCGCCGGTGTATGCCGACAGGTATGTGGCCTACAGGGTGGACTTTGAGTGTACCATCTTTCAGGAGCGTTCAGGAGAGACCATGAGCGCACCAAAACCGAATGTGAACATAAAACTAAAAGAAAATGAGTGAAACCAAGAAACAACCTCAAAAACCAAAGGGAGCTGCTGCAAAAAGCAAGGCTGTTAAACCCACACCTGCCAAGCCTGAGCCAACTGCTACGCAGTTTGCAACGCCCCAACCCGAAACCGACGAACAGGTGGCCCAAAGGCTGATGAACGATCGGGGGCTGGGGGTGATTTACCAAGTGGGTAAGTACTTCTTCAGCGATCTGCAGTACGCCGAGCAGAGCTACAAGCGGCAGGGGTTGCAAATTAAAACCTACAAGAAATAATGGCACTACCAAATGTAAATATCACAGTACGCCGCGACGGGCTGGGGCAGGTGGATTTTTCCAGCGACGGGATCATGGGGTTAGTCCTCACCGGAATTGCGGTTGATGAGAAAGTAGCACTTGGTAAGGCGTATGCCATTCATAGCCTTGCCGATGCCGAGAAGCTGGGCATACAGCCATACGAGCTGCCACTGGCAGAAACGCCCGTGAAGCACGGCAACTACGATGCCTGGGTTCAAATACGCGACTTCTACAACGAGGCCGGCGATGGAACCAAGCTGTGGATTATCGTTAGCAACGAGGGTAAGATGAGCACCAACGTTACCGGCGGAGGATTGACCCCTTGCGCCTTGGAGGTGCTTGTCACCAAGGCTAACGGTGAGATTGCCGTGGTGGGGATTACCCCCGGAGGGAACCAGGACTCAACTGTACTGGACGGCTTGAACGATGATGTGTGGACTGCCATGACAGCCGCACAGGTTGTGGCAAACAACTACCAGGAGAGCATCATGCCGTTCAGCGTGGTGATCCCCGGGTTGGGCTTCTCCGGTGTTGCCGATGCAACGAAAGACCTGAAGTCCATGAGCAATCACCGCATTAGCGTTCTGCTGGCTGCTCCCGAAGACGACGGCGTGGCAGGTATTGGTCAGGTCATTGGCCGCCTGGCGGCCATACCCGTGCAGCGCAAGATTAGCCGGGTGAAGGATGGCGCTTTGGCCAATTTGGCCGGCTACCTAACCGACAAGGCCGTGGTGGAGTACCGCGACGGCGACCTGAATACCCTGCACGACAAGGGGTATATTGTGTATCGTACTTTCCAGGGCAAGAGCGGCTATTTCTATAGCGGCGACCCCACGGCAACCGGTGCCACCGACGACCTGAATACCATATCGCGAAACCGCATTATTGACAAGGTTCTTAAAATTACCTACAACACTTACATTGAGGAGGTGGACGACGAGGTACCCATTACCGATGACGGCAAGATAGAACCCGCCGTATGCGCTTCGCTGCAAGAGAAGGTGGAGAGACAGGTACGGGGCAATACTGTGGGCGAGGTTTCGCAATTCAGCGCATACATCGACCCCAATCAGAACATACTATCGGGCGCACCTGTGGAGGTGGTGCTCGACATACTGCCAGTGGGCTACCTGAGCAATATTCGGGTGTCGCTGGGATTTATTAACCCATTTTCAACCTAAATTACAGAGATATGCAACCAGCATGGGAAGATTATAAATGTTTCATGGGCGGGCGGTTTGTTACGGGTATCCGTGGCTTCAGCTACGGCGTGAGCCAGAACAAGGAGTTCATCTACGGCGAGGGAAGCGATCCCCTGGGGATAGGACGCGGGAACCGTGAGCCAAAGGCTGAGATTAAGCTGCTGCAAAGCGAGCTCGAGGCCATTATCCTGAGCGGAGGCGATCCAACTTCCATCCCGGCGTTCACCATTGTGCACAGCTACGTGCGAAAGGGTACCGTGGCCATCATCACCGACGTGATTGAGGGCGTGGAGATACAGGAGTGGGAGAAAGCCATGGCCCAGGGGGATACCTTTATGGAGGTAACCCTGCCGTGTATTTGTCTTAAAGTTACGCCCAACGCGGCAGCCGCATGGGTGAAAAAGAATTTCAACGCTAATTTGCAGTAGCTATGGCTAAGGAGATAAACCTAAGAGGAGAGCCCGGGGGTGTGGATATTACGCCCGCCTCCGGGCATGGTGTTACACCCGACCGGATAGCAGCATGGAAGAAGCTGCACGGCGATGTGTACGAGATTACCGTTGACGGGCATACGGGCTATGTGCGGGGATTTGACCGCAATACCATGAAGTTCGCCCTATCGCAGCTTAAATTCAAACTCGGGGCCGATAGCACGGCTGAGGTATCTGTGGAGAAGATGATAGAGTTGGGCGAGATAGGTCTGAAGAACTGCTGGCTGGGTGGCGACGAGGAGATAAAGAACAACGACCGCCTGTTTATGGCCGCAGCCCTACAGGTGGGTGAGCTCTTTGAGATAGCCGAGACAGCGCTAAAAAAGCTCTAGCCGACGCGCTCGACCGCGCCCAGAATAACTGGATAGGCCTCTACGACACCGCCTGCCAGTACTATCTCAACAAGGACACGTCGGCGTTAAGCGATGAGCACTGGGCGCAAACCATAGCACAGCTGGTGTGGCTGAGAAAGGACGAGGCAAGGCACAATAATAATTTTGACCTGTGAGCAACGTAGTAGAGTTTATATACAAACTTCAGGATAGGGTATCCGATGCGCTCAAGAAAATGGAGGAAAACTCCAAGCGTGTGCATGACCAAATGGAACGTGCTAAAGCGCAAACCGGCAAGCTTGAAAGCACGCTTGGCAAGGTTGCCGGGCGTTACCTCTCATTTGCGGCGGTAGTTATGGGTGGTCGTGCCATAGCCAAACTGGGTATGGATATGGAGGCCACCAAGGCCAAGTTTGAGGTGCTGCTGGGATCGGTGGAAAGAGGCAATAAGGTTTTCACCGAAGTGAATGAGATGGCCAAGCTTACCCCCTTCACCACATCCGATGTGGTGGGTGCCAGCGAACAGCTGCTCGCCTTCAACTACGATGCCGAAAAGTTGATGCCCACCCTGCGCATGCTGGGCGATGTGGCCATGGGCGATGCCCAAAAGCTGTCGGGCCTTACCACGGCATTTGCCAAGGTGAGCAGCACGGGCAAGCTCACCGCCCGCGAGCTGATGCAGATGGTCTATCAGGGGTTCAACCCGCTGGTAGTAATGAGCGAAAAAACGGGCAAGAGCATGGAAACGCTCAACGAGGAGATGGCCCGCGGGCAGATAACCTTTGCCATGGTGGAGGATGCCTTTCGTACCGCCACATCGGAGGGTGGCCGCTTCCACGGCATGATGGATAAGATGGGCGAAACGGGCAGGGGTAAACTTAACACCCTAATGGGTGCCCTGCAGATAAAACTGGCCGAGCTGGGCGAAAAGATGATCCCTTACCTAAATAAGGTGTTGGACTTTGGGCTAAAACTGGTGGACAACTTCGACCGCATTGCCAAGGTGATTTGGCAGGCTTTAATTCCGGTAAGGGCGTTTTTTAACGGTATTGCAACGCTATTCCAATTTTTTAAAGAGAATGGGGCCATTTTGGCCCTAACCGCAACGCTGCTGGTATCCATAAAGCTGGCCATGCTGCAGGCATCGCTGGCAGCCAAGGGGCTGTCCATAGGGAGTATGCTGGCTTCAAAAGCTTTCCAAATTCTTAACGCCACCATGTTAAAAAATCCTTTCACAGCGGTACTGGTAGGCATAACCCTGCTGGTAGGTGCGCTGGTAATGATGAGAAAAAGGACAAAAGAGGCAAACTCTGCCCTAGGTGAAATAAACAGGACTGCTGCAAGTTATGAGGCAGATGAGAGGAGTAGGCTTAATAGAATTTTTGATGCTCTGAAAAGAACAAATCCTCAAAGCGAAGAACGCAATAAACTCATAAAACAACTCAAAGAAATGTATCCAGGCCTCATTGATAAAATGGAGCTTGAAAAAGCTGGTTTGGATGATCTTGAGATTGCATACAAAAATTTATCAGACTCCATAGCCGAAAGAGCAAGGAAAAGAGCTTATGAGGATATCCTAACCCAACTGGAAGCCAAAGAAATTGAGTTTGCAATAAAAAACAAGGAATCCCTTGAACTGGCAAAGAAAATGGGAGGCCTAAGGCCCGGTGAATCAAGAAAGGATGCAATTAAACGTACCGCAAAGTCTCAAGGTGTGTCTGAGAAGGAGGTAAAAAAAGCCTTAGAAATTGAATTTGATCTTTTTAAAATTAGATCGGATATAAGAGATGTAAAAATAGCTGCAGATAAGTTTTATGCTCCTGTCGTTACAAATTCGGATTTAGAAAATGCTGCCTCAGTATCCGGTTTAACCGGCGCCGGCTCGCGCCCCACCAATATCACCATCAACCTGCGAAACTTAATAGAGTACCTGAATATGTACCCCCAAACAGTGCGCGAGGGGGTGAGCGATATGGAGAACCAGCTAATTGAGGGATTGCTAAGAGTAGTTAACAGTGCCAATAGAATTGCCGCGCGATGAATAAGATAGACCTGAAAGAGATATTTGGAGTAACATGGGGGTTTATAGGGCTTCCGTTCCCCGAGATGATTATACGTGGCTTCCCTGTTCGGCGCAAAGGCGATTTCAGGGGCGAGGAGTTCACCTACCCCGAACCCGTGCAGCAGGCGGTGATTAGCGAGAAGGGAGTGGCCTACTGGGGTGCCAATATGCAGGGACGGCGGATGTTCATGCCCATCTGGTTGAGCGCAGTGGACAACAACGCGTTGGCGTACCTGCTGCCCAACACCATGATGTCGCTCTCGGTGAGAGCCAACATCGTCACCACCCGGCTGGTGAACCGGCACGGAACGGTAAAGGAGGAGATATCGGACGACGACTGGGAGATACGCATCAAGGGGGTACTCATCGGCGAGGGGAACAACTACCCCGAGGAGGAGATGCAGCGCCTGGTTGATTGGCGAAACCAGAGGCAGGCGTTCAACATTCAGAATGTGAAGACAACCATCTGCCTCGGCGACAACGAGAAGGTGGTGATAGACAGACTGCACTTCCCTGAAAACAGGGGATACCAAAACACGCAGCCCTACGAGATGGATTTACTAAGCGACAAAGAGTTCAGCCTATACATTGACTAGCCATGTACGTGAAGAACAGATGCCATATCACTGTGATATCGCCCGACGGCAACAGAACCGAGTTCGATGCCGTTGAGTCGGTGACCATCAGCAAGAGTATCGACACCGTAACATCATCGGCAGTCATACGCATGCCCGCATCGGCGGTGCTGGTCTATAAGGACGGGTTCAGAACCGACAGCGTGCAGACTGCAAAACAGTTTCGCAGGGGCGACAGGGTAACCATTGCCCTGGGATACGACGACCGCATACGCGTGGAGTTCCAAGGCTTTGTTTTCCGCATCAACTACACATCACCGGTGGAGATCGAGTGCGAGGGGTTTGAGTTCCTGCTTCGCAATGAGTTGCCCACAAAGACTTTCCCAAAAACCAATCTTCGCGATGTATTGGGCTACATCGTATCCACGGCGGGCAACTTTCGGGGTGAGGGTATCACCCTGGCGGGCGATATTCCCGACGTGGAGATGCAGGACTACGTCATACCCGCCAACCTTAATGGTATTGATGCGCTACAGCAGATAAAGGAGCTGTATGGCCTCACCATATACTTTGTGAATGATACGCTGTATGCAGGGCTCGACTTTATTCGCCTATACGGCGATGTGAAATATGGCCTGGGCGTGAATACCACCAGGGCCGACGAGCTGAAGTACCAGTACGAGGACGATGTGAAGCTGAAGGTGAAGGCCATTCAGATCAACCGCGATAACACCAAGCTGGAAGCCGAGGTGGGCGACCCCAAGGGCGAACAGCTAACGCTGTACTTCTACACGGCTACCGGCGTGGCCCATCTGAAACGGCTGGCCGAAACCGAAATGAAGAAGTACCGTTACAGCGGCTATACAGGCAAGCTCACCACCCTGCTTGAGCCGTACTCGCAGCCGGGCATGGTGGCGGTGATTGACGATCCGAAGTTTGAGACCCGTGGTGTCCGCTATGAGATACGAAGCGTGTCAACAACGTTTGGCACGGGGGGTGCCTCGCGAAGCGTAGAAATAGGAAAAACAGTGAGCGATGGACAGTAGGATAGAACAGATAGTACGGGGGCTTGGGCGGTTGCTCAGGGGCGTGGAGAGCAGCTTCATTTGCACGGTTGCCCGTGTGGATAGCGAGACGGTGGACGTGAATGATATGAACGGCACCGCCTATCTCAACGTGCGCTTGTCGGGTACCGAAGGGAAGCGGGGCTTTGTGATTATCCCCAAGGTGGGCAGCTTCGTTATCGTTTCCAGATTATCCAATTCCGATAGTCTGTTCGTGAGCATGGTGTCCGAGGTGGACAGCGTGGTGATAATGGGGGGGGAGAATGGGGGGCTGATAAAAATTGGGGCGCTGGAAAGTAAATTGAACCAGCTGATTTCTGAGGTGAATGCGCTTAAGAGTGATTACACATCTCACACGCATCCAACGCCATCGGGAGCATCAAGCGCACCAACAGTCCCGTTTACCGGCACTTTTAGCCAATTTGACAAATCTGATTTTGAAAACCCAAAAGTAACGCACTGATGGTTGGACGCGGCATAATGATAGACGACAGTAACGATCTGCAGGTGCAGGTTAGGCTCGACAATGAGGGGATGATTGTGTCGGGACTGGTGATTGGCGATACCACCCACCAGAACCAGGAGCAGATTGTGATGGCCGAGCCGGGCACGGTGAAGCATGCCCCGGGGATCGGGGTGGGCGCAAGCAGCTACATCGACGATGAGATGCCCGACAATCTCTTCCGTGCCATCCGCACACAGCTGGTGGCCGATGGGCAGGCGGTGAAGCATATTGGCATTAACAAGGATAACCAATTGATAATCGATGCTAAATACAACAACGATGATAACACTTGACCAGCTGAAGCACATCTGCCCGAGTTCGTCGGTGATCACGCTGCAAAAGTACGTGGAGCCGATTAACAGGTACATGGTGAGCGTTGGAGGCATTACATCAACACAACGCCTTCGGCATTTCATAGCACAGGTGGCGCACGAGAGCGGATGCTTTAGGTATGTGCTCGAAATTTATGGCGGCGAGGCGTACAATAATCGCCCCGATCTTGGGAATATCATGCCCGGCGACGGTCCTCGATTCAGGGGACGCGGGTTGATACAGATCACAGGACGCACAAACTACGAGCAGTGCAGCATGGCCCTGTTTGGCAACAAGAGGCTGTTGGACACCCCTGAACTGCTGGAACAGCCTGTCAATGCCGTGCGCAGTGCGATGTGGTTCTGGAACACAAGGGGGCTCAATGCCCTTGCCGACAGCGACGATATACGTGCTGTAACACGGCGAATCAACGGTGGGTACAATGGACTCGACAATAGAAAAACTCTTTATGAACGCGCTAAAAATTTTATACCATGATGGACACACTCACAACCATAATTGTATCACTGGGCACCGGTATGGCGGGGGGCTTCTCAGGATGGTTCTTTGGCCGTAAGCGTCAGAGCATCGAGAATATTGATATGGCACTAAGCACATGGCAAAAAGTGGTGGATAGCCTTGAGAAACGGGTCGATATCCTACTGGCCAAGGTTGACGAGCTCACCGAAGAGAACTCAAGGTTGAAAGAGGAGATTGCCCGCCTGCGCGACGAGCGTATAGCCGATACGCGCAAGGACAGGAAAATTGAGCAGTTAGAACGAAAAGTTGAGAAGTATGAGAAGATACTTTGTGATAATAGCATTAAGCATTAGCCTGCTGCTTTGCGGGTGCCATCCCAAGCGCATGTCCACCAATCTGGTGGAGAGCAACAGCACCGGGGTTGCCTCGGTGGTTGATATTGGTCAGTCGCACAGCACCCATAGTGCCTATACGGATAGCTCCGTGGTTGGCACGACGGAGAGGCAGGATATTGATGTCATTACCACCCACACCCTGTGGAGTGCGCCGGATAGTTTGGGCAGACAGTACCCCCGGGAGACCGTGGTTACGGAGGTGAAGAAAAGCACACGGTCGGCAAGCATGGCTCACAACAGCAAGGCGTACCGCCTCAGCACGTCTGACTCTCTCGGGCTGTTGGCGTTTGATACCATTTCGCATGTTCGCCACAGGGAGGTGTCGGGGGAAGAGAAGCCCGCAGGCCATGCCCGGAGGGTGGTGGCAGCTGCGGTGCTGTCGATTGGTATTATTCTGATTTTAATACTGATTTTAAAAAGGTTTAAATTGATATGAAAGAGGTGGTGGTAGGTGTGGGGCAGTCGGTATTCGACATTGCCATTCAGCATACGGGTAGCGTGGATATGGCCTACGACATAGCCGTGGCCAATGGCATATCCATCGATGCGCCCCTGATACCGGGCACCATCCTGACAGTACCGGGGGTTGTAATCCCAAAGATTGTTGATAACTACCGCCGTAGCGGGGTGGTCATAGCCACTGCAATCCATAAATTTGACGGTGAGGAGGGCGAGGGCCTTGAGTTCTGGTACTTGGAATACGATTTTGTAATATCATAAATACAGTCAAACATGGCAACTTATACACCAAAAAACATGCTTCTCAGCCTCGTGGTACGGGGTTGGAAACCCATGGTGGTGGAGGTGAAGGCCTTTATCAACTCATTCTGGCACAAAGAGGAGAAGCTGCCCATTGCTAGTATCAATGGGCTGGAGACCCGCCTGCAGGAGATAGAGAGCAGCCCGGGGGGTGGTGAGCAGATAACGCTCTACGACCCTGCCAAGACCTACACCACTACCACGCTCACGCTGGTGATATACTCCAACGACCAGAGCGACGACGAGAACTTCCATCTGCCCGGGCTATTCCTGCTGGTGGCCAACGCCGCCGAGGGCGATAGCCCCGAAGCCGAACCCGATAAGTGGGTGAGGCTGAGTAATTATGTGAGTCAGGGAGAAACATACTATCAAACATAGCACAATGACAATTCCAGAAGGATTTATTCAGAAGAAAAACATAACACATAAACATGTGTACGGCAATTTCTACGCCAAATTGCCAACTAATATTGAGAAGGGCGAGATATTCATTGATACGCAACAAGGGAAATTAATCATACGCGGTGATGATGACATTCGTTATGACTTTGATGCAAAAGTAGGTGCCTCAACGGTTTTAATTTATTTACAAGAAAATATAGGAGTTTGGGGTTACAATTTTATGGGCTTTTATTACCCCTGCAAACTCATAATCTTCGGAACGGCCAAGGCCACAAAGAAGCCCTACACCCTGAGCCTTCGGGGCACATCTCTTGGTTTCGGTGCTACGACCACATATTTGGATATTTTAAAAAGCACAGATTCAGACCATATCGAAGATTTTCAACTCGAGGTTGAATTGGTGCCATTTGACGCTCAATCATGGCTAGTGAAGATTGTTGGCAAAATTAATTATGAGAATGCGGGTGAGGTAAGGGTTGACGTTTTTGAACTAAAAGAGGGGTTTGGCAACAACCTTTATTTGGAATGGACAGAGGGAATGGGCCAAGGCCCTAACATACGCATTTGTCGTGTTCAAACTGGCAACACCAAGTACGATGAGAAATACGAACAATAGTAACTATGGAACTCAAAGAGATTCAAAACAGCATCAAGGAGTCGTTTATGGAGAATGCCGCACTGCGTGCGGCCTACGGGCTCGACCCCGAACTCCAATTCGACCGGCAGTTCTCGCCCGTTAGCATCGAGGCGTCCATTATCGGCGTGGTGGCATACGTGTGGTACCTTATTGTGAGGGTTATAGCCGCATTCCGCACCGAGACCGACAGGCGCATAGAGCTGTCGTACATGGCATCCATACCGTGGTACTACGACCGGTGTTTGGCCTACCAGCACGGCCACGACCTGGTGTTCGACCCGCAGACCTATCGCTTTGGCTACGCCCGCCAAGACCCGGACGCGCAGATAGTGAAATTTGCCGCCGTCAGGCAGGTACAGGATGTTGCTAAGAATATTACAGTGCTGAAGGTATTCACAAACAAAGCGGGCAACGTGCCGCTCACCGGCGCAGAGCACGAGGCGTTCAAAGAGTACATGCGACGTGTGGGCGCCGCCGGCATTCACTACGAGTTTGTCAACCTACCCCCCGATGAGCTGAAGATTGCCCTGCAGGTGATATTCAACCCGCTGGTGCTCGACAGCACAGGGGCAAAGATTTTAGACAACACCTATCCGGTGAGGGAGGCTGTTCAGGCCTACATCGCCGGTATCACATTCGGCGGGATGCTCAACCGAAACCACCTGATAGATGCCATCCAAGCCGCCGAGGGCGTGGTGGATGTTATACTGAATGAGATTGAGCATTCCACCGATGGCGACAGCTTCACCGAGGCCACAGGCCCCGATATTGTGAGCGAAAGCGGTTCATTCATCATCAACACCATCAACGATACATACACCCCGGGTATATGATAGGCAATTGGCTGGCATACGTGTACAACTACCTCGTGGTTCGGATCAGACAGCCACGGCTGGTGGGCCTGATCATGGCTCTCATCAAGCCCGGGCGTATGCTGTTCAGCAGCCTCTATTCGTATATCGACGACAGCCGTCTGCGATCGGCAGCCACATGGCAGGTGTGCTGGCTCGAGAAGTTGCTGTCCGATACCCTGGGCTATCCGGTCAGAATAATCGAGAGCGATGGCAGGCCGGTTGATTTCCATGTGATGGGCGTGAGCGTTAATCACGAGAATTTGGCATCGGCATTATTGAACAGGTATAAGCTGGCGGGCAGGTCGTTTGTGTTCATCTCAACCGTCGCCTCTGCTCAGTGGAGTAACCCCGTGTGTTCTCTCACAGAGAATGTTGTTTTTGTTGCCAAGTGGAAAAATCCCGGTTGTGCGATGAGCAATAACTTTACGTTCACCGCACGGTGGAGCGATCCTGTGTGCGCCGAGGTTGAGGTTATTAAGTACACGCTGAACCTCTCAATACACCCCGATTCAACAGGTGCAGCGACAGGGAGTAAATTGAGTAAAGACCCCGACAAAGACGGCTACGACTATGGTGATGTGGTGCAGGTAAGCGCTGCTGATAATGCTCCTCATGGATACTTCGCGCGGTGGGAGAGATACCAGTCAGGAGGTTGGATTGTTGTTAGCTATAGCAGAGATTTCCTGGTAATAATCAAAGGCAACACCAACATGAGGGCATACTATACTGACGGCGCAAGTTAAAATCAAATATAATGAATTATGAGCTACGTTAACACAGGAATTGAGCGGTGCAAGACGCTGACGATTGACAAAAAATTGGCAGGCGGCGACTCGCTGCCGGGATATCCAAAGGATTACAACATCCTGCTGGCCTTCACAGGCCCGGGTGGCAGCTATGCGGCTATAACAGAGACGAATTTCAAGAGGCTGACAGAGGCGAACTACATACTTCGTCTGAACGCATTTAAGAGTTACGTCCAGTCAGTGGAGGGAATTACGTCGGTTGATGCTGTCACGGAGACGGGGTATGAGGCCTATCGCGAAAATCTATTATCGTGTCCACTAGGGGTAATGGAGGGTGAAGTATAATGGTACGGGGAGCAGACTACAACTTCATCATACGGGTGAAGAATAGGGCCACAGGGCAGCTGATAGACGACCCTGAGTTGGTTGACGGACTTATTATGGTACTCACCAGCAGCGTGGATCGAAAACCCTTCAAACGGTATGTATTGGGCGATGGCATTGAGAAAATAGAGCCGGGGATGTTTAAGGTGAGTATTCCGTCAGACGACACGCTGTCACTACCCCCATCTTCAACAGCCATCCTCGAGGGGTTCACCCTGCCGGTGAAACATCCCATACGCATCAATCTTGGTGTGGTATCAGACAATGCCGCAAATTACAATGAGTAGAATAGAGGTTAATATTGATTTTGATGACACTCACTTGGTAGAGGTTGCCAATGGTGGAGATATTGATATTTACTTCGATCCATACCACTCTGTATCGGTTGAGCCGTTATCATGGCCCGTGGCGGTAGAGATACTTCGGCAGCAAATACAGGAGATATTCAAACGTGGGCTCAGGGTGGAGTTCCGTGCTTGGGACGATTTTTTCCAGTATCGCATCGAAGACGACGAGTGGAAGTCCATCATGCCCTTATCGCTTATCGCAGGCCCACAGGGTGTAACCGGTGCACAAGGAGAAATGGGACCGCAAGGCCCACAAGGGGCGCAGGGTGAAACCGGAGCACAAGGCGAAAGAGGGCCGCAAGGCGAGCAAGGGCCACAGGGTGAGCCCGGAGCACAAGGGCCACAAGGGGCGCAGGGTGAAACCGGAGCACAAGGCGAAAGAGGGCCGCAAGGCGAGCAAGGGCCACAGGGTGAGCCCGGAGCACAAGGGCCACAAGGGGCGCAGGGAGATACCGGAGCGCAAGGAGAAAGGGGCCTGCAGGGCGAAGCAGGGAAGGATGGTGAGGATGCCCCACCGCTCAACATTGAAGAACCATCGGTTATAGAGGTGGGTGGTATATCAGCAGGGACTACGTTTGATAATATTTCATTCCCCGATTTTGTAAGCATGTTGCTCTACCCCGAGCTGTTCCCTGAGCTCACTCCACCGTCCGCCACATTCACCGCATCCGTTACAGGCTACCGCGAGATAGGCGAGGTGGTTGCCACCATCAACTTCATCGGCAGTTTCAACCCGGGCAAAATAGACCCACAGTACGAGTCCGAAAGCCCCTACCGAAGCGGCCCGCCCGAGGAGTACCAGTACGCACATATCAACGTGGTGGCGGGTGCACAACTGCCCAACCAGACCACCAGCTCGCTTAGCGACACGCAACAAGTTACCAGCTATCAGGTGGTGTCGGGTGTGCAGTCGTGGCGCGGCAGGGTTAAGTACTCGGGGGGTGTGCAGCCCAAGGGTTCCAAGGGCAGCAACCACTCCGAACCCCTCGATGCAGGAACCACTGGCTACATCACCCGATCCATTACGGGCGTTTACCCCTGTTTTGCCACCACACATGCCGGAGGGGTGGGAACGCTCACCAAGCTATCGCTAGCCGCCCATGGCAGCGTTATCACTGTCGATATGGCCGCCGAGAGCGGCGCATCCAAACAAAGGCTCATGGTGCCGGCCGTATGGGGTACGCTAAGCAAACTAGAGCAGTACAGCGACCTGTCGGGCTTGTGGGAAACGATTGATATTTCGCTATTCACAGCGTCCGATGCCAACGGCCACAATTACGGCAATGGCACGGCCAATTACAAACTATACACTCACAACGGCAGCACCCTTGGGCGCCGCTCATTACGTTTCACATTCAGTTAGCCAGCCATGCGAGATAAAGGACTTCTACCCATATCAGCCAATTTTGAGCCACAGATAGCGGCCCCATTCGATGGGCGCGGGCGCGTGCCAAAGGCATCCGATCTGCTACAGCAATCCACGTGGCAAGCCCGCGATGGTAATGTCTATGCCTATGTGGGAATGCCTGTGGTGGTGTATGATGATGACGAGGATAATGGTATATACCTACTACTAAACCCCGACTACACCGATGCCGACAGTTGGGAACGGGTGGGTAACATCCCCGGCCCCCAGGGTGAGCAAGGGCCACAAGGGGCGCAGGGTGAAACCGGAGCACAAGGGCCACAAGGCGCACAAGGAGAACGGGGGCTACAGGGTGAAACCGGAGCACAAGGGCCACAAGGCGCACAAGGAGAACGGGGGCCACAGGGAGAAACCGGAGCGCAAGGGCCACAAGGGGCACAGGGAGAACGGGGGCTACAGGGTGAAACCGGAGCACAAGGGCCACAAGGCGCACAGGGAGAACGGGGGCTACAGGGTGAAACCGGAGTTGTTGATATATCTCAGCACCCTCGTGTGAATCTTATGCCGGATAGTTTCTTTTTGCATGACGATGAAACTATTCTGAATTACTTAACAGGAAGTAATTCTCCTTTTTCAGGTCATTTTACGTTTGAGGGTGGCCTTGTGAGTATAGACGGTACTATAAGAAGCGGAGAATTTTGGCTAGAAAAATATACTAGCAAATTACTGATTCACCCCGGTACCCTTTGTGTAAGCATGCTCAGATATCAAGATGAGGATGAAGTTACTTGCATCATTACAGAAATAGATTATACCGAAACGATAATACCTCTTGATGAAATATCTATTTATCCAAATCAAATATTTGGAACTCATGTATTTCGAGATTTTATCAATATTATGAGTATTAAATTTGTTGTAGGTAAAACAACACCATTTCATGGATGCATTTCTTTAGGTTTTCCTAAAATTGAAGCGGGCGATTCGCCAACATTATGGACTCCGGCACCAGGAGACATTGGGGCTATGTGGCTTAATCAGGTCGCTCTAAGTAAATAAAATTTTTGCACAATTTGTTTTAAGTTTATGTACAAATTGTTTTGGTGATTTTATACCTCCGGCTCAAGAGCCGCGCCTATGAGATTCTGGTTGATATCGCCGAGCGGGATTTTAACCTTGATCTCAAAAAAAAGCATGGTGCCAAACAGTTAGCCAGCTCAAAGAGGAGCACCCCACGGTGAGCATCCGCGCGCTCACCGAACTGTTTGGCAGGTCACGTCAGGGCTACTACCAGCGGCAGCACGCCCAGGAGCGGACGGGGCTTGAGGATGAGGTTATCCTGGCCTGCGTTAGCAGGATCAGGACGCGGGCTGGCACGAACCGATGGGGCGTTCGCAAGCTGCAGCTGCTGGTCAACCGGGAGCTCGCCCCTCTAGGCCTCCGGGTCGGGAGGGATCGGCTATTCGCCCTGCTGGGCGCGCACGACCTGCTATCGAAACCGCGCAGACGGGCGTATGTGAAGCGGGGTGGGGAGCATCTGCTACCGAGGTACAGCAACCTCATCCGGGGAAAGGTGCTAACCGGCCCCAACCAGCTATGGGTTGCCGATATCACCTACCTGAAGTCCCCCTCTGGTGCGGCCTATTTCCTGTATCTGGTCACCGATGCCTACTCCCAGATGGTTGTGGGTTGGCACCTGAGCGACGACCTGCTATCCGCATCCGCCCTGCGGGCTCTGGCCATGGCGCTCAAACAGAATGGGAGTACCCCTTCGCTCACGCATCACTCGGACCGGGGGGCGCAGTACCGCTCCGTGGAGTACCTGGGCATGCTGAAGCGGCACAGTGTGAGCATCAGCATGTCCAACCCCAGCTCCCCCCAGGAGAATGCCATTGCGGAGCGATTGAACGGCATACTCAAAGCGGAATGGCTGTATGACATGGACTTCAAATCGTTAGCGGATGCGAGGACCAAGGTGAGAAAGGTCATAGCGGTCTACAACGGGTATCGCCCCCATAACTCCCTGGGCAACCTGGTCCCGGAGCAGGTGCATTGGCAGGGTTTTTTAAGGCATGGAGCCGTTCGCGTGGTCAGCAGGAACTGCGTAACAGAAAAGGAGCCCCAAGAGGCTCCTTAGATCCGCTGCTACGCTCTACGGGCAGTGGGTATTCCTCGGATGGTTGCTCCCCAGCAGAGCCATCCTCCGCTTATCACTGCACGTCAAAAATGGGAGAGAAGAATTTTATAACCAAAAAAAGATGTTAACATTGCAGAGTGAAAACCTTTAAAAGTGTCAACTAAA
>Ga0116144_10002169_pt1 | contig 21725 bp, 18 predicted proteins | sample AD_UKC035_MetaG_FD_89746 | JGI IMG/M metagenome (GOLD analysis project Ga0116144, IMG submission 89746) | Active sludge microbial communities of municipal wastewater-treating anaerobic digesters from USA - AD_UKC035_MetaG | ecosystem: Engineered > Bioreactor > Anaerobic > Digestate | place: USA...
ATGCTTCACAACATATGGCACCATGGGACCAAGATATCCCTTCAGCCATGCGTCATCCTCATCCGTCCACCTTTCCGGCCTGCTGCCAGAATATATGAACTTGCCTTTCTGGTATGGCGTATTACGGAAAATATAGTCGCCTGCAGGGTTGACCAGGGCAGCCACCCGGAGCCATCCATCGTTGGGATAACGTGCCATCTGCATGACATTTCCGTTGTATATAACTTCCATAGCTCCCGGCTGGGGCGTGCCGAATCCCCTGTTTCTCAGCTGACCATACTCGGTTATCCCGAGTTCTTTAAGGTCTGCCACCCGTACCCTGTCTCTTGATTCAGCAGGAAGGCGGCGAAGGATATCCGGCGCATCCACCGGCTTGAAATTATTTACGGTCTTTCCCCCTATTATACGCACCTCTTCGCCCGGGTAGCTCCTGTATACAACAGGGCTTTCTTCTGTCCCTGAATCTTCACTGCCAAAAGATATCGTGTCCTCCATAAAGTATCTGCCTTCACGCATAAATACAACTATACCTTTTCCCGGAAGCCCTTTTTCCCTTATAACCCTGCGTACCTCTTCCTGCACCCGTCTCAATGTCGCGAAAGGATTATGAAGGCTTCCATCGCCGTTATCGCTGCCTGAAGGAGATACATAAATTGAATACTTGGGAAGTTTTACCCTTGACGCACGCCTTTCTCTTGCCGGCACAATCTCTTCGCCATCCTTCAAATTGTCAATAAACTCAAGCCTGTCTGCAAGCTCCAGCCTGTGCATCTCGTTGGGATTATTCGCTATTGCTGTTTCCCTCATGAGAGCTTCGTATATATCACGGGCTTTATTGTATTGCCGCTCGCTTGTGTAAGTGTCTCCTGTTGCCCTGCGGGCACGCATACTGTCATTGCCGGAAAGTCCATTTATCTTCAGTATCCCGGTATAAACTTCCCTTTCCCTGCGGTATTCCTTCTGCTCGCTGTAAAGAGCCGCCTTTCCGAAAAGCCCGCAGACCCTGTAATTTAAACTCAAACCGGGCAATTTAAGCAGACTGTCATAAGTCCCGTGGGCTTCCCTGTAATTTTTCTCTATACGGTAGCTTTCGGCAGTATTGAAAAGATAAAGTTGTATCCCATAATCTATCCCTAAAATGTTTTTAAATTCCTCGTATTCCTTCCTCGCTTTTGTAAAATCACCTTTTTCGATAAACCTGTCTGCGGCTGAAAAAATTGATTTTATTCTTTCTCCTGCCGCTTCCTCCTGTCCGGCTCCCGCCTGTTTTATCTCTTCTGAATTAAGTACCCTGCTGTATATGACAACCTCGTCTATATCAATTACTTCTCCGTCACTGTATCCTACCATTAGAGGACCTTTTGCAGGCACATATTTGCCGTCATGTTTTATACGTCCTACAAGAACTCCGTTAAAATAAAGGAATATTTCCTTTCCGTCCCATGTGAATGCCGCGTGATTCCATTTGTCGTGGGGTACGGAAACTCCGCTTGCCCTGGCCGAAAGGGAGCCTGTTTTCTTTCCGTCGGAAGTAGTGCCCGGAAGACAGCTTATACGGGCAATCAGGTTGTCCGGCGGCACTGCGGGAAAAAGGCTCCAGCCTGTCGGACCTCCCCCGCACAATAATAAGGTATTGGCAGATGCTTTAAGTTCGGGATAGACTGTTGCCTTTCCCTTGCGGCGGAACCAGCATTCAACGGTAAAAGCACCTTTGTCAATGTCAACTACCGGTCCCTGGTAATATCCCCTGTCCAGTCTCACTGCTTTCTTCCCAGGAATTCTACCCTCGACAACCTGTAAATCAAGAATTTCTTTCTGAGCAACTTTTCTTGGAATAAATTTCAAATCTGCTCCGTTTCCGCTGATATCCTTTATCATGCTTTGGCTGTCTTTAACATCCTCGAAAGTGTAATGGCGCATAACGCTCTTGTCATTCCTGAGAGCTTCTTTTCTTTCAAGCCATCTCTTCTCCCATTCGGTTTCACCCATGACATTCAACGCAAGTGCCGTCAGCAGAATAATTGCAAGGCCTGTTATTTTCATATTCCTCCTCTTAGGGTTGTTTCCATTTTTGACGACCATATGTTTCAGTAAGCCCCGATATTCCTTCCGCCTTCTCCTTTGCCTATTGCAGGACTGCCGGGCCTGAGCCTGAAATCTCCGTTCTCCGCGTCCTCAAATAAAGGGTCCTGCTGTATGCTGTTTCTGTCAAGCCCGCTTGTTTTCTTCCACTCTTTCAGGGTCGAACCGGGAACTGCTTTTTTCCATGACGTTGATGCGCTGTCGTACACATAGACGTTTGCTATGCTGGCAGAGTCTCCATTGCTTTTGGTTGCGCAAAAAAGGTTGTAGTCACTTTCGATATCTGAAAGGCTGTTCCTGAAAATAAGCATGCTTTCATAATTTGCCCAGCATCGGGTATTATAGAATATGTTGCCGGAAAACTTTACCTTCGTTCCCGAGTCAAGCTTGAATATGCAGACAGCCCCTCCCACGAAAGTATTGTTTCTCACAACCAGGTCCGGCATTCCGCCTCCGACAAAATGGTAGCGGGTTCCCCAGACCGTGTTGCCTTCAAGCAAGAGTCCTGGAGAACTGTTGACAATAAAGGCCTTTGTGAAAGTGGCTGATATGGCTTTTTTGTCTCCCACCCTGCAGTTGAGAATTTCCACGCCTGAAGAATTGTTTATCTCAACAGCTCCCTGGATGCCGTCCCTCATGCTTTCAAGCAGCACGCCGTCCACAGTGATATAATCCACGGCCTCTATCGATATTAGCGGCGATAATGCGTTGTACCCGTTTAATACAGCCTTTCCTTTACTCTGCGCCCTGTAGGTTATGCGTTTATCCGGATAACCTGAAACAAGCGGCGCAACAGGATGAATGTATTCTCCGGACTCCAGAAGAAGAGTATCCCCCGGACCGAGCTCTCTGTTTGCTTTGCGCATGGTTCTCCATGCAGTCGTGGGACTCAACCCGTCATTATTATCATTCCCGCCTGCGCTCAGATAAAAGGTTGAGGGTGGAGGAAGTTTTAACAGGGTTTTGAAATTAAATGTGCCGCTTGTTTTTTTTCCTCCCCTTCGGCCCGTAACTTCCACCTTGAATTCGTATTCGCTTCCGGGTTTCAATTTGTCCAGTCCCACAGAGTGAACCGTACCCTGCTGCTGTGGCCGGGTTGAAACGAAATTCCATTGACTGCCGCCCTTATTACGGTAAAACACCCTGCCCGACGTGTCGTCAAAAGGAGTATTCCAGGCGATAACGGCGTTCCTGTCCCGCACGCGGACAATCTTAATGTCCTTTATTTCCGGAGAAAAAACCGGCGGGAATCTGCCGGCGTAATTCGAAAATATTCCCATGTGTGCCGCGGGGCTTGATGCCTTTATCCTGTAATCCTTCATTTCCCTGCCGATAAAATGAAGGTCTGCCGTTATACCTGCCCATTCTTCCGAAACATCGCCTTTTTCAGAACCTGCATCATAGGCATTATGGCTTGACATGAACCCTGTTCGTGAATCATCGCTTATAGATATGGCTTTCCCGTTGTTCGTAAAAATGTTGTCGCGGACCGCCGCTCCAGTAGAACCAGACTGGATAGATAAACCGGTCCCGTTATTTGCAAAAGTGCAGTTATAAACCTTAAGGTCTGCCGCATTTTCCGCTTTTATTCCCGCACCACTGTTGTCTGAAAACAGGCACCTTTTTAAAAAAACATCCCGGCCTTTGACTGAAACACCGTCTCCCTGCCTGCCCGCTACCGTAAATCCTTCGGCCTCAATATGGCTGCCGTTAAGAATTAACCCTGCCAGAAAAACATCTTTCCTGCCGTGTGCCCTCAGCCTTATGGGTTCTCCCGAAACACCCGAGGTGCTTACAACCAGGGGCTTTTCATAAACTCCTTCCGATACGTACAGAGTGTCCCCTTTCTGCAATGAACGGGTTGCCCTTTTAAGAGTTCTGAAAGAAAGCCTTTCCGAAGTGCCTTCATTCCTGTCATCACCGCTTTCAGAAATGTAAAAGATTCTGCCTTTTTGGTGCAAGTACGCACCTTTATTGCCTCCGTTGAACCCGGAATCCTTGTGGGGACTGTCCGACTGAAGCCTGTAATCAAGGTATTCGGCATCTGCAAATCTTGCTTCCTTTATCTTGTTTTCGTCTCCGGCCATAACCAGGTTATTGAAAAACGCAATATCTTTTGCGGCCCAGTTGCCCGTTATGCCGGACGAATCCATTGTTAGTCCTTCGGCAGCGGCCCTTCCGAGTATCGTGTTGCTTTTCACTATGATTCGTTCGCTCTTGTCTTCTGCAAATTCGCCGTGCCAGTTGATGGCATGGAAATGGCCAGTCAGGACGTTGCCCTCAAAAACGCTGTCTATGGAAACTCCCCGCCATAGAAATGAATGTATGTCCGGTTCGTTGAGAATATTGTTTATAATATGGTTGCGCGGTCCCGGCCATCCGTAAGTCCTTATCGCCGTATAAACGGGTACCTCTGCGGTGCGCAGGGTAGAAGACGAAGAATCTATCCGGTTGCCGGTGAAAAGATTGTCACCGTCAAGGTTTTTTGAACCCAGCTCTTTGAACCTCTGGTAATCTCCTGTTTTATCCATGAGAATACTTCCGCGCAGGCCGTTGCGTGCAAGATAATTGTTTTTTACAAGGTTATTTGTCGCCTTTCTCCATAAGAGAAGTCCTGCAAGGTCCGTTGCGAAAAAACTGCATCCTTCTATTGTATTGTGATGGCCGTCGTAAACAGCCAGGGCGGCGAAACCATACCGGAAGTTAATCCCCCGAAGATGCACGTAACTGCCGGTAAGCTCAGCGCCGGCTCCGCTTCCTCCGTACCTGTCATGCCTTCCGAGAGTCGTGACAGTTGTGACGGCAAGGCGGCTTTCGCCAATTTCCCGGTCATTGGAAAAGCGGACATAAAGCTTGCCATTGGCGCCATCGTAAAAAAAGGTTCCGGGAAGTTCGTCAACGCGTTCAATGTTTCCCGCGTTTTCAAGCTTTATAACGGCGGGTTCTTCCCATATGCCTGCTGCATGAAGCGGTGTATTGCGGGGAATTTTATGTGCCACTTCGTAAGTATGGAGAGTCTTGGGAGTCCTTACAAGCGGCCCCGGGCGCACTGCACCTGTAAAAAGAACCCTGCTGCCAGGCGCCGCGGCAATCACCACGGGTTTTCCGGGTTCACCAGAACAATCTATTTTCAAGCCGGGTTCGCTGTATTCTCCCTCTCCGAGGAGAAGGGTGTCTCCCGGCTTAAGTTTTGTAACGGAATGAGACAGATGCTTCCACGAGGTTTCCCATGACAGTCCGTCATTACCGTCATCTCCTTTTGGTGTGAGATAATAGGTTTTGCCAGGATGAATCATGGGGCCGCATCCGTAAATTGATTCGTCCATGACAAAAGGAACGGCCAACTGCTGCAATTCCCTGGATGCAATATCTTTTGCAGGCGGACTTTCCGCAGTAGAGATTGAAGGCAAAAGGATATGAGAAATCAAGCCTGTCAAAAGAAAATTAACAATTTTCATATTTTATTTTCCCGTCTATCCCATGTATTTTTATTTAAAAGTATATCATACGAGCCGCTGAAATAAAAAGACAAATTATCTGAGCGATGTTTTTTCTTTGGTACGCAAGAACATCCCTTGCATAAGGGTAAATTTTTGGGCCCGTTAACATCGTTTCGTGTTACAAATACCTTCCTTACCAGAAACCATTGAATCTGAATATGCACGGAACTGCCGGCGTGCGTGTTGACAAAAAAGCTTTCTTTTTCTATACTTAACAAAGAGTTGAATCTCATGTCATTGTAATGAAAAAGGTGTAATGTAAATCAATAAAGCGCCATAAATGGCGCCGCTACAAAATCAATATTAGAAAAGAGAGATGCTGAACAGGATGAAAACACGAGCCACTGAATAGAAGCATTTCAGGGCGGTACAAAACACCGACTTCGGCACGAAAGATTGGGTGAAGCGTAACAAAAACCACTTTTATGGGGGCAAAAGAATGAATAAATTCCTGAATGAAATCTACAGTATGGACAGGAAAAAAATGGAGAAATGCGAGAAACACCTGATGCTCGGAGGAGGCACCAAGGGAATCCCCGTGATGCAGAGAGGCAAGGGAGTGATGGTGTTCGACATGGATGGAAAACCTTACATAGACTGTACCAGCCAGAGCTGGGCCTTGTACCTCGGACATGCGAACGGTGAAATGAACGCTGTCCTGACCGAGCATCTTCAGAATATGTCCCACATGCACCAGGGAGTTCACACTCCCGTGAGGTATTACCTTGCAAAACTTCTTGCGGAAATAGCCCCTGACCTGCTCAACAGGGTTTCCTTCACGGTGGGAGGCGGTCCTGCAATTGAAGCCGCCATGAAGATATGCATAAAAAATACCGATACATCCCGGGATTTCATATGCCTGTACGATTCTTACCACGGAACAACCCTCGGTTCTCTCGGAGCCACCTGGATGTCCACGAGGTCGGCAGGCAAGCTTATAGGAGGAAGCAGGTTCCTTTCGCTCACAAGACCTTTCGTAAGGGTTCCCAATCCCAACTGTTACAGGTGTTTTCTCGGACTGAAAAGGCCTTCATGCGGCATTGCCTGCGCAAAAATGCTCGAGATGACCCTGCAGAAGGGAGTGGCTGGAAACGCGGCAGGTTTTATTCTGGAACCCATACAGGCAAGCGGAGGTCAGGTAATACTGCCTGCAGAATACCTGAAGGAAGTCCGCAGGATATGCAATGAGTATTCAGTGCCTCTTGTTTTCGATGAAATACAGACTTACTGCCGCATTGGAGAATTTTTCGCGGCTCAATATTTCGGTGTTTCCCCTGACATTATAGTGCTGGGCAAGGGGCTCGGGGGAGGTCTGCCACTGGCAGCGATAATCATTTCGGATAAGCTCAAGGGATTCGAACAGGACGGAGAGGAACTCCACACGTTTGCAAACAACAGCCTTTCCCAGGTCGCCGCCATAAAGCTTATAAGAATGATGCAGAACGGAATACTTGAAAACACGCGGAAAATGGGCGCTTACCTGAGAAAAGGGATTGAATCGCTTCAGAAGGAATACCCCCAGATAGGGGATATAAGACAGGCGGGCCTTCACATAGGGATTGAGTTTGTCAGAGACCCTCTGACACTTGAACCTGCCGTTGAGGAAACAGGCAGGATAAGGAAGGAGATGATAGCCAGGGGTGTTATACCTGGCGTTGCAGGCCCATGCAAACAGGTGTTGAAGATAAAACCGCCCCTTATAATTAACCAGGCAGAGTGCGACCAGGTATTGAACGTACTTTCAGATTCGTTAAGAATTGTTTTCGGAATTTGAGAAAGGCAGAAAAATGAAAAACAAGTCTTTTTCCTCCACTGACATGAAGTTTCCATGGAAAAAGCGGATTGATTCAATGGAAATATTTGATGCAGGCTGCTGGCTGGGAAAAACGCCTCTTTTTCCACTCATGCCGGAAGGCACGATGAAACTGCTTGACAGCTCGATTAAAAAGCACTCAATAAAAGAAGCCCTTGTTTCCCACTGGCTCGGAGGAAAATATTCCGTCATGGAAAGCAACAGACTTCTTCTTGAGACCGTAAGAAATCATCCCGGCAGGTATGCAATAATTACGGGACTGCCCCTATTGCCCCGGGAAAAGGGCTTTTCCGATGTCATTGGAGCAATGCTTTCCGATACGAAAGTCAAGGGAGTAAGGATATATCCCGGGACGTTTAGATACAGCGCTTTGGACTGGTGCGTGGGCTCGCTTTGCGAAATGATGGCAGAAAAAAACATCCCCCTCTTTATATTCCATACAGAAACTTCTTTCAGAGATTTACATTCTCTTGCAGGTTCTTTTCCGCGGCTCAGGATTTGCATCGAAACACAAATCAGGAAAATCATATACCATTCGAGGGAACTTCTTCCGCTGATGAGGAGGTGCCAGAATATATACATTGATATATCAAACCTCTGTGCGCCCGGAATGCTGGAATATTTTATGAATACTACGGATACAGGAAGGTTATTCTTCAGCTCATTCATGCCGGCAAACGACCCCATGGTACCGATAGGGCTGCTTCTCAGCGAAGCAGTTCCTGAAAAAGACAGGAAGGCAATAGCAGGAGGCAACATGAGAAGAATTGTTGCAGAAATAAAGCAATGAAAAACTTATTCATAGTTGACGGGCATATGCATTCCGGAAAAGACCCCAATATTTTCGTGCCTTCAGGAAACCTGGAAAATCTCCTTGCCACCATGCAATCTATCGGCATAGGCCGCGCTTATTCATCCCATTACAGCTGGCTGCTCTGTCGTTTCGATGACGGGTACAGGGAATCAATCAAAACGTACGAACAATCGGATGGAAAGATTCTTTTTCTCGGGGTGTATGACCCAAGGGAACCTGAAATTTCATTGAAATATTTTGACAGGTGCCTGAACCATCCAGGATTCATCGGCATAAAGATACATCCGAGCTTCCACGAGGTTTACGCGGACGACCCCGCATACCTTCCCGTCTGGGACTATGCGCGAAAATACGGGCTTCCCATCCTTGCCCATACATGGAGCATTACTGATAACCCTGTTCAGAAATTTTCCGTTCCCTCCCTTTTCAAGGCATATGTCGATTCGTTCCAGGACGTACCTTTTATTATGGGCCATTGCGGAGGACGCGGGGCAGGAAGAAAGGATGCCCTGTCCATGGCAAAAAAATACCCGAACGCATATATTGATATAGCCGGCGATATTTTCTGTCATGACCTTATACCCTCCCTTGTTGAAGCGGTCGGAGCCGAAAAAATAATTTTTGGAAGCGACTGGCCATGGTTCGACCCCATGTGCTTCATTCCGCGGATAATGTTCTCTCCTGTAACAGATGAGCAAAAAAAACTTATACTGGGCATTAACGCAATAAAGGTTTTTGAACCTGGGCTTCTAAATGGAGTAATCTAATATGAACAAATACAAGATAGGAAGCGGTTTTTCACCTTTCACTCCCTGTTCTGAAAGATTCGTGGCTGAAGGTTACCGCAAATCTCTTTCCCTAAAGGAACAGATAAAACTTGCGGGACAGGTAAAGGGATTGAAAGGCATAGCGCTCGATTATCCGTACCAGTTCAGCAAAAATGACATCCCTTCCATAAAATCACTCTGCGGGAAACAAGGGCAGAAGATATGCACCGTTGAAGCAGGAATATATCCCGACAGGAAATGGAAACAGGGAAGCATATCCTCTCCCGACCCCGGAATAAGAAGGGAAGCTGTCGCACTATGCATGGAAACACTTGACACAGCAGCCATTGCCGGGGCAGAAAGCGTTCTGCTGTGGCCCGGGCAGGACGGTTTTGACTACCCCTTCCAGGCTGATTACAAAAAGGCATGGACTTTCCTGATAGAAGGAATACGGGAGATTGCCCAACACCGCACTGATATTCGTATTGGTATAGAATACAAACCCAAAGAGCCGCGCACCAACCTTTTTATAAGAAATGCCGGAATACTGCTCCATGTGCTTGAAAAAATCAAGATGGACAACGTCGGAGGAGTGGTAGATTTCGGACACAGCCTGGTGGCCGGCGAAAATCCCGCCGAGGCGGCTGTTCTCCTTGCGCGGGAAGGCAAGCTTTTCGAAGTTCATCTGAACGACAACTACAGGGACTACGACCACGACCTTATAGTCGGCACCGTTTCTTTCTGGGAAACCCTTGAATTTTTTTACTGGCTTGACTCGTGCGGATATGACGGATGGTACCTGATGGACGTTTTTCCCTACAGGGAAGAAGGAATTAAAGCACTCCAGCGCTCCGTGAACAACACGATAACTTTTATAGAAATTGCCCGTGAACTGAGAAAGTCAGGCATGAAAAAATGCCTTGAAAATCGGGATGTAATTGCTTCCTGTTCCATTCTATGGGAAAAATTCTTCCCAGGGTAAAATGAAATTAATAACTTTAACCGTTGGAATCTTTTCTTTTTTTCTTGCCGCGGCGCCATCAGCTTCAGGCAGTTACCTGTCAAGGCAGGAAACTGCCGCCGGAACATTCGTGACAATTACAATTGAAGACACGAAAAATGGAGATGAAATTCTTGAAGGAACGTTTTCACTTATCAGGAAGCTCGAAAAATTATTCTCATCATTTGACGAGGAAAGCGAAATAAGCCGCCTGAACAGGCAGAAAAAAACAGCCCTTTCACAGGAGACTCTTTTACTGCTCAAAAAATCTTTTTTTATAAGCGGTATAAGCGAAGGGGCATTTGACATCACCTGCAAACCGATTACAGAACTCTACAGGACTGCGGAGAAAAGAAACAGACCCCCAACCGAAAAAGAAATAGAGGATGTTCTCATACATGTGGGATGGGAAAAAGTGAAAATAAAGGGGAATACCGCAGAAATCCCGGAAAAATCCATGATTGACCTCGGAGGTATCGCAAAAGGATATATTGTTGACATGGCAATAACCAGGCTTAAGGACAGAGGTGTTAAAAACGGGATGGTAAACGCTGGAGGAGATATATACGCATTCGGGAAAAACCCGGGCGGCAAAGACTGGCAGATAGGCATCAGGAATCCCTTCAGAAAAAACGGCATAATAAGAAAAATTTCCGTAAGAGATTTTGCAGTTGCAACATCGGGAGACTATGAAAGGTATTTTTCAATAAAAAATAAAAAATACGGACACATAGTGAATCCCGCCACAGGCAGAAGCGTCCAGGATTTTCCGGTAAGCGTGACAGTTACAGCCCCCGACTGCGCCATTGCTGACGGACTTGCCACGGCCTTTTTTGTCCTGGGGGCAAAAAAAAGCATTCGGATTGCAGATAAAATTGATGGCGTGGAAGTCTTTATTATAGATGCAAACAGGATTACTTATGAAAGCAAAAACTTCTCAAAGTTCACTCTTCCATAAATCACTGTAATTTTCCCTTTTTCTAATGACAGATATTTTTCCCCCGTCAACAAGAATTTCACAAGGCCTGAGCCTGCTGTTGTAGTTTGAAGACATGCTGAACGCATATGCGCCGGCGCTTGCTATCACAAGAAAATCGTCTTTCTTTATCCCCGCGGGCACGTCGATATCCTTCCCGAGGTAATCTCCCGTCTCGCATATGGGTCCAACCACGTCCGCTTTTATCGTATCATCCGCCCTGCCCTTCACCGCAACAGGCAGGATAGCATGATGGCTGCCATAAAAAGCAGGCCTGATAAGGTCATTCATTGCAGCGTCAACTATGATGAAGTTCTTCTCCCCTCTCCTTTTTACGTAAAGTACTTTTGTCAAAAGTACGGCCGTATTTCCCACTATGAACCTTCCGGGTTCAAGGATAAGTTTTTTTACACCCATGGATTTTATGGCAGAGGTTATTCTGCCGCCGAATTCGCATATGTCCATCACCTTGTCTTTCGTCGAATAGGCTATTCCAAACCCTCCTCCAAGGTCTATTATTTCCGGGTAAAAACCTGTTCTTTTTGAGAATTCCGAAACCTTTTCGAGAGCCTTAATGTAAGGCGAAACATCCTTCAGCTGGGAGCCGAGATGAAGATGGAACCCTTTTATCAAGGCATATTTGTAATTTCCCCTGCGCCTCAGGATTTCTTCCGCCTTCACCAGGTCTATTCCAAACTTCGTTTCTTTCCTGGATGTTTTTACATAATGATGCGTGTCGACGTCTATATCGAGATTGAGGCGCAAGTTGCAGACAACTTTACTTTTAAGTTTTTTCCCTAATTTCTCTATCATTGAAAGCTCATCTTCATTCTCTATATTGAAGCAGTTTATCTTTTGCCTTATTCCGTATTCAATCTCTTCTTCCTTCTTTCCGACTCCGGCAAAAACAATACTGTCCGGTTTAAATCCGGCAAGCAAGGCCCTTCTGAGCTCCCCTTCCGAAACGACGTCGGCCCCGTAACCGAATTTCTTCATAATTTTGAGTATCGACAGGTTCGAGTTCGCCTTCACCGAATAGCATATCAAGGTGTCCATGGCTGCAAAGGACTCTTTCATTTTCTCTATCTGAGATACAAGAAAATTCCTGCTGTAAATGTATGAGGGGGTTTTATATTCACGGGCCAAATCTCTGACATCTGCTTCTTCAACATGGAATTGGCCTTTTCTGTAACTGAAAAATCCTTCAAATATTACATCATTATTTTTTTCTTCCATCTTCTGATTTCCTTTCTCACCAGTTCGGGTGAAGTGCCTCCTGAAGATTTTTTTGATTTAACCGAGTTTTCATAACTCAGGATTTCCTTAATGTCAGGAGAAAATTGAGTAGAAAAACTTTTCCATTCTTCCATCCCCATGGATTTTAAGGATTTGTTTTTCTCCATGCAATAACGAACTATTCTTCCGCACACGGCATGCGCTTCCCTGAAAGGCATATTCTTCCTGACAAGATACTCGGCTATATCAGTTGTCATGGTCAATTCGTTTATGGAAGCGTAAAGCCTTTCTTTCCTGAACATTATCCCCGCGGTCAAACCTGACATTATTTTTAGAGAATCAAGTGTGTCGGCAACTGCGTGAAAGGTTGCCCTCTTATCTTCCTGGAGGTCCCTGTTGTAGGAAAGCGGCAGGCCCTTCTGAAGAGTCAGAATGGCAGTCAGTGCACCTATACAGGAAGCCGACTTGCCCCTGACAAGCTCCAGTATGTCCGGATTTTTTTTCTGAGGCATTATGCTTGACCCCGTGCAGTATTCATCTGGAAGTTCGATAAAACCGAACTCCGTTGTATTCCATATAATCATGTCCTCGGCAAACCTGGACAGGTGGACCATGACTGTCGCGCATGCGCTTAATGTTTCCGCAAGGAAATCCCTGTCAGAAACTGTATCAAGGCTATTGGCTGAAATTCGGGAAAAGCCGAGGAGTTCGGCCATATAACGCCTGTCTATATCAAGGGAAGTTCCGCAGCATGCGCAGCTTCCCGAAGGCAGTATATCATTTCTTTTATGGGCATCTTCCATTCGGCTTCTGTCCCTCTCAAGCATTTCAATGTATGCGAGAAAATAGTGGGAGACCAACACGGGCTGGCTCTGCTGAAGATGGGTGTAGGCAGACATCAATGCGGGAAAAACTTCTTCGCTTTTTAAAAGCATGGATTTTTGCAGCAGCCGGATGTTTTCAATAATAAGCTTAACCTTTTCTCTGATAAAAAGCTTTTCATCAAGGACAATCTGGTCATTCCTTGAACGCGCGGTATGCAGCTTTTCTCCCGTCTTGCCCGTTAATTCCACCAGACGCCTTTCTATCGATGTATGAATGTCTTCGTCCGATTCTATGAAAATAAATTTTCCGGCAGCAATCTCATCCTTTACCGCTTCCAGCCCCTTCAATATCTTACCTGCCTCTGCTGAAGTCAGGATTCCTGCTTTTTTAAGCATTTTGCAGTGCGCAGAACTTCCCTCTATATCATGATAAGCAAGCTGCCTGTCAATATCGAGAGAAGACGTGAAATCTATAACATCCTGCCTTGTATTCTTTGCGAACCTTCCTTCCCACATGTATTTCATCTTTAACCTCTTTTTAAATTCTTAATTTTATGTTCTTAAATTATATAATGCGGCTTTCAATAGGTCAACAATGATTGCACGGCCGTATGTTATAATAAACAGATGCAAAAAAAAAAGAAAGCGGTAGGGCTTGTCTCGGGAGGCCTCGACAGCGCGATAGCCGTCAGCCTGGTCATGGAACAGGAGTTTGAAGTTACCGGCGTATACGTGCTTACGCCTTTTGTCTCGGGATTCGGAGAAAAGACAATTCTCAATATCAGGCAATTTTCACAATCATCCGGCTTTGATTTGAAAATCATTGAAACGGGCGATGACTACATCGAATTGATAAAACATCCACGCTACGGATACGGGAAGAATATCAATCCCTGTATAGACTGCCATATATACATGCTGAAAAAAGCCAGGGAAGTCATGGAAGAAAAATGCGCAGATTTCATTTTTACGGGCGAGGTCGTAGGACAGAGAGGAAAATCCCAAACCATGAAGGCCCTAAAAATTGTCGAAAAAGAAGCTTCCCTTTCAGGAAAAATCCTGCGGCCTTTGTCGGCACGGCTTCTCAATGTTACGGAAGCCGAATCAAAGGGGCTTATAGACAGAAACAGACTGCTGGCTGTCAAAGGAAAAACAAGAACCGCCCAGCTTGCAATTGCCCGTGAAAAAAAGCTCAAGTATTACCATGCTCCGGCCGGAGGCTGCCTTCTTACGGAAAGAAGCTTCTGCAAAAGATTGGAAGATTTGATAAAACACAAGCCCGGCGCGTCGCGCAATGATTACCTTTTGCTGCAGCTGGGAAGGCATTTCAGAATTTCACCAGCAACCAAGTTAATCATTCCCCGCAACGAAGAGGAGAACATGAAATTGCCAGGACTTGCAGGAAAAGATAAATTTCTCATGACTTCATGTAAAATGCCCGGAATGGCAGCCTTGATAGACGGGAAATTCAATGAACTTGCGATGGAAATTTTCGCCTCTTATATTTCAGAAGAATCAATAGAAATCTGCATAAAAGATTCTTCCTCACACGTTACAGCAAGAAAAATGCAGGGAAAAATCAAGAGTGAATACAGCAGATACCTGTTATGAATAAAATCAATTTGAAAGAAAGATTTTACAGGGACATTATTGAATCTTCAGGACTTAAGAATTACACCGTTAAAATCCAGGAAACCGACTTGCTCGTATTATCAGAGAAAAACCTGTCAAAAGAGATAAAGGAAGAAGTTGTAAAACAGAGGGATATCATAAAGGATTATATCAGGAAAAATCCTGAATTCCTGACGTCTTTTTCTCCCCTGGCATGCAAGAACAAAAATGAAATCATACGTATCATGTGTTTATCCGGTGAAATGACTGAAACAGGACCAATGGCATCAGTTGCAGGCGCAATCGCCGAAATAATAGGTAAAAATGTTTTTAAGGAAAAAGGGGATTTTTTCATAGAAAACGGCGGAGATATATATGCAAGAGTGAAAAACGATTTTACTGCCGGGATATATGCCGGCAGTTCTCCTTTTTCCATGAAGATAGGCATCAGATTGAATGGAAGGGCTATGCCATATGGCATAGCCACGTCAAGCGGGACTGTGGGACATTCTTTCAGCTACGGCAACGCTGACGCTGTAACGGTAATCAGCAAATCGGCTGCATTTTCTGACGGAGCTGCAACGCATTTCGGAAATCTGGTTAAAGGCAAGATAGAACAGCAATTTTTTGAAAAGGAACTTCAAAAATTCCCTTTTATAGAGGCAATACTTATAATAAAAGGAACGGAGATGTTTTTATGGGGAGACATGGAACTGGTGTACTTTTGAAAATCGCAGCTAAAAGAACTACTTTCGGATGGCTCTTTTTCGCCCTGGTTATTATTGCAGGCAGAGGCGGGAAAATGCATATAGCGGCAGGTCTGCCTTTCATTGCTGCGGGAGTTTTTCTCAGGTATCTTTCTGCCGGCACGATAAAGAAGAATGAGGTACTCACAGTATCAGGGATTTACGGTATTTGTCGCAATCCCCTTTACATGGGAAGTTTCCTGATTTCGGCAGGATTTACTTTGTCTTCAATGCATCCTGCCGTGCTTGTCTACTTTCTTTTATTTTATCCTTTGACGTATTTGCCTGCCATATTGTCGGAAGAGCGATACCTGTATGAGAAGTTCGGAAAATCGTATCTCGATTACAGGAAAAATGTGCCTGCTTTTTTTCCAAAATTTTCGCTGCGGACGAATCTCACGGGCAATTTTTCATGGCTGCAGGCGAACAGAAACAGGGAATACCTCAACCTCATCGCAGTAGCCATAACACTTGGAATTCTTTTAATAAAATCCTATCTTGTATTTCAAAAATAAGCCGGTCCATGAAACCAGCAGTGCCGTTATTGTGGGCAGAAAAGATAATGCAATCCACTTTTTCCATCCCATTTTAATTTTGTGATTTTCAAGGAATGTATATCCAACGATATTTGCACTTGCTCCCACGGGAGTGAAATTACCTCCCATGTCCAGTCCCAGGCTGGCAGCCCATATGAGAAGCGTGAAGGAATAAGAAATAAATGGGGTAAGATTCTTTATCAGGTATCCAAGGCTTATCGCTTCCGGAACGTTATCTATAAATCCACTTGTGACTGCTCCTCCCCAAAAAAGGATTGCTGCCATCTTCGCTCCGTTTTCCGCAAAACCGCTCACGGAATTTGCCAGCAAGCTCATGACTCCGGTTTTCTCGAGGGCTCCTACAATGACAAAAAGTCCGGAAAGAAAAAGAAGCGTTTCTATATCTATTTCCCTGATAATGTTTTTTAACTTGGGATTCTGGCCCTTTAAGGTAAGTATCGTAAAAGCTGGTATAAGACTGGAAAGGGCTATGTTTATCGGAATTTTTTCTTTTATGAAATCTCTGAGAACAAGAAGCAATACGGTTGACATAAGGCTTATTAATCCGGCCTTCATGAGAAAAGTATCTTCTATCGCCTCGCGAGGCACGAGTTTTTGCAATTCTTCTTTCTTGAGCTTCTGGTTTAACTTTACAAGTTCCTTCCTGTTAATCCTGTAAAATACAAAAATCGCTGACAATGCACCGCTCATGCTGATTATCCAGTTGTGCTTTACAAAATCCGTAAAACCCAAATGGAACATGGAACCAAGTATCACGTTGGGAGGGTCGCCCATAAGCGTGCCCGCGCCCCCGATGTTGGCAAGGCAGATTTCAGCGACTATATAGGGCGCGGGATTGAACTTTAATATCCTGCTTAAAGCGTAAGTCAGAGGAGCAAGAAAAACAATCACGCTGATGGAATCTATAAACCCCGCCATTACAGCCGCCATAAGAGGGAAGAATATAAATATTTTAAGGGTGTTAAATCTGAGCATTCTGGCAACCAGAAGTGCGAAATAGTTGAAAAAACCGGATTGCTCAACAATCTTGACCGATATGAATATCCCGAACAGGAACCCAAGGGTTTCCCAATCAACATAGAGAGCGACCTCCTGGGGTGTGTATATCTTAAAAAGAATAAGTGCAACAGTACCCGAAAGGGCAACGTAAACCCTCGGGGCTTTTTCTATGGCTATGAAAAGGTAACTTACAACAAAAACGCTTATGCTGATTATTGCTTTTATATCCATTTTTTCGCCAGTTTCACATCAGGAAGGCTTTGCAGATTTCATTCCTTGAGATATAACCTGTAGGGACGTTTTTTTCGTTTACCACTATCAGTTTGTGAACATTTCTTTTTTTCATGAGAACAGCCGCTTTTATCATGGAATCGCTTTCTTTTATCGTAAAGACGTTTCCCTGCATGATATCTTTTGCAAGAACAAGAGGAGAAATGGAATCAATATTTTCAATAACATCAGAAAAGAAATCCGCAAAAAAAGACATCTTCTCAAGGATTGAAATATCCTCTTTTGAGAAAAGCAGGTCATTTAACAATTCCTCAATGCTTATCAAACCAGCCAGGGTTTCATTTTCGCGCACCACGGGCAGTATATTATGGTTGGAACCTGAAAATATTTCAAGGATTTCCCTCATGGACGATTCTTCATGGAGCAGGGGAATTCCTTTTATCATGTATTCTTTGACACTTTTCATAGATGAACCCCTTCGAGTTTTCTCATGGACGGCTTTTAGAAGATGTATGCCGGTCTTTACATGGATTTACAATAATTGTATAATTTATATCGGCAGATTTCAATTTTATTTGACACGAATTTTTTTTTCAGTTAAAATTATTGGCATATTTCGTAAAAATGGTATAATAACAACTTAACAATTTTTTCAAAAAAGAAAGGGGAAAATGGAAGTCACAATAAAAGAACTTTTGGAAAACGGCGTATACTTCGGACATCCGACTCGCCAGTACGACCCGAGAATAAAGAAATATCTTTACGGAAAGAGGCAGGGAATATATATAATAGATATTGAAAAAAGCCTTCAAAAGATAAAAGAAGCAGGCGAATTTTTAAGAAAAGCCGCCGTCTCGAAAAAGACAATTCTTTTTGTAGGCACCAAGAAACATGCCCAGCAGACAATAAAGGAATCTGCCTTAAGCTGCGGCATGCCTTATGTCAACTACAGATGGATAGGCGGCACCCTTACGAATTTTCATCAGATAAGGACAAGAATCGCCCGGCTCGAAGAAATAGAAGAGCTTGAAAAGAACGGAAAACTGGAACTGTACACGAAAAAGGAAGCTGCGCTTCTACTTAAAGAAAAAGAAGACCTTTTGAAAAAATTCGAAGGGATTAGAAGCATAACAAAATATCCGGACATAATTATTGTAGTTGACGTGAGAAAAGAATACAACCTGATAAGGGAAGCCAAAAAAGTCGGGTGCCAAATAGTTGGGATTGTAGATACTAACAGCAATCCGGAACTCGTTGATTATCCCATCCCTGCAAATGACGACGGTTTAAAATCTATAGACCTTATACTGAAGAAGCTTTCGGAGTGTGTAATAGAAGGGAATACGGAAGCTCTTCAAACTCCCGATGCCGCCCAGATTGCCGAGAAAGAAGCAAGTGTCCAGGAGAACGAGATAAAAACAAATAAAAAAACTGTGAAAGAGAAATCTGAAAAGGAGACCGGTAATGAAGGTTGATTTATCATTGGTTAAACAATTAAGGGAATCCACAAGTATCAGCGTGATAGAATGCAAGAAAGCCCTTGAAGAAACAGGCGGAGATATTGAAAAAGCGCTTATAATTCTCAAGAAAAAGGGAATGCTGACTTCCCAGAAAAAAGCATTGCGGGAAACAAGGGAAGGACTTATCGGCGCCTACGTTCACCTGAACGGAAAGATAGGAGTATTGATAGAGGTAAACACGGAAAGCGATTTCGTGGCAAAGAACGAGGAGTTTAAGGAACTGGTCAAGAACCTTACTCTTCAGATTACAGCGTCCAATCCCTCCTGGGTTGACAGGGAATCAGTACCCCAGGAAATCATAGACCAGGAGAAGGAAATAATAGAAGCACAGTTCAAAGATAAGGGTAAACCGCCGGCAGTTGTTGAAAAGATAGTAGAAGGAAAACTTAAAGATTTCTACAAGGAAAACGTCCTTCTTGAACAGGTTTACATTAAAGAAGAAGGAATGACTGTAAAGGAATACATTGACTCCAAAATAGCAAAGCTCGGCGAAAACATTCGGGTGAAAAGATTTGTAAAATATGAAATTGGGGAGTAAAATAATATAAACTATTAGGAGGAATAATGGAATTTGAAATGGGATATATCTCGGCTCTGATAATAATTGGACTAAGCTTTCTCGGTTTCTTTCTTGCTTTGATAATTGACGAGATAAATAAGAAAAAAGGAATTCTTATTTTTATCCTTTCACTGGTTCTTTTGGGACTCGGAGTTTATTACTATTACGTTGTAGGACAATGGCAGAATTATAAGGGCGGATACAGTCCGAATAAGCTTAACTATTACCTTAACATTTACCGGCAAAAACCGGAATCTTCCCCTATACCGTTTTAAAATAATGCTTTTACTTCTTGAAGATTTTTGACGCTTTGAAAACTATCTTATTTCTTTCAGGAATAATAACAGTTTCACCTGTTCTTGGATTTCTTGCTTTTTTAGTTTTCATTTTTTTTATATCAAAAACTCCAAATCCCCTCAATTCCACCCTACTGCCTTCGGAAAGAGATTTCGCAAGCGTTTCAAGGAAAGTATCCACTACCTCTTTGACAATGGTCTTGTTCAGTCCAGTTTTATAAACAACATCTTCAATCAAATCTTTTCTAATCATTTTTTTAATCCTTTTCTTATATCTGTTGTATTCTCCCGTTCATTTGTTTTCCGAAACCGCATATCAAGGCAGTCTGCAAATTTTCCGTATTTTTTTTTACATGCGTTTTAAAACTTTATCACATGAGCCCTTTCCATGTCAAACCGGTCAAACTAACATTACCATGTTTCAATCTGGCAAATAATCTTGCGTGTAGTATCTTCTTATGAGGATTAATATCAGTCTTTGCATCCCTTGTGATATAATAATTTCGAGAACGAAATATTGCGAATTTAATATTGCTTCATATAATGGAGGAACAATGATAATAGGAGTTGCAAAGGAAATAAAGACAGAGGAGTACAGGGTTGGACTTCTCCCCGGACAGGCAGGTATACTTAAGAGGAAAGGCCACGGGATAATGGTTGAGTCCGGCGCAGGACACATGGCAGGCTTCACCGATTCCATGTATATGGAAAAAGGAGCAGAAATAGTATCAAGGGAAAAACTTTACAAATATGCAGACATGATATTGAAGGTAAAATGTCCGCTCGAATCGGAATACGGTAATTTCAGAAATGGCCAGATACTTTTTACATTTCTCCATTTTGATGAAAACATATCCGCTGAAAACATAGAGAAGATAATTTCAAGAAAAGTCACCGCCATCGCGTACGAATGGGTTATTGAAAAAGGGGAGTCTGTACTTCTGAAACCCATGAGCGAAATCACGGGAGTTCTTTTTGCATTGCAGAGCATGAAGATTCTCATGGAAAAAAAAGGGAAGCTGCCCGTTGGTTTCATTAAGGATATACCGGATCCTTCCGCCCTGATAACAGGCATGGGAAGAATAGGCACCAACGCATTGAGAGTTTTCCTGGCAAACGGCATACACGTAACAGTCATAGAAAAAGATACCGGGAACATTGAGAAAAATGCCTTCAGATACATCGACAGAGATTTGTGGAAGATTACAGAAAAAAACAGGAAGATAATCCCATTTGATACAGTTAATCCTTCAAATACGATAGAAGAGATATCAAGGTTACTTCCAACCTGCGATATCGTTCTGAACTGCGCAGTCAGAAGTGAAGATATGCCAAAATCAAGAATGGAATACCTGATTAACCGAAGGATGCTTGCCTCTATGAAAAAGGGAAGCATACTCTGCGATGCAACTGCCTGTGACAGGGATATGATAGAAACATCGGTGTCAAGCGAAAGGCTGCAGGAAAGCTATGAGTTTGACGGCATCATCCACTATAGCTGCGACCACATACCATCGCTTGTCCCCAATACTTCTTCCGCAATGCTTTCAGCCGGCACATTTCCTTACGTAGAGATTCTTGCTGACATGGGATTTGAAAATGCTGTCAGGCAGAAAAAACCTTTACACGCGGCAGTCATGTGCCATAAAGGACGACTGACTCACCGCCTGACAGCCGACAAGAAAAAGATGAACTGGACACGCCTTGAAAGCATTCTATAACCTGCTCTTTCTTTTGCGTAACATCTCAAGAGATATGAATAGCGAGCACACGGGTTTTAGAAGACGTATAAATAACTTCGATTTTTTCAAATGGCTCCATTTTTTGTCTCTGCAAAAATGTTTGCACATGGAGACAATTATTCCCGGACCTTTTTCGAGGTTCCTTTCTTAACGGATTTCCTTTTTTGGAGTTTTTTGGGAGCAATCATATTTTCAGGAAGAAGAAGTTCATCCAGCTTTTCCTTGCTGAGAAGTTTCTTTTCCAGTATAAGCTCGTACACTCCCCTGTTATTCTCGAGGGCTTCCTTTGCAATCTTATTGCTTGCATCGTAACCGAGAACCGGATTGAGCGCCGTCAGAAGCCCTATACTGTTATAAACAAGCTCCCTGCAACGCTCCCTGTTGGCCGTTATACCGTCAATGCACCTTGTTTTAAGGGTAGCCATTCCGTTTTTCAGCATTTCTATCGATTC
>Ga0116144_10002173_pt1 | contig 21706 bp, 18 predicted proteins | sample AD_UKC035_MetaG_FD_89746 | JGI IMG/M metagenome (GOLD analysis project Ga0116144, IMG submission 89746) | Active sludge microbial communities of municipal wastewater-treating anaerobic digesters from USA - AD_UKC035_MetaG | ecosystem: Engineered > Bioreactor > Anaerobic > Digestate | place: USA...
GGCTGCTCTGCGCACCCTGCTGCTCAATGGAGGTTGGGATTTGTACTGGCAGAAACATCAGGTGCTACCTTTGGCCGTTCTGGTGGAAGCATGACCATCCCATCGCTTTGGCGCGCTAACAATCTTTTCACATTTATAGTACAATGATAGATGTAAGGTAATGGTTTGGACCGCCAGGGGTAAGCCCTGGTGAGGAGATCATATGTATCTGGATGACGACTTGCTGGCGGTGTTTCAAAACTTAATGGATGCCGATCTGCCGGTAAGGCTGCTGAATTATTACCGTGGGCTGCCGGTTTCGTACGATGCGCATATTGTAGATTTGAGCCAGGGTACGCTGACCCTGAATGTGCATCAAGACCAGGTCGTGTGCATGGTGTTGGAGAATAAAGCCTGGCTGCTGAAGGTGCTGCCACCAGCCGGGCGCGGCTCTCCCAGAAGCTTGCAGGCACAAGTGATTTCGTTGGACCTGGCGAAAAAGCAGGCGGTTTTGACCGAATTCAGCCGGCCCAAGAAAGAGGTTGAGCGGCGTGGGGCTGTGCGCTTGCAGCCTGAAGAGTTGATTGGGGTGGATATGGAAATTGGGGGCATGCATTACACTGGAAAGCTGGCTGATATCTCGGTGACCGGGCTGGGGATCTTCTCGTTCGGGACTTATGTGTACAGCGAATATATGATCCCTAAGAATGCGGATATTGTGCTGGAGTGCCGCTTGCCGATCATTGATGTGTTGGTGCGGGTGGAGGGGAAAGCGGTGCACGCGGCTTCGCAGCGTGAGTCCTTCATGCAGCGGGTGGGGATACGCATCCAGCCAAACCGGGAAGTACGCCAGTTCTTACAACAGTATGTTGACTTGCGCAAAGATGAAATGCTGCGCGAACTAAGCTTCATCTATGATTCGATGTTGGCACTGCGCGAGCAGGTGTAATGGAGGCCGTGATGCGAAAAGAAGATCCTCTACTGCCGCAGTTAACGATCTTGATGAATACGGCACAGCCGATCAAGCTGTTCAATACCTATCGCGGTATGCCGATTTCGTATGATGCACGCATCACGGCGATAGACCAGGGCTGCGTGATCTTGAACGTGCATAAGTACCAGGCCGTTTGCATGTTCTTAGACAGCCGGACTTCGTTGATCAGCCCCAATTTGCCTGATATTTATGATGCCCAGGTCATTTCGCTGGATGTGACCAAGCGGCAGGCAGTGCTGGCAGTCTTTAAGAAATTATTCAAATCCTTAGAGCGTCGGGGTGAGGTGCGCGTCCAGCCTGAGAATCCGATCCCGGTGGAACTGTGGGTCGGGGCTGTGCGCAGCGCAGGAAAACTGGCCGATATTTCGATCAGCGGCCTGGGGGTGGTTTCTTTTGGGACTTTTGTATACACCAACCAGGCGATTGAAAAGAACGCCACGATCCAATTGGAGTTCTCTTTGCCAGGCATTGTTGAACCTCTGCGTGTGAAAGGCAAGGCGGTTCACGCCGCGTTGGGCGATGACCCGCGCTGGCATCGCCTGGGGATGGAGATCAGCCTGGAGGACGATACCCGGACGCTGCTGCAGAATTACGTGGATCAACGTGAGGTTGAACTGCTGCGCGAGGTAAGTTTTATTTACGATTCGATGCTGTTGATGCGCCAGCGCGCTGGGGCACGCTGAGCAGGGGAAATTCCAAAAACAAGGTTTATGTGGGGCCTCAGCCCCACATAAACCTTGTTTTTGGTTATCTTGATTATTTCGCTTGGATGGCGATGGCAACGATTGTCGATTGGTCAGAGGGGTTGACGGTGATGCTGATGGTGGCGGTCTGGTCGGTTTTAGTGTAGCTGATGATGGTGGTGTTGCCCTGCTCGAAGCTCATGGATGGGTCTGAGCTCCAGCCGTTGTTGGGCATCTCGGTTTTGTAGAAGTTGACCACACTTTCAGGATCGAGGGTGGTGACATAACTGACCACCTGGTCTGACCCAAAGAAATTGGTCACGCTGCTGCGGTCTACAACGGGGATATCGGCGGGGGCCTCGCCCATGCTGAAGCCCTCGGTGGCAATTGCCACGGCGGTCTCAGCCAGGCCGGGGTTTTCGGTGGCAATCGTCTGGACGGTTGCGAGCAGCACGGGGGCTTCGGTTGCCAGGCCTTCTACGGTCTGGATCATTTGAGGCGCCTGGGTGGCAAGCTCTTGAATCTGTTGGGCGGCAGCCTGGGCTGTAGCCTGGACTTCTTGAACCTGGTTGCCAACGCCAGATACCGATTGACAAGCCAGGGTGGCTGTGGCCAGAACAATGAGTACTGCTAGAAAACGGAAAGATTTGCGAGACATATCGATTCACTCCTTTGATTGTCCCTTTATTTTACTATCTTTCTCCGAATTATATAGTGGAAAATTTTCCGGCATTCAAGCCGTTTAGAGTTCGAATGGCTTCTTTCTTGAGCACATCGGGTGAGCCGGGGGCGTTGATCAGTTGGTCCAAGGCCAACCGGGCATCCTCTTCGTAACCCAGCCTGGCCAGTTCGGTGGCAATTTGCAGGCCTGGCGCTCCCTGCGCCTGGGCATTGCGGCCCAATTCTCGCAGCAGCGAGCGGGCCAGGTCGGGTTTTTCTAGGCGGCTGTAGGCTGATGCGGCCCGGACGCGCTGCTCAAAGGGGATGGTTCCGTCTTCTGCCATGTGCCGCCAGCTTGTGGCGCAAAAAGCGGTTTCGCCAAGCTTTTCGAGGCTGCGCAAGATGCGACAGCGCAAGCTGTGATCAACCTGGGGGTGGTCGGCCAGTTTGATCAGGACAGGCGCCTGGCGATATTTGCTTAGAACGTGAACCGCCGCCTGGCGCCGGGACGGGGAGGCCAGATAATCCTGGGTCATGGCTTGCAGGGCAGGCAGGGCCTCTTGGTTACTGCCCAGGGCACATAAGGCCTCGGCCGCCCGCAGGCGCAGATCTGCCTCGCGGCGGTTGGCAAGCAGTTCGGTCAGGGTTTGAACGGCCTGGGCGGTTTCGCCCAGCAAGCCCTCTGTTTTGACGGCTTCGATCTGGAATTTTCCGGGCAGGTCGCCTTGAGACAGCAGGCGCTTGAGCACGCTGCGGGCCGGGTCTTTTTGGCCCAGGCGTGCCAGGCAGTGGGCGGCATCCAGGCGGCGCAGCGGCTGGGGGGCGGTGTGGCCCAGGCTGAGCCAGGCCTGGACGGCGTGCTGATTGTCATCGATCCCTTCCAGGGCCTGGGCGGCACAGAAGCGTACTTCCACATCTGCCGATCGCTCGCGGGCCAGGTTCAGCAGGCGGTCATATTCCTTCATGCGCACCAGGCGCTGAATGGCTTTTTGGCGGTGCGCAAGCTTGACCTCGGTGTTGGCAGCGCCGGTGAGCAAGATGGAGGCGCGCTGCAAGCCAAGCAAGTCAAAGGGCAGGGAGGTTGACCGCGGGCTGAGATCCCTGGCCTGGGGATGGCGGGAATAATGGATTTCTGCCCGGGTAGCCAGCCAACTGCGGATCTCTTCCCACCTCAAGAAGGGCATATTGGGCGAGTTTTCGATGAATTTGAGGATTTTTTCGCCGAATTTCCCTAACGAAGCCAGGATCCAATCTTTGACATCAGGGTAGTATTCAATCGCCAGGCTTATCCCAAACAGGATCAGGAGGAATGGAAGCAGGCCAATGACCACTAAAACCAGGATCACCGGCATGAAGAAAGTGAGCACTGCCAATAAGATTGCCAGGATCAGCAGGATGGGCGAGAAAACGACCAATAAGGTTTGCGCGCGTGCATGATCGGCGTCGTTTTCTGTTTGCGCTTTTTGGATGCGGGTCATGCCGGCGTAGAAGACCAGGATCCAGACCGGAAGGGTAGCGCAAACACCGCAAGCTCCCCAGAGCCAGGGAGATGTATAGAGCGGCTTCAAGATCTCGAATATTGTTTTGATCATTGCACCATCCCCTTGACTGTAAGCGGCCTGGCGCTTGCCGCCTACTCTTCGCCGGATTTGTTTTCGTCGATCTTTGCCTGGTTGGCGTTCTCTTTGCCGTTGGCTTCGCCGGGCCTGGCAAGGCCTTTGTTGGCAGCCTGGACAGCTTTGTTGTAGTCAGACAGGGTTTGGGCCACGGCAGCATTGAAACTGCCTTTTGGATAGTCGCCATCGGGCCGCCGCTCACCGGCGCTGCGATCTGTGAGCAGGGGAATGGCTTCGTCGAGCCGTTGGATGGTCCAGATGTGGAACTTGCCGGCCGCCACGGCTTTGACCACCTCGGCCGAGAGCATCAGGTGCCGGCGGTTGGTGGCAGGGATGATCACACCTTGTTCGCCGGTCAGGCCGCGCCGCTTGCAGACGGCGAAGAAGCCCTCGATCTTTTCATTCACCCCGCCGATGGCCTGTACCTGCCCAAGCTGGTTGAGCGAGCCGGTGATGGCGCGGTCTTGGCGCAGGGGCACGCGGGCCAAGAAAGAGAGCAGGGCCAGCAGTTCGGCTGCCGAGGCGCTGTCGCCCTGCACTTCTTCGTAAGACTGCTCGAAGGTGAGGCTGGCCGTGAGGCTGAGGGGCAGGTCTTGGCCGTAACGGGCGTTGAGGTAAGCCGTGAGGATGAGCACCCCTTTGGTGTGCAAAGAGCCGCCCAGCTTGGTCTGCCGCTCAACATCCATCACCCCGGCCTTGCCCGGGTAGGCGATGGCGGTGACGCGCGTGGGGCGGCCGAACTCATAATCGCCCAGCATATATACTGAGAGGGCGTTGATCTGCCCGATCTGCCGGCCTTTGACGGCGATGGTGATTGTGCCCTGTTCCAGGACCTCTTGCATGCGTTCTTCTACCAGGTTGCTGCGGTAGATGCTCTCGTCAATGGCCTGCTGAACGGCGGCCGCGGTGATGCGTTTGCGGCGTTTTTTGCTGGCCCAGTAGGCGGCCTCGCGGATCAGGTCGGCGATCTTGCCGAAGCGGGTAGAGAGCTTGCCCTGGTCATCGGCAAGGCGCGAGCTGTATTCGACGATCTTGGCGACGGCGGTCTTGTCAAAAGGCGGCAGGTGGTTTTCCATGACCACCGATTTGACAAACAAGCCATACTCACGTTCGTTCTCGGGGGTGCGGTCCATCAATGTGGCAAATTCAGCCCGCACTTTGAAGAGCTTGGTAAAGTCTTCATCATGGGCGCGCAGCAAGTAGTAAAGCATGGGGGTGCCCACCAGCACTACCTTGACCTGAACCGGGATGGGCTCGGGTTCAAGGGTGGCGGTGCTCACCAGGCCGAGTTGGTTGGCCATCTCGATAATGCGGATCTCTTGATCTCGTAAGACGCGCTTGAGGCCTTCCCAGGCATAGGGATTGATCAACAGATCGCGCGCTGGCAGTACCAGGTAGCCGCCATTGGCGCGGTGCAGGGCCCCGGGCTGGATCATGGTGAAGTCGGTGAAGCTGGCGCCCTGGATCACCTCGTGTTCGATGCGGCCGAGCAGGTTAGGGTATGAGGGGTAGTTCTCGGCGACGACAGGTGCCCCTTTGAGATTGCTGTTATCGACCACCAGGTTGACCGCATAGCGTTTGCCCCAGGGCTGCCTTTCGGCGGGGGTGGGTCGTTGGCCGCCCTCGGCGGCGGGCGAGGAGGGTTGGAATTGGGTGGTGTTGGCGATGATGTCGTTCTGAACGGCTTCAAGGTGTGCCACAACTGCCGGGAGCTTGGCGTAGCCGGCTTTGAGGGCTTCAATGAGGGGGCCAAGGTGGAAGAGCAGGGTGCGAGAAACCAGTTGGCGGAGCTTTTCTAAGGCTTCCTTTTCCATCTCGCCCAGGTGAAGGAGTGTTTTTTCGACCTCTTCTCCCAGGCGGCTTTCAAGCTCAACCAGCTTGGCGCGCTGTTCTTCGCTGAGTGCCTGCATTTCTTCGGGGGTGAGCGGCTTTCCTTCTACGGCGGGGGTCAAGACAAAACCGGAAGATGTGCGCACGATCATGAAGTTAAAACGCCCCACATGCTGCTGCAAGCGAGAGAACTCACTCTCCTGGACTTTTTTCAGATCATTGACCAGGCGTTCGCGCTCGCGTACGTATTCTTCGCCTTCAAAGATACGCGGCAGGTCATTTTCGCAGCGCCTGATCAACTCGCCCAGGGCTTTGCGGAAGCCGGCGCCAGTCCCGGGGGGCAGGCGCAGGGCACGCGGCCGCGATGGGTCTTCGAAGTTGTTGACGTAGCACCAATCATCGGGGATGGCTTCGCGGGCGGCTTTGCGCTCGAGGTATTCGCGGCTTAACGTTGTGCGCCCCGAGCCGGGGAAGCCCAACACGAACACATTGTAGCCGGGGCCAGAGACCTCGCTGCCAAGCTGAAGGGCGCGAATGGCGCGCGGCTGACCGATGACATCTTCCAGGTCGGGCAGCTCGTCGGTGGTTTCGAAGCCCAGCAGGTCTGGATCACAGGGGCGGTGCAGGGCGTCTGCGGGCAGTTCGGGTGCGGCGGCCGGGTGGGGCGGGGCGGCGTGCTTCTTGCGTGTAGCCATAGGGTACCTCGCTTCAGTCAGTGGGCTTGGTCATCAACAGTTCAACGCCCTGGATGAGCATGCCAGCCTGAGAAATTGCCAACCACAGGATTGCAAAGGTTAACAACCAGGCTGCGGTTTGCATGGTATTGGGCAGGGCTTTTTGCCCATCGCGCACCATGCCGCGGGCGGTGGTAAGCTGGGTTTGGTATTGATCCACCACATCTTGCGCCTCTTCAAGGTTTTCGCTGATCAGGCTGACATCTTGCGAGACGGAGATGACCTGTTCTTCGAGCCCCAGCAGGTTGGTGTTGGCGGTGTTGAGCCCGGTGCGGATTTCGGCCAACGATGGGGTGATGGCCCCCAGGCTGACGGAGACCTGGTTCAGCGACGCGCCCAGCGAGGTGGCGGGTTCGTATTTAACGCCAATGAAGGGGACGCTGGATAAGGTGTACAACACGCCGTCGATGGTGCCGGCGCTGACCTGGGCATTGGCCAGGGAAGACTGGGTGTTGGTGATGACCTGGGGCAGGTCTTCACCGAAGAGGGTGGAGAAAGAGTCGAGCACCAGCGTCGAATCGTGCAGCGATTGGGCCACCGCCACGGTGCTCGTCTCTAGGCTGGAGATGCTGGTCGAGACGTTGGTCAGGGCGTCTTCGACGATCACCAGGCCCTCGTCGGTCGTTTTGAGCGTATCGCCAGCCAGGGTCAGGCCGGCTTGCAGCTTTTCAGTCAGGGGCTCTTTCAGCTTCCAGACCTGCACCAGGCAGTATAAGCTGAATAGCAGGCTGGCAACCGAAACAAATACCAGTACGGCGCCGCCGAGCTTTTTGATCCAGGGTTTCATAGGACACCTCGTTGATTGGCGTATAAAGCCATTTTACCATGCGCAAAGCGGCTGCGGTATAATAACGCGCATTATGCATATCTTAGTTACCAATGATGATGGGGTGACCGCCCCTGGATTGTTAGCCCTGGCGCAAGTCATGCGCCAGCTCGGCAAGGTCAGCGTGGTAGCGCCGGACCACAACTGGTCGGCTTCGGGGCATGTCAAAACCATGCACCGCCCGCTGCGCGTGAAAGAGGTGACCCTGGCGGATGGCAGCCCGGCCCTGGCTTCGGACGGGGCACCTTCAGACTGTGTGGCGCTGGCTTTGTTGGGCCTGATCACCGAAAAAATTGACCTGGTGATTTCGGGCATCAATCCCTATGCCAATATCGGCCATGACGTCACCTATTCTGGCACGGTCACGGCGGCGATGGAAGCCGCCATTGGCGGGGTGCCGGGGTTGGCAGTGTCGCTTGACTCGCCAGAGCACGTCAAGGGGGTGGTGGATTATGGCCCGGCGGCGCGGGCGGCGCGGCGGGTGGCTGAGATCCTTATGCAGCATACCCCCTCTCAGCAGACACTGTTGAACATCAACGTGCCCTTTTTGCCCGATGAGCAGATCAAGGGCATGCTGGTGACGCGCCAGGGGCTGCGCATCTACCGCGATAAGCTGGACGAGCGCATTGACCCGCGCGGACGGCCCTATTACTGGATCGGCGGCGATTACCCTACCGGCATCCCGGATGAAGGCACCGACTTCGGGGCTTTGAGGCAGGGCTATGTTTCAATCACCCCCCTGGACCTGGACCTGACCGATTACCGGGCGCAGGAATTATTGAGCAATATTCTCGATCAATAGGATAGGACGCATAAGTTTGTCTAGATGAATTTGCGCCAAACCCTTGACAAGGGCCAGATTCGCTGTAAAATCGTGCGGATGCAACGGTACAAGAATATCTGCCCACGCAAAATAGTTCGCCCCGGAGCTTGCGCTCCTATGGGCGAATTTTTTTATCATATAGAGCCGCAAGGCTCTATTTTTTTGCCTGTTGGGGGTAAGCTATGTTGAAACTGCCCGGATTGATCGACCCGCACGTGCACCTGCGCGAACCGGGAGCCACGCACAAGGAGGATTGGGACAGCGGCACCGCGGCGGCGCTGGCAGGGGGCTTTACCTTGCTGCTGGCGATGCCCAATACCAACCCGCCGGTGACGGATGCCCCCAGCCTGGCCCTGGCGCTGGAGGCGGCGCGGGCCAAGGCGCGCTGTGATTATGCCCAGTACCTGGGTGCGGGCCCAGAGAACGTGGATGCGGTGCAAGCCCTGGCGCCTGCCGCGGCTGGTCTGAAGATGTACCTGGACCAGACTTACGGCCCGCTGCGCCTGGATGAGATGGGGTTATGGATGGCGCATTTTGCGCGCTGGCCTGCGCACCAGCCGCTGGTGGCCCACGCCGAGGGCCGCACCCTGGCGGCCGTCCTTTTGATGGCGGCCTTGTATGACCGGCCCGTGCACCTGGCGCACGTCTCGCGGCGCGAGGAAATCTTGCTGATCCGCAAGGCCAAAGAGCGAGGGGTGAAGGTGACCTGCGAGGTGACGCCGCACCACCTGTTCTTGAGCCAGGCGGATATCCCGGCGCTGGGGGCAGGGCGGGGCGAGGTGCGCCCGCGCCTGGGGACTGCCGCTGACCGCGATGCGCTGTGGGCGAATTTGGACGTGATCGACTGCTTTGCCAGCGACCACGCCCCGCATACCCTGGCCGAAAAAGACGGCCCAAACCCGCCTCCGGGCTTCCCTGGATTGGAAACAGCCCTGCCCCTGTTCTTGACGGCCCTTCACGATGGGCGGCTGAGCCTGGACGATCTGCTGCTGCGCATGGTGACCAACCCGCGGCGCATCTTTAACCTGCCCGAGCAATCCGAGACCTGGATTGAGGTGGACCCGGAGGCAAGCTGGAAAATAAGCGCTGCGCAGACCGTAACGCGCTGCGGCTGGACGCCTTTTGAGGGGATGGCGGTGCGGGGACGGGTGCGGCGGGTGGTGCTGCGCGGCCAGGAGGCATATGGCGATGGCAAAGTGCTGTCGGCGCCTGGCTGGGGAAGAAATATCAGATCAGAGAAGTGAATAATCTATTTTCTAGGAGAGAAAAGAATGGCAAGTAGACCCTCAATCAACTCGTATAATCCGCACCTGCCTTTTGGCGACTCGCGCAAGGCGCCCTGGTACGGTAAGGATATCCTCTCGGTCAAGCAGTTTTCGCGCGCCGACCTGGAGTATATCTTCGACGTGGCGCATGAGATGAGCGTGATGGTGAACCACGTGGGGACCTTTGACCTGCTGAAGGGCAAGATCCTGGCGAACCTGTTCTACGAGCCCTCTACGCGTACTTCATCGTCTTTCACTTCGGCCATGGAGCGCTTGGGCGGCAGCGTGATCCCGATCAACAACGTCATTTATTCATCGGTGGCGAAGGGCGAGTCGCTGCCGGATACGGTGCGCACGCTGGAGTGCTACGCAGATGTGATCGTGCTGCGTCACCCCGAGACGGGCTCGGCGGCGCAGGCAGCCAGGTATGCTCGCAAGCCGGTGATCAATGCCGGGGACGGGATTGGCGAGCACCCCACCCAGGCCCTGCTGGATATCTTCACCATCCGGGAGGAGCTGGAGCAGATTGACGGGCTGACCGTGACGATGTTGGGGGATTTGAAATACGGGCGCACGGTGCATTCGCTGGCCCGCCTGCTCTCGTTATATAACGTGCGTTTGAACTACGTCTCGCCTGAAATCCTGCGCATGCCAGAGGATGTCATTGCCGAACTTCCGGGTACAATGTCTCAGGCAGAATATCGCGAGCTGGAGCCGGTGCTGGCAGAGACGGATGTGCTGTATGTGACCCGGGTGCAAAAGGAGCGCTTTGCCAGCGAGGCCGAGTATGAGCAGGTGAAAGGCTCTTATGTGATCGATGTGCCGCTGATGAAGCGCGCCAAAGAACACATGATCGTGATGCACCCACTACCGCGCGTGGGCGAGATCAGCATGGATGTGGACGAAGACCCACGGGCCGCATACTTCCGGCAGATGGAATACGGCCTGTATGTGCGCATGGCCCTGCTGGCAATGGTATTAGGAAAGGCATAAAATGGCGACCTCATTTTTCGCAGCGTTAGAAAAACGCGTTCGTAAAGTTGATTCGTTGTTGTGCATTGGGTTGGATCCACACGCCGCCGATCTGCCGGTGGATTCGGATGAGACGGGGCCAGAGGCCATGGCAGAGCGGGCGGGCGACTTTTGCCTGCGCTTGATCGATGCCTGTGCGGGTGCGGCGGCGGGCTTTAAGCCCAACATCGCATTTTTCGAGGCCTTTGGCCCGGCGGGGCTGGAGGTGCTGGCGCAGGTGATCCGGGCGATCCCACCGGGGATTCCGGTAATCCTGGATGCCAAGCGGGGGGATATTGCCTCTACGGCTGAGGCCTATGCCCAGGCGGCTTTTGGGGCATTGGGGGCGCATGCGGTGACGCTGAGCCCTTACCTGGGGCGGGATGCGCTTGAGCCATTTTTACGCGACCCGAAACACGGTGCCTTCTTGCTGTGCAAGACCTCTAACCCTGGCTCAGGCGATTTGCAAGACCTGGAACTGGCGGGCGGAGAGCTGGTCTACGAGCACGTGGCGGGCCTGGCAAAAGCCTGGAACACCCACGATAACCTGGGCCTGGTGGCAGGCGCCACCCATCCCCAAGCGCTGGGGCGCATCCGGGCTGCGGCGCCTGATTTGTGGATCCTGGCGCCGGGGGTGGGGGCCCAGGGCGGCAATCTGCAGGCCGCGCTGCGCGCCGGGCTGCGGGCGGATGGTTTGGGGCTGTTGGTGCCGGTTTCGCGTGCCATCTCGCAGGCCGGTGACCCGCGGCGGGCAGCCGAAGCCCTGCGCCGGGCGATCAATGCTGAGCGCGAAGCGCTGAAGGCAGCCCCAGCAGGGCCGGGTGAGGGGCGGCTGGACGAGGCGCTGGTGGATGGGCTGTTGGAGACCGGCTGCATCCAGTTTGGCTCCTTCACGCTCAAATCGGGCCTGGTCTCGCCGATCTACATCGACCTGCGGCAGTTGGTCTCGCGTCCCCCTCTGCTGAGCCGGGTGGCGACGGCTTATCTGCCTATCTTGGAAAAGTTGAGCTTTGAGCGCCTGGCGGGCCTGCCTTATGCCGCCCTGCCGATTGCCACGGCCATCAGCCTGCGCCGCGGCTGGCCCCTGATTTACCCGCGCAAGGAAGTGAAGGAATATGGCACCCGGGCCGAGATCGAAGGCGCTTACCGGGCCGGTGAGCAGGTGGTGGTGATCGATGACCTGGCTACTACTGGAGGCAGCAAGCTTGAAGCACTGGAAAAGCTGAGCGCGGCCGGGCTGCGGGTGCAAGATGTGGTGGTGCTGATCGACCGCCAATCGGGGGCTGCCGAGGCGTTGAGCCAGGCAGGGCTGAAACTGCACGCTGTGCTGAACCTGACGCAGATGCTGGATCACTGGGAGCGGAGCGGCAAGGTGCCCCAAGAGCAGATCCGGGCGGCGCGGGAATTCCTGGCAAAGTGAACCTTTACCCCTTGATCCGGAAATGCCTCTTCTGCCTGGAGCCTGAGTTGGCGCACGGGCTGACTTTGCAGGCGGTGCGCCTGGCAGGCATAACGGCGCTGGGGCGGGGGCTGGTGCGGGCCTGGTTTGCTGTGCCGGGGCGGCCCGTGCGGGCCTTTGGGCTGGATTTTGCCAACCCGATCGGCCTGGCGGCGGGCTATGATAAAGATGGCCTGGGCTGGCGGGGGCTGGCGGGGCTGGGCTTCGGGCATATTGAGATCGGCACGGTGACCCTGCGCCCACAAGAGGGCAACCCGCGCCCGCGCCTCTACCGCCTGCCCGAAGACCAAGCAGTGATCAACCGCATGGGCTTCCCGGGCAAGGGGGCTGATTTTGTGGCCCGGCGGCTGATGGCCAAACGCCCGGCAGGCCTGGTGTTGGGGGTCAACATGGGCAAGAACAAGGATACACCCCTGGAAGAAGCGGCTCAAGATTACCTGGGCCTGATGCGCACCTTTGCGCCGCTGGCCGATTACCTGGCGGTCAACGTCAGCTCGCCGAACACAGCCGGTTTGCGCCGCCTGCAAGGGCGAGCGCAGTTAGAGGCCTTGCTGGGGGCCCTGGCGGCAGAACGGCGCGTGCAAGTGCAAAAGCTGGGGCGGGCAGTGCCGGTGCTGGTGAAGCTGTCGCCCGACCTGGATGAACCCGAGCTGGAAGACGCCCTGGCGGCGGTGCAGTCCAGCGGGATGGATGGGGTGATTGCCACCAACACCACTCTCCTGCGCCAGGGGCTGCGCTCGCCCCGTGCCGGCGAGGGCGGCGGGCTGAGCGGCGCGCCGCTGTATGGGCAGAGCGTGGCAATGGTGCGGCAAATTGTGCGGCTCACCCAGGGGCGGCTGCCGGTGGTGGGGGTGGGGGGCGTGATGGGGGCGGAGGAGGCGCGCGGTATGCTGGATGCGGGGGCGGCCCTGGTGCAGGTCTATACGGGCTTGATCTATGCCGGGCCGGGGCTGGTGAAAGCGATGGTGCGGCAGTTGAGGGATTGAGGCTGGGCGAGCGCGGCGGGGGACAAGCAGCGCGGTAAAAAAGGGTCTTGACTTTTGGCTGGATAAATTATATAATTTAGTTTGTAAGTCCAATGGATTTACAAAGTCCCCGCCGTCATTCTCTCTTGGCATAAGATTGGATCTGACCCTCATGGAAAAAGCCACTTACCAACAGACGAAACAGCATAACCGCGACCTGGTATTAAGGACTATCTTTGCCAACGAATCGATCAGCCGGGCAGAGGTGGCGCGCGTCACCCGCCTCACCCGCACCACGGTATCTGATGTGGTGAGCGGCTTGATGGCTGAGGGCCTGGTGGAGGAAGTGGGGCGAGGCGAATCTATTGGCGGGAAAACGCCGATCTTGTTGAGCATCGTGGCCGACTCGCGTTACCTGATTGGCTTGAACTTGCGTCAGGATAAATTTGTGGGGGCCATCGTCAACCTGCGCGGCCAGATCAAAGAGACGGTCGAGCTGCCGGTTCCAGATGGGGACGGGCAGGAAGCGCTGGAAGCGGTGTACCAGATCATCAACCAACTGCTCCGCAAAAAGCTCAAGCCGATCGTTGGGATTGGCGTTGGCACACCGGGGCTGGTTTGTACGCGCGAGGGGGTGGTGCTGAACGCTGTGAACCTGGATTGGCAAGACCTGCCGCTGGGTGACCTGCTGACCAAAAAGTTCAAAATTCCGGCCATGATCTTGAATGACAGCCAGGCGGCTGCCATCGGTGAGTTCGTTCACAGCAACATCGCCAACTTGGATGAAAACCTGATCGTGATCAATATCCAGCACGGGATTGGGGCCGGGATCTTGATCAACGGGCGGCTTTTCTCTGGAGATGGCGGCGGGGCCGGTGAAATTGGGCACGTGGTGGTGCAAGAAGATGGCGAGCTGTGCCGTTGTGGCAGGCGCGGCTGCCTGGAAACGGTTGCCAGCGCACAGGCGGTGCTGCGCCAGTTGAAAATGACCTCCATTGACCAGGCCGTGGCGGCCTTTGAAGCGGGTGATGAGCATGCCCGGCAGATCGTTGCCCGGGCTGGTCAATACCTGGGATTTTCGCTGGCGCACCTGGTTGGAGCCCTGAACATTCAAAAGATCATCCTGACCGGTGATATGACCCGCTTTGGGGCAGACTGGTTAGAGATGGTGCGATCGACGATGCAGAATGCAGCCCTGGCGCGGCTGGCTGAGGGCACCCAGCTTGGGGTGGGCACCCTGGATTACCCGGCCTGCGTCTTGGGCGCGTCTGCGTTCTTGCTGTTGGATAATTATTCCCTTCTTTTCACCCGAGAAAATTAAATGGCCCTGCAATTGCTTGAACCGCGTGTCAAACCGCCTCTGGACGATGGCTTTCGGCCGGCAGTCCTGGCAAACCGTCACTTCCGGCGCGCCGTGGGGCAGGGGGGGCAGCGGGTGGTGATTGGCCTGCAAAGGAACGGCAGCGGGTTGACGCGCTTTGAGACGGCGATATATCCTGAGGGGCACGCCGCATTTGAGGCCAATTACCAATACGTGGAGCGGGTGGTGAAGTTCTTGCTGTGGCAGGTAGGCGGACACACGGTTTATTTTGGCGGTCCGCGCCAGGTTGCAGATTACCTGCGCCAGGTTTATTCGGCAGCCGGGGCGCGCCGCTTCGACCATCACTTCATGGGCCAACAGGTCTACGAGCAGCCGTTTTCGGTGGTGGCCTGCCGCGCGGACGAAGTGCCGCCGGCTTGCGAGGCCGGGAAGCCCCTGGGCCGCAATTTGAACGGCTGCCGGATTGGCTTTGACCTGGGCGCATCAGATCGCAAGGTGAGCGCGGTGATCGATGGCACGCCGGTCTACAGCGAAGAGGTGATCTGGGAACCACGAAAGAACTCGGATCCAGGCTACCATTATCGTGAAGTCATGGCAGCCTTGACTACCGCCGCCAGCAAAATGCCGCGCCTTGATGCGATCGGCGGCAGCTCGGCGGGCATTTACATCGATAACCGGCCGATGGTGGCTTCGCTGTTCCGCGGCATTGCCCCAGAGCGGTTTGGCGAGATCAAGAACCTCTTCCTGCGCATCCGAGATGAGCTGGGGGTGCCGTTGGAAGTGATCAACGATGGCGACGTGACCGCGCTGGCGGGCTCGATGTCGATCGGCGATAACGGCATCTTGGGCATTGCCCTGGGCTCCAGCGAGGCGGTGGGCTACGTTAGCATGGACGGGCACATCATGGGCTGGCTGAACGAGCTGTGCTTTGCGCCGGTGGATTACAGCCCCAATGCCCCGGTGGATGAATGGTCGGGCGACCAGGGCTGCGGGTCGTCTTACTTCTCGCAGCAGTGCGTTTTCCGCCTGGCGCCGGCGGCGGGCATCGAGATCCCGGCCGGGGTGACGGATGCCGAGAAGCTGAAATTTGTGCAGGGCCTGCTCGAGGCGGGCCATGCCGGCGCATTGAAGATCTGGCAGAGCATGGGCATTTACCTGGGTTACGGCATTGCCCAGTATGCCGACTTTTACGCCATCAAGCATGTGCTGATCTTGGGCCGCTGTACCTCTGGGCAGGGCGGAAGCCTGCTGTTGGAAGGTGTGCGGAAGGTATTTGAAGCAGAATTCCCCGAGCTGGTGGCTAAGATCGAGCTGCACCTGCCCGATGAAAAGATCCGCCGGGTGGGGCAGTCGGTGGCAGCAGCCAGTCTTCCAGTGGCGTGATAAGACTTGAGAAAAGGGATTTGACGATGAAATTTGATCAAGATACGGCTGAGATTTATGTTCCGGATGGCGAACCGGTTGAGAAGGCATTGGCCCGCACCACGCACCTGTGCGTTTCGGCGCACCAGGATGATATCGAGATCATGGCGGCGCAGCCGATCCTGGCGTGCTTCCAGCAGGAAGACAAGTGGTTCACGGGTGTGGTGGTCACCGATGGGCGCGGCTCGCCGCGCAACGGGCTGTACCAGGATTATGACGATGAAACGATGCGCCAGGTGCGCTTCAAAGAGCAGCGCAAGGCGGCCTACGTGGGCGAATACGCCGCCCAGGTGCTGTTAGATTTCCCCAGCCGGGTGGTCAAAGATGCCTCCCGGCAAGAGCCGCTGGCAGACCTGGTGCAGTTGTTCCGCGCTGCCCGCCCGCAGGTGGTGTATACCCATAACCTGGCGGATAAGCACGATACGCACGTGGCGGTGGCCCTGCGGGTGATCGCTGCGCTGCGCATGCTGGAGCCCGCTGAGCGCCCAGAGCGGCTTTTGGGCTGCGAGGTGTGGCGGGCATTGGATTGGATGGTGGACACAGATAAGGTCTTGATGGATGTCTCAGAGCATGAGAACCTGCAATCGGCCTTGTTGGGCGTCTTTGATTCGCAGATCGTGGGCGGCAAGCGTTACGACCTGGCCTCGCTGGGGCGCCGGCGCGCCAATGCCACGTATTTTGAATCGCACGGGGTAGACCTTTGCACGGGATTATCGTATGCCATGGATTTGACCCCCCTGATGAATGACACTTCCAGGCTGCCGGGCGAATTTGCCCAGGCCTTCATCAACCGTTTTGCACAGGATGTATCGCAGCGGCTCGAGCGGATGGGTTAGCGCCCATTGGCTGCGGCCTCGATCATCCTGCAGAAAGGAGAATGAAGAACCAGAAGTATTTGCAAGGCCCTGTTCGTAAATTTTTGAATATCATTTCTATCCTAAGGAGAAGAATATGCACAAGAAACTGTTCGTTGCTCTTTCGATTTTGATGCTGGCCAGCATGCTCTTGACCGCATGCAGCCCCAAAGTGGCCCCCACCGAGGTGGTGGCTGAGCCCCAGGCTACCGAAGTCCCTGCGGCTGCAACCCCTGTGACCCTGAAGATCTACCTGCTCGACTACACGCCCGACACCATTGCCTGGCTGAAGAGCGAGATCAACCCGGCCTTCGAAGCCGCTCACCCTGGCGTGACGGTTGAGATCACCGAGGGTTCCTGGTCTGGTTGGGATACCACCTTCAGCGGCTTCTTCGCAGCCGGCGAAGGCCCCGACATCATCAACCTGGGCTCTGAAATGAACACCCTGTACGGTGAGAGCCTGGCGAATATGGATGAATACCTGGGTGAAGCCGCCTGGGCAGACATCAAGAACTTTGGCCCCGCCCTGGCCAATGCCACGTACGATGGTCACTTGCGCGGCCTGCCGATCTTCACTGCCCCGCGTTACGTCTTCTGCCGCACCGACCTGATGGAAGCCTCAGGCTGGACGGGTGGCACGCCCCAGAACTTTGCCGACTGGGTCGAATTTGCGGGCCAGGTATCTGAGATTGACGAAGCGACCAACTCGCTGAAGCAGCAGGCCCTGGTGCCGGTGGACGCCGGCTCGATGGCCGACTGGCAGTGGTGGCTGTTGGTCTTCTACTCCCTCGGCGGCGAGCTCTACAAAGCCGATGGCAGCCCCAACTTTGATTCCCCCGAAGCCCTGGCAGCCACCCAGTTCATGCTCGACATGCGCCAGGCCACCTACGGCGCGGCTTCTGACGCGGTGGGTGCTCTGCCCACCGGGCAGGGGTCTGTGATCGATGTGGACGACGCCACCGGCGCCAACAACGGCGCGGTGTGCCTGGCACACTCGGGTTGGGCCGCCCCGGCCTTCGACCGCCCGGTGTGGAGCAATGTTTCCATCGAGCCGTTCTACGGCGACCCGGCCAACTTCCCCAACAGCAAGCCGGTTGTGCTGGCCTTCAACGACTGGCTGGCAGTGGCCGACTACAGCCCCAACAAAGAGCTGGCGGCTGAGTGGTTGAAGATGGCCTTCAGCAAAGAGGCCAACCACAAGTGGAACGAGACCATGGGCCTGATCCCCGCCCGCAACGATGCCCAGTACGGCTACGTGACCGATTCGGCGCAGCTCAAGCTGGAAGCCGAACTGGCTGCCAAGTACGGCGTGGGTTTTGCCGGAATTGAAGAAGCCGCCAAGCTTTCGACGATCATGCAGGATGCCCTCGGCAAGCTGATCACCGAAGAGCTGACCCCTGAAGAAGTTGTGGCCACCATTCAAGAGCAGTATTCGGCCGCGCTGAAGTAAGTTCTCTGCACCATGTGGGTTGGGCGGGGAGCAATCCCTGCCCAACCCTTTTCTTTCTGCGTATTGGTAGGTGTCTTATGCCTCAAAATCCGTATCTGAATGTCTTGTTCATGGCCGCGGCGGCAGTGGTGTTCATCATCGCCTGCTGCTACGGCCTGGGGTCTCTGGCGCGCTGGATTGGCAAACTGCGCGGGGCATCGTTGAAGAAGCAAGAAAATACCTTTGCCGGGTATTTCTTTGCGGCCCCGTGGATCGTGGGATTCTTGATCTTTGTGATCGTCCCGATGGCGTTTTCGCTGTACTGGAGTTTCACCGATTACCGGGTCACCTCCAGAGAGCCCGCCACTTGGATCGGGCTCGACAATTACACGCAATTATTGTTCAATGATGATAATTTTCGCGCCTCGCTGGTCAACACCCTGTATCTGACCGTCATCGGGCTGCCTTTGCAAATGGCGGCGGCCCTGGTCCTGGCGGTGCTGTTGAACCAGAAGATGCGCGGTGAACGTTTCTTTCGCATGGCGTTTTATCTTCCGGTGGTGCTGGGGTTCAACACGGCTGTGCTGCTGTGCTGGCGGCTGATGTTGAACACCGGCACGGGCATCATCAACCAGATCATCCGCTCGGTGACCACGGCTGTTCCGGCGCTGGGGTATATCAACCGCGGGCTCATTCACGTTCAAGAGATCGTCACGGCGTTTTTCTTGGGCCTGAATACGGGCAAATTCAACTTGCTGAACAAGGTCATCGAGGCCGGGCTGCCAGAGGCCAACCGCGTGCCGCTGTGGGTGCAGAGCCCGCTGTGGACCAAGATGTCGGTCATCTTGCTGATGGTGTGGGGCTGCGGCTCGATGATGTTGATCTTCCTGGCGGGGCTGAACAACATCCCCAAGGAGCTGCACGAGGCGGCTGAGGTGGACGGGGCTTCGGGCTGGCAGCGTTTTTGGAAGGTTTCGTTCCCACTGCTGACGCCGTATGTGTTCTACAACCTGGTGGTGGGCATGATCGCCGCGCTGCAAATCTTTGAGCCGGTCTTCGTCTTGTACCGCGATAACCAGCCCCTGGTATCCTCGACCATTTCGATGGTTTACTATTTGTGGCAGAAAAGCTTCAGCCACTTTGAGATTGGGTACGGTTCTGCCATCTCATGGGTGATCCTGGTGATCATCTTGATCATCACAGTGATCCAGTTCAAGCTCCAGGATCGCTGGGTGACGTACGATATTTATTAGGAGAAGCAAAATGAAACGCTACTGGCCAATCATCAAGGGCATTTTGCTTTACTTTTTCTTGACCGCCGCAAGCGTGTTGATGAGCTTCCCCTTGTTTTGGATGATCTCCTCTTCTCTCAAGACGCTTGAAGAAACCAACTCGCCCGGCATCGTATGGGTTCCCAAGCACATTGCCTGGGATGCCTATATCGGCATCTTCCAGAATTACGATTTTTTGCGCTCATACTTCAATTCGGTGTTCTATGTCAGCCTGGCCCTGGTGGGGACGCTGTTATCGATCGCGGCCGTGTCGTATGCCTTCAGCCGGGTGGAATGGCCGGGAAGGAACTTTGTGTTCTTCCTCATGCTGGCGACGATGATGATCCCCCCGCAGGCCCTGATCGTGCCGCAGTATGTCTTCTTCAACAAGCTGGACTGGATCGGCACCTTCAACCCCATCGTGATCCCGGGGTATTTTGCCGGCGGCGCGGCGATGGTCTTTTTATTGCGCCAATCGATGGCGCAGATCCCCAAAGAAATGGATGAGTCGGCCTTCGTAGATGGGGCCGACCATATCCAGATCTGGTGGCAGATCATCATGCCGCTGGTCAAGGCGCCCCTGGCTACGGTAGCCACCTTTCTCTTCGTCGGTTTCTGGAACAGCCTGCTGACGCCCTTGATGTATTTGCAAACGATCGACCTGTATACGCTGCCGGTGTATGTTACCACCCTGTACAACATCAATAACACCGTTCAGCCCTGGCCCACCATCATGACGGCGGCGGTGCTGACCACGGTGCCCCTGCTGGTGGTGTTCTTCTTCGCCCAGCGCTTTATTCTCGAGAGCGTGGTCATCTCTGGACTGAAGGGTTAACGTGGAGCTCGAACGCCAGGCGGGCCAGAAGATCTTGTTGGCCTTTCAGGGCAAAGAAAGCCTTTCGCCCGAGATCGTAGAGGCATTCCGGCGCTACCACCCGGGCGGCATCACGCTGTTCCGCAGCCTGAACGTGGGTACGCTGGCACAATTGAGGGGGCTGAACGAGGCGCTCCAGCGCCTGGCGCAGTCTTTGAACCTGCCGCGGTTGTTGATTGCCGCCGACCAGGAGGGCGGGCAGTTGATGGCGGTGGGGGATGGCACGCCCCTGCCGGGGAACATGGCCCTGGGGGCGGCGCGCTCGGTGGCACTGGCGCGCCAGGCGGGCGAGGTGCTGGGGCGCGAGCTGGCGGCCCTGGGTATCAACGTCAATTATGCCCCGTGTGCCGATGTGAATATCAACCCGCACAACCCGGTGGTGGGGACGCGCTCTTTCGGCGAAGACCCTGAGCTGGTGGGGGCACTGGCAGGGGCTATGATCGAGGGCATCCAGTCCCAGGGCGTGGCGGCTACGGTCAAGCACTTCCCGGGGCACGGCGATACAGCCAGCGATTCGCACCATGGCCTGGCCTGCGTGCCGCATGCGCTCGAGCGGCTGAAGGCTGTGGAGCTGCTGCCGTTCCGGGCGGCGTTGAAGGCCGGGGTGAAGGTGGTGATGACCGCCCACCTGGCGATCCCCTCGATCGATGGCCCTGGCGCGCCTCCGGCTACCTTATCCCCCAAGATCATCCAGGGGCTGCTGCGGCGTGACCTGGGCTTTGAGGGGGTGGTGGTCACGGATGCGATGGATATGCGGGCCATCGGCCAGGGCGAGGCGCTGGGCCCGGACTGCGCCCGCGCTGCCCAGGCGGGGGCAGACCTGCTGCTCATCACGGGCAATCCGCAAGACCAGGCCCGTGCTTACGCGGCCTTGCGGCAGGCGGCCCAAAGCGGCCAATTGGCGCAGGCAGAATGGCAGGCTTCGCTGGCGCGCATTGCGCGCTTGAAGGCCTGGCTGGGCCAACAGCCTGCCGCGCCAGACTTGGGTGTGATCCGCTGTGCGGCGCACATGCGCGTGGCAGATGAAATTGCAGCGCGATCGATCACCCTGGTACGGGACCGGGCGGGGCGGCTGCCCATTCGCCTGGAGGCGGATCAAAAGATGGCGGTGGTGGTGCCTGCGCCGCAAGACCTGACCCCGGCGGATACGTCTTCATACGTGATGCCTGGGCTGGCGGATGCGCTGCGGGTTTATCATCCGCGGGTGGATGAGATGCGCATATCCTTCGCACCGGGGGAAGAAGAACGGAGCAGGTTGGTGCGGGCGCTGGGCGGGTATGACTGCGTCGTGATCGGCACGATCAATGCCTATGCCCAGCCCGAGCAGGCAGAGCTGGTGCGAGCGGTGCTGCGGCTGGAAATGCCGGTGATCGTGGCGGCGATGCGCCTGCCGTATGACCTGGCGGCATTCTTCGAGGCGCCAACTTACCTATGCACGTACAGCATCCTGGAACCGGCGATGCGGGCGGTGGCGAAGGTGCTGTTTGGCAGGATGCGGGCGGAGGGGCGTTTGCCGGTGAGGATAGCTTAATGAGGGGGAGGGGGAAGGATTAACGCATTGGCGCTGGGCAAAGGCGCGCAGATTGCCGAAAATATGACATTTGTCACCTGTAATCCAGACGGATATCGCCCAATAGAATTGCAAAGTGGGTATATACTTACCTCCAAATTTACCTGCGCCTGGGAGGAA
>Ga0116144_10002174_pt1 | contig 21701 bp, 20 predicted proteins | sample AD_UKC035_MetaG_FD_89746 | JGI IMG/M metagenome (GOLD analysis project Ga0116144, IMG submission 89746) | Active sludge microbial communities of municipal wastewater-treating anaerobic digesters from USA - AD_UKC035_MetaG | ecosystem: Engineered > Bioreactor > Anaerobic > Digestate | place: USA...
AATGGTACCCGTAAAGTCACGCAGCAGTTTGATGAGGATCTTCTGGGTTGTTGACTTGCCCGCACCGCTGGGGCCGAGGAAGCCAAAAATCTCACCCACCCGGATTTCGAAATTCAATTCCCTGACGGCAGGAGCGGCTGTACCCGCATAAGTGAAGCAGAGGTTCTCAACAGTGATCATGTGTTTTTCTTTCGCAACCCTTGTTCTAACACGGTGATGACCTGGTCAATCGTGCGGCGGATCTCATCCCGTTGGAATGAGGCCGCCCCCCCGGCAAGCAAATGTTCGGGGCTGATCTGGAACCGCTCCATCAGGTACCGGCCAAGCTCGGTAAAGGTGACATTGAGCAGGAAGGCGGCTGTATCGGCATCAACTTGCGGATCCAGCGTGCCGCCGGCGACGCCCGCCTGCACCATCTGCCGGAAGTAAGCATAGCTGCCGTGACGAATGACCTGCAGGGTCTCATCTGGCAGAGGCACATCGTCAAAAAGCGCCTTGTAGCTGATCTGGGCAAGCCGGGGATTGCTGAACTGGTACTGCATCCCGGCCTCTAACAGCCAGCGCAGTTGAAAAAACAGATCACCCGAATGTTCGGCTGGGGGCGCCTGGCGCAAGAAAGCCGTCTTCTCGTCCATGCCGAGCTGGATGAGGTACAGGTAGCAATCTTTCTTATCGGCAAAATACTGGTAAAAACTGCCCTTGGCGATCCCGGCACGCTCGGCAACCCGGCCAATCGAGACGTTTTTATAATCGTTCGCCGCAAACTCTTCCAACAGAATGTCGAGCAGGCGAGAGCGCTTTTCTTCTGGCAGATTAAAGTAGGTTGCAGTGGGCATGGGCTAAAGAGTAAACAGGAAAATTCCGCCTGCCAGCGTGGCCAACCCCAAGATCACCAACATGATGACGGTGCCTTTTTCGCCCAGCAATTGCACAAACCCTTGCAGCTTGCTTAAGCCCCAGATGGCTTTGGGCTTTGCCAACCCCACATACAGGCAAGCCAGCCCATAGAGCACCAGGAAGATGGCGAGGATGGTAAGAATGTCCATTTTGTTCTGCTCCTTTAAGTAATATGACCGCCCGGTCATGTGACCAGGCGGTCATATTGTAGTCGCAGATCAACTTCCTGTCAAGCTTTATTCATGGGCCGCCGCCGCAGGCACAACCTGGGGTTTGGCGGTTCTGATCGCCAAAAGATAGACTCCTAACAGCCCAATATAGACCACCAGCAAACAAACCGGGATGACTTCCAGTGAAAGCTGGCGTGCCAACACGCCCATCAGGCTGGGGATCACTGCCGTTCCCAAACCCGTGGCAGCCATTTGCATACCGATGGTATTGGCGGCGAAGTGATCTCCCACACGCACTCGGGTGCCCGACATCATCGCCGGGAAAATGGGGGCGATCGAGATGCCGATGATGGCGACCGCCACCACGTTGGCGATCTCAGAAGGATTCCAGATCAGCAGGCCTGCACCCAACAGCGCCCCTGCCAGCCCGCCCAGCACCAGCTTGTTAACCCCCACGCGATTGGCAACCAACCCTGCCAGGATCCTACCGATGGTAAAAGTGAACCAGTAACTGCCCGCAAAGAACCCCGCCAGGGTTGTATTCACATTGCGCGACTCGGTCAGCAAGGTATAGGTCCAGGTGCCCAGCGAACCCTCGGCGCCAACATACAGGAAAAACAGCGCCACGCTCAACCATACTTGCGGTTGGCGCAGCGTTTCTCGCACCGGCGTCTTGTAATCGAGCAGCTTTTTCTTTGTATCGCCCGCCTCAGATGGCGACTGGTTCTGGTTCCACATCGACAGCGTCAACACAAAACACACCGCCAGCACGACCTGGAAGATCCCCACCACCCGGTAGCCAAAACGCCATGTGTTCATCGTCGTCAGCCCAAGGGTCATGATGATTGGACCCAGGGTAATGCCAACCCCCCAACAGGCATGCAGCCACTGCATCAACCCTTCACCGAAATGCGCCGCCACATAGGTATTGAGACCGGCATCGATGGCACCGGCCCCCAACCCGGCAAAAACACCCAACAAGACCATCATCCACCACTGCGGGACAAAGGTATACCCGATCAGCGCCAGGCCGGTCAAAAAACAACTGGCCGCCAGAAGGCGGCCCACACCCACCCGGGCAAGCAGAAAGCCGCTGAGGAAGCTCGAGGTCATGTATCCAACGACAGACGCGGCCAGTAACATGCCGATCGCATCCAGCGGGATTGAAAATCCAGAACGGATCGACGGCCAACCAACGCCTAGCAAGCCATCTGGCAGCCCAAGCGCCACAAAGGCAATGAAGGCCAGCAAGATCAGGCCAAGCTTTTCTGGTTTCTTTACTCTCGTTCCAACACTCATAACATTTTACCTTTCAGTTTCGCATCAGAGAAAGAAAAAGACCGCCATGACAACGGCGGTGATCAGGACTGGTTGCACAAGATTCTCCAATAGCAAAAATCAGCCCATGATGTTTTCATTTAACAACAAGCGAAACAACCTGGGCCCAAACGATGCTGGTCAGGATGCGATCAACAAAGGATAAAGGCTCTCAGCCCAGGCGCTAATGGCCCTCCAATCTCGATGGTCGCCTTCTTTCCAGACGCCGAACAGCACACTCAGACGGAACTTGAGCCGGTCGCCAAAAGAGGGTATTTTGCCAATCTCCAACGCCCCAGCAAACAACCCCTCGCTGACCGGCCGCACCAGCGCCCGCACCGGTTCCAGCCAGTTGGCCACGTGGCCGCGGTACTGCTCACCGTTTTTCATTGCCAGGGTCATGCACACCTGGAAGGCGGCAAAGGGCACACGTTGCAGCTCGGACTGGTGAGCCCGGATGAACTGCATCGCATCAGGCAGCCAGGCGCCGCCGTTGATGGCGCTGCCGGCGACAACGGCCTGGTAAGCCGAAAGGTCTGCGACCTCTTTCATCGGCAGCACGTCCACCTGTGCGCCGTGCTCAGCCAGGGTTTTGCCGATGGCCTCAGCCACGCCGGCGGTAGCGCCGAAGCGGCTGGCATATGTGACAAGTATTTTGGATGTCATTGTTTCTTCTCCTCGTTATGAGCCATTTCAGGCTTCTTTTGTTTTTAACTGCCTGCTAAACCACGCCCCCAGCAAACCACCGTTGATCAGCAGGACCAGCCAATCGACCGAGATGATGACCACCTCAAAGCGATCCTGGCGGTCCAGGCCATAGAACGCCGAAAAAGCGACCAGGGATACCAGCCCCAAGACAAAGCCAGCAAGGAAGATCCAACCCGCCACGCTCGCCAGGCGGTCTTTTCCTAAGAAAACCGGGGCCAGGAACAAGAAAGAGAAGCTCATCAGCAGGTAACCCAGCTCTTCCAGCGCGATAAAAATGCCGTGTGCGTTGTACTGGGTCAGCAAGGTGATGCCCTCAGTCTCGCCGCTCATCAAACTGATGGGAACCACTGAGAACTGGACAAAGTAATCTGCCACCAGGGTCAGGGCAGCCATGCTGGCAAAGACCAAGCCAATCTGGCCGTAAATCTTCTTGTGCGGCAGGGCGGTTGAATGGATGGCAACCGTCCAAATGACATAAGCCAGCATCAACAAACCAGCCAGGGGCATCCAGCGGTAATCCTTGGGGAACTGCGCCACCGTGTCCAGGTAAGGATAGTCAATGCAGCCTTCCAGGCAGTTCGCGCCAGAAATGGGCACCGCAACGATGGCGAAGCCAAAAGTGACCAGGGTCAATACAGCCACCGTGAGCGAAGAATAAAAGCCAACCTGGTTGGCACTTTTCATCGTTTCATGCATCTTGATATCCTGCTTTCTGTCCGAGACGATCATATTGGGTGAGGGTCGGTTTGACAAGGTTGGCATAAGACAAACACCAAGTATAAAACGAAATGGCGTTCTTGACAATATATAGACCAGTTACTATAATTAGTAACACAAGGATGGTGAGACGATGTCAGAAGCACGATCACGGATCTTACTGACCATGGCCCGGCTGATCGAAAAACAGGGCTACCATGCCACCGGCTTGAACGAGATCATCCGAGAGAGCAATACACCAAAGGGGTCTTTGTACTATTACTTCCCCGGCGGCAAAGAGCAGATCGGCGCAGAAGCGATCCTCGAGGCCGGCAAGATCATTTCTGAGCGCCTGCGCAGCGTCTTAGCAGGCAAAGTGCAGCCCGCAGAAGGCGTTTACAGCTTCTTGATACAAATGGCCGAAAACGTAGAAGCTTCTCGGTTCGGCGCGGGCAGCCCCTTGACCACCGCAACCATTGAAACGGCTGTGACCTGCGAGGCCATCAACCAGGCCTGTCGCGACGCATTCGATATGATCCTGGCGGCCTTCAAAGACAAGTTTATCGCCGGCGGATTCGCCGAGACGCAAGCCGCCGAATTGGCCCTGTACGTCACCACCGTGGTCGAGGGGGGCATATTGATGAGCCGCACCTATCACCATGCCGAACCGCTGCGCCTGGCAGCCAAACACCTGAAAGCCTATCTAGCCTGAATTCGGGTTACTCTGTCTTCCCGAGCCATCCTTTTCTTTCGATCCACTTGGCAATCTCTAACACCGGAATGATCGTCAACGCCAGCCCGCCTACGATCAGCCAGTCGATCAAGGGCAGGTAGTAGGTGCCAAAGGCATCATGCAAGAAAGGCACATAGAGGATCACAAAAAGCAAAACAACTTCCCACACGATGGCAAGGTTGAGCCATTTGTTCGCAAACGGCTTATCTAAGATCGAATGCCGGTCAGAACGGAAGTTATAGGCTTTGAAGAACTGGATCAGCACCAACGAGACAAACGTCATGGTCATCGCTTCTTCCAGGCTCTTGCCGGCATTGAGCGCCCAGGTGAACAGGCCCAGGTTGATCAGCATAGACCACAAGCCGCCCAACACCATCAGCGTGATCACCGGGCGGGTGAAGATACCCGTGCGCGGGTCACGCGGCCTGCGTTTCATCAGGTCTTTTTCTGGCGGATCCACTGACAATGCCAGGGCGGGTAAACCGTCGGTAGCCAGGTTAACGTAGAGGATTTGCACCGCCGTCAGGGGCAGCGGAAGCCCCAACAGCGCCGAACCTGCCATCAGGCCAATCTCACCGATATTGGATGAGAGCAGGTACATCAAGTACTTCTTGATGTTGCCAAACACACCGCGGCCTTCTTCAACAGCCGCCACGATAGAGGCAAAATTATCGTCGGTGAGGGTCATGGCGGCAGCCTCTTTGGTCACATCGGTGCCGGTAATGCCCATCGCAATGCCGATATCGGCCTTCTTAAGCGCCGGTGCATCATTGACGCCGTCGCCGGTCATGGCGGCAATGTGGCCGCGTGACTGCCAGGCTGTGACGACACGCAGCTTGTGCGAGGGAGAGACACGGGCGTAAACGCTGATATCTTCCACGTCGCTTTGCAATTGTTCGTCGCTCATCTCATCCAGTTCGGCCCCGGTCACCACCCGCCCGCCGTTTTGCAGCAGACCCAATTCACGCGCCACCGCCTGCGCCGTAACCGGGTGGTCGCCGGTAATCATTACCGGGCGGATGCCGGCCTCGCTGCACAGCGCAATGGCAGCCTTCGCTTCGGGGCGCGGCGGGTCAATCATGCCGGCCAGGCCCAAGAAGGTCATACCGCGCTCGGCGGTCTCGAGGGTCACGTTGGGCTTGGAGGCAATTCCCAGTACGCGCAGGGCTTCGCCCGCCATGGCCTGCGCCTGGGCCAGGATGTTTTGGCGGGCAGCATCGTCCAGCGGAGCCACGCCAGCCTCGGTCAGCACAAAATCACAGCCCGCCAGGATCACTTCGGGCGCACCCTTGGCATAGGCGGTCATGCTGCCGCCGGCATCGTGCAGGGTGGTCATGCGTTTGGTTTCTGACGAAAAGGGGATCTCTTGCAGGCGCGGATGGGCGGCATCGAGCGCATCTTTTTGCAGCCCGGCCTTGGCCGCGGCCACCACCAATGCCCCTTCAGTGGGGTCGCCCTTGATATCCCAACTGCCGCTTTCGGTTTGCACCAGGTATGTGTCTGAGGCCAAAACGGCGGCAGTAAGCATCTGGCGTAGAGCAGGCAATGGCTCACCCAGGCTGCTGCCATTGACAGAGAAGGCGCCTTCAGGGGCATAGCCCGCCCCTGAGATGCCGATCATCTGCCCAGAGCAGTACAGGCGGCGAAGCGTCATCTCGTCTTTGGTGAGCGTGCCGGTCTTATCAGAGCAAATTACCGAGGTGCTACCGAGTGTCTCTACGGCGGGCAAACGGCGGATCAGTGCGTTGCGCTTGACCATCTTTTGCACGCCAATTGCCAGCGAAATCGTCACCACAGCAGGCAGCGCTTCGGGGACAACTGCCACAGCCAGGGCGATACCGAAGATCAGCATTTCAACGAAGGGCTGGCCGCGCATCAAACCCAAAGCAACAATGATGGCAACCACAACCAAAGCTGCCCGCGCCAACACCGTTCCCACCTTATCCAGGTTTTGCTGGAGCGGGGTCTTGCCGCTTTCTACATCTTGCAGCATTTTGGCGATCTTGCCAAACTCAGTGTTCATGCCGGTTGCCGTCACCAGGGCCCTGCCTCGCCCATACGTCACGGCAGTGCCTGCATAGACCAGGTTCTTGCGGTCACCCACCGGGAGATCGCCCTTCTCTAGCGCCTGGGTATGTTTTTCTACCGGCACCGATTCGCCCGTCAAGGCGGCCTCTTCGATCTGCAGGTTGATCGTTTCGAGCAGGCGGGCATCCGCGGGAACGCGGTCGCCGGTACGCAGCAAGATCACATCTCCCGGAACCACCTCACGGGCCGGGATCTTGGTCTCTGTTTTGTCGCGCAGCACGGTAGCCGTGGGGGCAGCCATCTGGCGCAGAGCTTCAATGGCGCGTTCGGCGCGGTATTCTTGCACAAAGCCCAAAACCACGGCGAACAACACGATGATGGCGATGACCACCGATTCGATGCCATGCCCCAAGAAGAGCGAAATGAGCGTCGCCCCGAGCAAGATCAAGATCAACACGTTTTTGAACTGCTCCAGCAAGATTTCCCAAGGCGAAACGCGATGGGCGGCCTGCAATTCATTAGGGCCACTTTCTAGCAGGCGTTTGGCGGCTTCAACGGCATTCAAACCCTCAGGGCCGGTGTTCAGCTTTGTATAGGCCTCATCACGCGTAAGGGTATGCCAGGATTGTGATTGCATATTCTTTCTCCTTTCCAGGTTATTGAACGGCTTCACGCCAAGACCGCGCGAAGCGAATAAAATACTGCGTTTCGGGTACGTTTTTACTCATCACACCCTTGGGCCTGGGCATAAGCTGGCTGTGCAAAGCGGCGGCTCAACCAAAAGTATAGGATCAGCGCCAGGCCGCCGCTTACCAAGAGGTAAGGGAAGGCCTGCTTAACATAGTGGCTGATCAACGGCCACTCGTGGCCCAGCAGGTACCCTGCCCCGATCAGCAAGGTGCACCAAACATATGCACCGGCAAAGGTTAAGACCCCAAACAACCCAAACGGCATGCGCGCCAGGCCAGCCGGGATGCTGACGAGTGTACGCAGGCCAGGGATAACACGTCCAAAGAGCACCAGCCAGGTTCCCCAGCGGTGGAATTGGCGCTCAACCCTGGTGATTTGATGGGGCTCTATCCGCACCCAGCGGGCAAGTCGATCAACCAGTGGGCGCCCGCCTAAGCGTGCGGCCCAATAAGCCACCGAGGATCCTAAGACACTGCCAAAGGCAGCATAAAGCCCGCCGATAAAAATCATCGAGGGTGACAACCCATGCTCTTCGATGAGCATCCACCCTGCCAATCCCAGGATGACTTCACTGGGTGTAATGCCCGTGGCATTTTCAAAAACCAACAAGGCCGCAACCCCCAGCCAGCCCCAGGCATCAAATAAGCTTTGCAGCGTGCTCAGAATCCAGGTTTCAATTTGCAAAATCAAGGCCACCTCAAACATATCGAGAATACGTTGTCCCTGGCATTCACGCAGAAGCCCGGGAGCTTGGAAATAAAGCCTGCTTAACCTTTCATTTGTGCTTGATGATGTCGTTCAAGCGACAAATATATAAAAAAAAGACCACCGCCTTGTAAGCGATGGTCTTGCTCTTGATCTCAGGCAGCCGGGAAATCTCTTTCCGTCATGACGACTGCCACTCCCAAAAAAGAACTGGGCGGCTACTCCCCATCAGAGTGGGCTATAGTTTACAACATGAGCCCTGGTTTGTCAAACCTAGACCAGCAACTGGGTCAGGAGGGTTGCAATTGCTATCAATAGCCGGCAGCTTCAAGCGCCAGCTTTTCTGCCAGCGCTTCATACTTTTCGTGAACGCCCATGCCAATCTCCTGGCGCTCAACCCGTTCAAACGCCTCCCAGATCGTATCCTGCCTATCCACCGGCACGACCCGGTCTGCCATAGGGAAGAGGATCATGTTCTCTTTGTGGATATGAGAGCGCAGCAAATCAATATATCCTGCTGCATTGACAACCACCGCGGCAACAGCAGATACATCACCATCCTGCCACCTCTCAGCCGCCTGTTGCAAAGAGCGGGTGTACTCGCGCCCTTGTTCGTGGTCGGCAAGCATCGCCCCAATCGGGCCACCTTTGACAGAAATGCCGCTGGCTTCCATCTCGACAAAAAGCACACCTTCTTCCTTTGCGTGATGGCATCCATCGGCGAAGTTTTTGATGAAATCAGCCGCAGCGAGGAAAAAACCTGGTTGAACCTTGTGATTGGGGATCGCGGCCAGGGCTGTTTGCATAGCCGTCAAAACGCGCAAAATCACATCGTGTTCTGCCATCAAGAATTGGGTTGCTTCCATGGTTTTCATTCTCCTTTGCTTCAATGTACTTTGCCGCGCAGCGCCCGGATAGTGCGCTCGACTTGCGAATAGAGCAGCCCAACCAGGGCAGCCGTCCAAGCCAAGAGCGCCAGGTAGATAAAGAACCGTGGAATGACCAGCAAGAACGGCAGGTTCAGTGCTTTTGACAACTGGTAAGTACAGGCCGTGTACATTCCTATCGGAAAGACCATGCCCCAGTACAATGGATGATACGTTAACGGGTAGCGCTTGTAGATATGCCGCCAGGCGCCCAGCAAAAGCAAGAGCGGAATCCACCAGGTTCCGGCGGCCCAGAAGAAGATGGTGAAGCCCTTGATGAATGGTGCCAAACTGGTCAGGAATTCGGCATTCCCCTTGAGCAGCAGGTTGGCCCCAGCCAGGGTGGTGATGGCAATGGCGCCCATGTTAATCCAATAGGGTGGTGTCATCGCCTGCGGGTCAAACTTGAAAAACATGAAGCGGTACAGGATCAACGAGATGATCAAGATATAAAGCATACAGCCGAGCAGGTAAAAACACAGCAGGGCAAAGAAGAAGGCCTCTCGCCAGGCGGCAAAATTCTCAGCTACCAGCGCCCCCAACACAGCAATGGATTGTGTTGAAACCACCGTCAGCATCCACGCGCCGTTAATACCGGCTTCTAGCGAGGGCTTTTGCTCTTTGACGGTCATTACCGTAAAGAAAGTAAAAATCAGCACCAGCCAAAGGGCAAGCCCCACAATCCACAAGGTCATTGCCGCCCGCTGGTTAGAGGCCAGCAGCACAAATTGACTGCCCAGCACATTCGTCCCAGCCACCAGGGTAAGGAAGCCCACACCTCGGCTGTGATCGACAAGGTCTGCAAGAAGGTGGGATGAAAAACGAAACAATCTTCCTAATGTCAGCAACCAAAGCACAAGGTAAAAGAATTGGTTGAGGTAAAACAAAGGGTAAGCCAGAAAATCCATCCCCAAGAAATGGCAGGCAATGGAAACGATGCCCGTTGCCATCACCAGGGCAAAATAAGCCGGGGACAGGTCTCGAACACCCTCCCAGAATGCACCGTTGGGCCTGCGCCACATATTAGCCTCTGGCGGCATCTTTACGCCGGCCCCAGATCACAAGCTGAAATCGGCGCCAGAGATACGTCACCGGGAATGTGACCAGGTGCACCAGACGGCTGAAGGGGAAGAGCGCAATGAGCAGCGTGGCGTTCAGGATGTGCAGCTTGGGCACCCAGGGCAGCGCAGTCACATATTCCGGCTGAGGTTGGAAGGTCGCCAGGGAGGCCGCCCAAGGTGTTGCGGTATGCAGGAACCAGGCTGCTCCCCAGCGATAGAAGATCGAGGTCCACAAGCCGAGCAAGATCTGGCTGAACAACAAGGCCAGCACCACCCAATCCATCGCTGTGGTCACAACCCGGATCTTAGAGGTTCTCACCCGCCGCACGATCAGCGCGCCCACACCTGCCAGGGCCATGAAGGCAAAGACTTTACCCATCAGCTCAGCCATGTAAAGCATCTCGGGGCTGCTGTGCATCAAGCCCATGACCTTGGGAACGGTGAAGGCGCCCAGGTGAATGAGCAGGATAGGCACAACGCCGTAATGCCAGAGCGTTGAACCCCAGAACAAATTCTCACTCTCTAAGAACTGCGAAGACAGGCTGGAGAAAGAAGCCTGATCGGTAAAATAGCGGTACAGCGTGCCTACCACTGCCAGCAGCACCGCGGCATACGGAAAGACAACAAACAGAGCAATGTCAAGCATGCACCACCTCGTTTTTGGTCATATCATTGAGAACAAGGCATAACGCAGAAAACACAGCGCCGTAGGGATTGCCGGCTTGCCCCGCCAGCTCTCCAGACATTTTCTCAAGAGCAGGGAGAAGCCCTTCAAACAACAACGCCCGGCCAAAATCACTATTGCTGGCTTCTGGGCTCAAGGAGAGAAAGCGCAAGATCACCGCAGCATGGTCTGGCAGTTCAGTGCCAACCGTGTACCCAAAAGCCCGGTATGCTTCTGCCAGCCTTGCCATGAAAGCCCCACGCTTATAGCTCTCTCCAAAAAGGTGATAACCCACGTAAGGATAGCAAACCGGCTGCATGTCGAATGTGCTGGTGTACAACTCCTCCACCTGAGGCTGGCTGTATCCGGCAAGCGCACCCTGGAAGGCGCCCAAAATTTCTGCCGCACCCGGGTGTGCGGAGCGCAGCATATCAAGGCAGGCTGAAACCTGCCCTGGCAGCGCCGGAGTAGGGTATTCTAACAAAGCCGCAAACAGCTCATACAGGCAGGGATGGGCCTCACCCATGATCACCACCCTCGCTTGGGAGGCCGGCGAATCCCAAACCCGGTCTCCCCCTTGTGCTGTTGCACATCGGTCAACGCCTCAACCGAAACCTCGCGCCCCATAGGCGGGATAACAAACCGTTCGGAGAATGTGGTCACCGTGGTCATCCGGTAAATGGCCTCTGCCACCTCAGGGCTGATGCCCGCCTCTGCCAGGGCCGCCTGCGCCTGCTCGGCGCTGATATCACCCACGCTTTCAGCTCGCTTATACAGGCGTACAGCAATCATCTTCTTATAGGCAGAAATTACCAGCTCTTCATTTCCGGCAGCCAACATGCTGGCCAGGTACCGCACCGGCAGGCGGGCGCTCTCAAGCGAGCTGAACATATCGCCTGCCAGCCGTTGAGTGCCGGTCTCTTGAGAAGCCGAAAGGACTGGCAGCAGCGGCGGCACGTAGAACAGCATGGGCAGTGTGCGGAACTGTGGGTGCAGCGGCAGGGCCATCTCCCATTCCTTGACGTACTGGTACACGGGCGATTTCTGCGCCGAATCGATCACGCCATCTGGCACACCACAAGCTTTTGCCTCTGCCACCACCCCGGGGTCGTGCGGGTCAAGGATCAGTTCGCGCTGCCTTTGCACAAGCTCGTTGAGAGGGGCCTTGGCAGCCTGCTCCAGCCGGTCAGCATCGTAAAGCAAAACACCCAGGTAGCGGATGCGCCCAACACAAGAATGGAAGCAGGCGGGCGCCTGCCCCGTTTCTAGGCGCGGGTAGCAGAGGATGCACTTTTCTGATTTGCCGGTAGACCAGTTGAAGTAGGTTTTCTTATAGGGGCAGGCTGATACGCACATGCGCCATGCACGGCATTTCTCTTGGTTGACCAGCACGATGCCGTCTTCACCGCGTTTGTACATCGCGCCAGAAGGGCAGGCCGCCACGCAAGCCGGATTCAGGCAGTGGTTGCACATGCGCGGCACATAGAAATAGATCATGCGCTCAATTTCAAAGAGCTGCTGGCGCTCTGCCTCACTCAGATTCTCAAACAGGGGGTCATTGGCCGCATACACCTGTGAGCCACCCAGGTCATCATCCCAGTTAGGGCCGGCCTCAATCTCAATCGGCTTGCCATCCACGCGCGAGATCGGGCGCGCGGTGGGTTGGTCATCTCCCAGAGGCGCATTGATCAAGTCGCCATAGGTGTAAGTCCAGGGTTCATAATAATCATCCATGGTGGGCATGTAGGGGTTGGCAAAAAGATTGGCAAACCCTTCCAGGCGGTTCTGCAGCTTCAAACGCAGGCCGTCTTTTTTACCCAGCATCGGCAGGCCAGGGTTTCCGATCTCCCAGCCGCCCTTATATTTTTCCTGGTCTTCCCACTGCGTAGGATAGCCAGTGCCGGGCTTGGTTTCTACATTGTTCCACCACATATATTCGGCCCCTGGGCGGTCAGTCCAGATATTTTTGCAAGCCACGCTGCACGTATGGCAGCCAATGCACTTATCCAGATGAAAAACCATCGAAACTTGTGAACGAATTTTCATAAGAGGCATCCTGTTTTGGTCGGTTTGCTTTCACGGTTGCGGGCTTTTAGTACTCCGGCTTGCCGGGCAGTTTGCGCACCAAGACGAAGGTGTCGCGGTTGACGCCCGTTGGTCCCCAATAATTGAACCCGTAGGTGAATTGGCCGTAGCCACCCAGCATCAAAATTGGCTTGAGACGGATACGCGTGGGGCTGTTATGCCCACCGGCCCTCTTGCGCCCCCGCATTGGAGAGCGCGGGACGCCAATGGTGCGTTCGGGCGCATGGTACAAGATGCACAAACCGGCAGGGATGCGGGCACTTACCACGGCACGCGTCACGGTCACGCCATGATCGTTATACGTCTCTACCCAATCGTTATCTTGCACACCAATTTGTGCGGCGTCCTGTTCGCTCAGCCACAGCGGTTCGATGCCACGCGAAAGGGTGAGCATGCGCTCATTGTCATAATAGTTCGAATGGATATGCCATTTGGCGTGCGGCGTGAGGTAATTGAGCAAGATGCTGTTACCTTCTGGCTTGCTCTTATCCAGGTCGCCAAACACGTGCGGGTCTGGGCGGGGCTTAAAGGTGGGCAGGTTCTCACCAAAGGCCAGGTAACCCTCGTGATCGAGGTAGAAGTGCTGCCGCCCGGTCAGGGTGCGCCAGGGAACAAGCCGCTCTACATTCAAACAATACGCTGCATATGGGCGGCCATCGCTGATGATGCCCGTCCAGATAGGGCTATTGAGCAGGCGGCGCGGCTGCTGCACCAGGTCATCGAATGAGACGCGCGCCCCGCGCATGGGTTCAGCCAGGTCGGTCAGGTGCAGGCCCATACGTTCTTCCTCGGCCTGGTAGGCGCGGTAAGATACTTCACCGTTGGTTTCGGGCGCCAGGTGCAAAATGATGTTGGCAGCATCACGCGCCTCGGCAAGGGAGGGGTATTTTTGCCCGCCCCACGAAACGGTGGGGTTGGCCTCTAACAACTGCTGGTACAGGTCATCCATTTTCCAGCGAATGCCATGCGCACCAATGCCCTCTTTCTGCGCAGCCGGGCCCAGCGAGATAAACCGTTTGGACAGGTTGACATAGTCGCGCTCAGTAAGCACCAGGTTTGGCATGGTTACGCCCGGCAGGGGCTCGCACTCGCCGCGTGCCCAATCTTTGATAGAAGCCTGGGCCATCTCAGCCGGTGTATCGTGCTGCAGCGGCACCGATACCAGGTCGCGCAGCGGGGTGGGCAGGTGCTTCTGCGCCAGGGCGCTCACCTTTTCAGCCAGTCCCTTGAAGATATCCCAATCGCTTTTCGACTCCCAGCAGGGCGGTACAGCCGCCGAGAAAGGATGAATGAAGGAATGCATATCGGTGCTGTTCAGGTCATCCTTCTCATACCAGGTAGCCGTGGGCAGGATAATGTCTGAATACAAGGCGGTGGTATCCATGCGGAAGTTGAGGTTGACCACCAGGTCCAGCTTGCCATGCGGGCCGGCTTTTTGCCGGACGACCTCACTGATGATCTCATCCTCAGCCTCATCAGCAATCGTCTGCGAGTGCGTCCCCAGGTAATGCCTGAAGAAATACTCCTGGCCTTTGGCGCTGGCGTTAAGGGCATTGCCACGCCAGATGAACCACAGGCGCGGCCAGTTCTGCGAGGCATCGGGGTCTTGCACAGCAAAGCGCAGGGCACCAGCCTTTAACTGGTCTACAGTCCATTTGCGGATCTCAGCCTCGCTGTGCGCCCCAGCTTGTTCGGCCTGGCGCACCAACTCCAGAGAGCTGCGGTCGAATTGCGGGTAAGATGGCAGCCAGCCCATGCGCACCGCCCGCACCTGCATATCCATCGTGTGTCCATGCGTCAATTCTTCGGCGCGCGGGTTGCCCGGGCGGGGAACCGGCTGGTTTTCCAGGTAATGCCGCTCGTAACGCCATTGGTCACTGTTGACGTAGTGGAAAGAAGGGGTGTTTTGCAGCCTGGGTGGCTTCTGCCAATCTAAGGCAAAGGCCAAAGTAGACCAAGGCGCAAAAGGCGCACACTTTTCTTGACCCACATAGTGATTCAGGCCGCCGCCATTGCGCCCCACGCAGCCAGTCAGCATCAAAGTGCTGATGCAAGCGCGGTAGATGAGGTTGTTGTGATACCAGTGGTTGACCCCTGCGCCAATGATGACCATGCACTTGCCCTGGGTACAAACGGCTGTTTCGGCCCATTCGCGAGCAAACTGGATCACCGTCTGGCGGTCCACGCCAGTGTAACGCTCTTGCCAGGCCGGGGTGTAGGACTTTTCTGCATCGTCATAGTCGGCGGCATAATCACCGGGCAAGCCCCGCCCAACGCCGAACTGCGCCATAAGCAAATCGTAAATGGTTGCCACCGGGATGCGCCCATCAGGGGTATCCACGTAGCGCACCGGCACACTGCGCTGGTAAGCTCGGTTTTGGGCAAATTCGGCAAAGGCCACGGGCAGCAGATCATCGTGCTGTTCCAAGAAGGTCAACAGCGGCTCAATCTCCGCGCCATCCAGCCCGTCCTTCTGCTTCAGGTTCCACTGCCCCTTCTGCTTTTGCCAGCGGAAGCCCAGGCTGCCCTGCGGCATGCGCGGTTGGTTGCTCAGGCGGTCCCACACCAAGAATTTCCAGTCGGCATTTTCTTCATTGAGCGTGCGTTCCAACTGCCCGGCGCGCAGCATGCGGCCCGGCACATATTCCTCGCCTGCCTTATCCAGCGCTACCAAGAAGGGGGAATCGGTATACTGCTGAACATAATCCAGAAAATAGGGCCTCGGCTCTTTATAATGGAACTCGTTCAGAATCACGTGGTTGACGGCCATCCAGAAGGCCCCATCTTGCCCGGCATGCAGCGGCACCCACCAATCAGCATATTTGGCCACCTGGTTAAGATCGGGGGCAAATACCACCAGCTTGGCACCGGCATGGCGCGCTTCCGCGGCGAAGTGCACATCCGGGGTGCGGGTGGTGCTCATGTTCGAGCCTACCGAGGCGATGAATTTGGCATTGTACCAGTCGGCGCTTTCGGCCACGTCGGTCTGCTCGCCCCAAACCTCCGGGCTGGCGGGCGGCAGGTCTGAGTACCAATCATAAAAACTGAGGCAGATGCCGCCAAGCAGCTGCAAGAAGCGGGTACCGGCCGCGTAACTGAGCATGGACATAGCCGGAATAGGTGAGAAACCAACAATGCGGTCTGGCCCATGTTTCTTGATGGTATATACGGTAGAAGCCGCAATGATCTCTTGCACCTCATCCCAGGTGGCACGCCTGAAGCCGCCTTTGCCGCGCGCTTCCTGGTAGGCCTTGCGTCCTTCTTCATTTTCCACCACAGAGGCCCAGGCCTCCACCGGGTCGGGGTACTGCTTGCGAGCCTTACGCCACAGGTCCATCAACACACCCCGCAGGTAAGGGTACTTGACCCGTACCGGGCTGTACAGGTACCACGAGAAAGAGATGCCCCGCTGGCAGCCGCGCGGTTCGTATGGCGGCACCCCTGCTTCAAGGGATGGATAATCCATGGCTTGCAGTTCCCAGGTTACGATCCCTTCTTTTACATAGACATTCCAAGAACACCCGCCAGTGCAGTTCACGCCATGTGTGCTGCGCACCACGCGATCGTGCTGCCAACGATTGCGGTAGAAATCCTCCCATTGACGCGCTTGCGGGTTGGCAATCTCATCAATCCAGCTCACTTTGACCTCCTTGGTAAACGCCCTTGTGCAACCAAAGCCTGGCGAACACCCCGCATGCGCCGGCGGTACATCAATCCAAAGAACCCTGCCGCCGCAATACAACCCAGCAGCCCCACGCCCATCACCACCCAGGCATAGTAATTAGACTGGGGCTGGCGAGGAGTCAGCAAGAAGGCAGTCAGGTCAGCTTGCTCTGATGGGGTTAAAGGATGTTCAGCGTAGATGGGTTCCATGGCGGGCCAGGGCATATCAGCCAGGTCGGCAGTCAAATCTGCGGCGCGGTAGAAGGTCGACATCTCCGTCAGATCTGGCCCCACTGCGCCGCCGCCCAACAAACCGCTGCCGCCGACGTTGTGGCAGGCCATGCAAGGCGGCCCGTCGTTCTCAAGGGGTGCCTTGCCCAAGAAAAGTGCCTGGCCTCTGCCAGGGTCACCCGCCTGCGGCTCTGGGGCATGGGCTGCCGGCAGCCAGGCTGACGCTGATTGGGCTGGCGTGGTTTGGCTGAACAGCAGCACCACAAGGATGCTGAAGGATGCTGCAGCAATCAGCACAGCTCTAAGCTCTTTACTCCTGATCAATCGTCTCAACATAGAACCCATTCCTCCTCAATTCGTTTACTGGCGCTGATCATGTTAAGGGGCTCAACAGGCATCAAATGACCAGGAAAGGCCGGGCAATGGCCTTTTCTGGGCAGGCGCTCTCACAGTCGCCGTGGTAAGCACATCTTTCAGGATTAGACACAATGGCCTTACCATGTTCCATCGATAAAGCATGTTCTGGACAAGCCTGTACACATTGCCCGCAACCATTGCAAAGCTGCAGGTTGATAATTGGCAAAGGCCAGTCCACTTCAGATACAAATGCGCTTGGCATAGTTTAGATAAAAGAAAAACGGTTCAGGGCTTTGATTAGTTTACAGCATGAACCGTTTTTAAAAAATGACTTTTGTCGGATTTTAGGCCCAGCAATTTACCCCCGGTGGCTTGTTTTCTGAATTAATCCCTCTCGGTCAAGAATCTCGATCTTGTGCCTGGCAATCCGGATCAGACCGTCTTTCTCCAACTTATGCAGCGTGCGATTGACAACATCTGGAACCGTTCCGGTACGGGCTGCCATCTCGGCTTGCGTCACCCACCGGCGGCGCCCAAATTCAATGGAAGATTGTTCGAGCAGCAAGAGCGCTACACGGGCTTCTACGGTCCGCAGTGACAGGTTCTCAACCATCTTCATCAGGTGAACAACCCGGCCCGCCAGGTTCTGGGCAACCTTCCGGCTAAGCGCCGGGTATTGGTCCATCAAAGCCAGCAGCGAGGCACGGTCAATCATCCATAAATCGGATTGCTCGATGGCCTGGACGGTAACAAGGTTGCAGCCATCTTCAAGAAGAGCGCCATGTTCGTTAAAGGTTTCTCCGGGGCCCAGCAGCCTGACAATTTGCTCTCTGCCCTCTGGTGAGGTAAGAAAGCCTTTAAGCCAGCCCGATTGCACAATGTAAAGGCCTGAACAGGGTTCGCCTTCCCAGAAAACGATTTCGCCCGGTTCGACATGACAGCGCCCGGTAATTGCCGCAATAGCAGAGAGGACCACATCATCCAAACCGGAGAAATACGGCACAGAGCTTAATGCAGCATACGACTTGACGGAAGAATTAGCCATCTTGCTTTCTGGCATAGCCACTTTTTGACCAATGGACAGGCAGATGCCTTGGGCAAACCACAGTTAATTATATCAACTTTAAGCATTTGATCACTTTCTTATTTCAGCGCGATAATGATTGTGTGAACAGCTTCTTCCTTTGGATGGCAGAAGGTAAACCGGTTACTTCGCCAAAGTATTGGGCACAAACCTACCTGACCCATCTCTCAGCCACGGTGGCCATTAGCTGGTTCTATAACCGCAGCAAAGGCAGTATCCTGGTGGCGGGGATTGTCCATGCTGCCGCAAACACTGCCTTTGCATTCCTCCCCACCCTGGATTGGGCGATCTATAATTGGATCGCAGGGGTTGCCGCGCTGGTGTTGGCCCTGGCCGGCCAGATGTGGAAGAAACTGCCCCCCGACCATCCGGCGGTATATCAGGCTCTGGCAGTGCAGAACGGAAGAACATCTACGCCAGTCAGTCAGAAAAGGAGCTACTAGCATGTTAACCGAAGCAGAAAGACTCGAGGTAATAAAAGTCATTCACGACGCCATTGGTTGGGCGTTGACAAAAGATCTTGAGCGGTTGTTCTCTATCATGGCGCAAGATGACGACTTTTTCATCTTTCATCCTGATTCAAAATCCACTATCCTCGGGTTCGAGGCGTTCAAAAAGTTGGGCGAGCGCGTCTGGATGAAGGATGAGTTCAAAGCCACCGATTTTGCGGTGAGGGATTTGCGACTCAAATTTGCAGAGCTGGGCAATGCGGCATGGTATTCCTGTTTTCTCGATGATCACGCTGAGTGGAACGGCCAGCCCACCGGCTGGGATAACTGCCGCTGGACAGGCACACTCGAAAAGCGCGCTGGCCAATGGATGATCGTGCAGATGCATTTCTCGTTTCCGAAGGATGGATGAACTTCTTCATCTTTAGCCAGAGTGTTCAATCTAATATGTTCAAAAATAGAATCGTCAGAGGTTTCATGCTCACAAGTTATCCAAATCTCCCATGACCATCGCGACAAATGACCGATGGTATAATATCTCTAAAGGTTAAGCTATGGAGCATTTCTTCTTCCACTGTAATTGAGCCTGTCGTCAGGGCGCTGGTCAGCGCCCGTTGAACCGTTTGCAAATGCCCCAGATTCTCTGAGCAGATTTTTCGTGCCTCCTGGATCCGCTGGGCTGATGCCGGCGGATTTTTTGTTTTGGGCTGCACCGCAGTCCCGGGAGGTACATTTGGAAAGGTTAACCAAGTTCTTTGCCTCGCGTTGGGGCATCATCCTGGTGGGGGCAATCATCGGCATTTTGGGGCCGATGCTGCAAAAGCTGGGCAACCCGCCAAACATGGGCATTTGCGTGGCTTGCTTCGAGCGTGATATCGCCGGCGCGCTGGGCCTGCACCGGGCCAATGTGGTGCAGTATATTCGCCCTGAGATCATTGGCTTTGTCTTGGGGTCGATGGCCGCCGCGCTGCTGTTCCGCGAGTTCAAAGCCCGCGCCGGGTCAGCGCCCATCGTGCGTTTTGTTTTAGGCGCTTTTGCCATGATCGGCGCCCTGGTATTCTTGGGCTGCCCCTGGCGGGCCGGCTTCCGCCTGGCGGGCGGTGACCTGACCGCCCTGGTGGGCATCCTGGGCCTGGTGGGCGGCATTGGGACCGGTGTGTGGTTCCTGCGTTCGGGTTATAGCCTGGGGCGCAGCCAAAAGACCTATTCGGCAGTGGGCTGGATCCTGCCGCTGTTGATGGTAGGACTGCTGCTGTTGGCCATCTTCAAGCCGGTTTTCAGTGAAGGCGGCCCGATCTTCTTCTCTGAAAGCGGCCCCGGCTCGCTGCACGCGCCGCTGCTGGCTTCGCTGGGCATCGGCCTGCTGATCGGCTTCCTGGCACAGCGCACCCGTTTTTGCACCATGGGCGCGGTGCGAGATGTGATCTTGATGAAGGATTTCCACCTGCTGAGCGGGTTTGGCGCGCTGCTGGTCTTCGCCTTCCTCACCAACCTGCTCTTGGACCAATTCAAGCTGGGTTACACGGCTATGCCCATCGCCCACAGCAACCTGGTGTGGAACATCCTGGGCATGCTGCTGGCCGGGCTGGCTTACACCCTGGCGGGCGGCTGCCCCGGGCGGCAGTTGTTCCTGGCGGGCGAGGGGGATGGCGATTCGGCTATCTTCGTGCTGGGCATGATCACCGGGGCAGGCATTGCCCACAATTTCAACCTGGCAGCGAAGGCCGACGCCATGGTGGATGGGGTGCTCAAGGTGGGCGGCCCGTCTACTTTTGGCATGGTTGCGGTTATTTTGGGCCTGGTCGTTTGCCTGGCGATCGGGTTCACCATGCGCCAGAAGGCTTAATAGAGGTATAGGATGACGACAACTGTAGACGCCCGCGGGCTGTCTTGCCCACAGCCAGTGATCCTGGCTCAAAAAGCCATTGCAAACGGCAAATTCCCGGTTGAGGTGCTGGTCGATACGGTCACTTCACGCGAGAATGTGCGCCGGATGGCCGAACAGCTGGGTTGCAAGGTATCTATCACCCAGCAAGAGGATGAATTCAAGCTGGTGATAGCCAAATGAGCCCTGCCGCGCCAAACCTTCCTTCTTCGCGAGCCAAGGGTGGCGCACTGTACCTGGATAATGCGGCGACCTCCTGGCCTAAACCGCCAGGAGTCGCCCAATCCATGTGCCATTTCTTGGATGATGTGGGGGCCAACCCAGGGCGTTCGGGGCACCGCATGTCCATCCAGGCGGCGCGCATCGTCTATGCGGCGCGCGAGGCCATCGCGGCTTTGTTCGGTGCCCCAGACCCATTAAAAGTCATCTTTGGCCTGAACATTACCGATAGTCTCAACCTGGCCCTGCACGGCCTGCTCAAGCCTGGCGATCACGTGATCACTTCCAGCATGGAACATAACGCCGTCATGCGCCCGCTGAACGATTTGCAATCACAGGGCATCACGTATACGCGCCTTGCCTGCCAGGCAGATGGCACCCTGGAACCCGGCCTGGTGGAGAAAGCCATCCAGCCCAACACCAGGCTGGTTGTGCTGAACCAGGCTTCGAACGTATGCGGGACGCTGCTGCCGGTGCGAGAGGTGGGGCAAATCGCACGCCACAAGAACCTGCTCTTCCTGGTGGATACGGCCCAATCGGCTGGCGCCATGCCGGTCGATATGGAAACCGATCAGATCGACCTGTTGGCCTTCACCGGGCACAAATCACTCTACGGGCCGATGGGCACGGGCGGCCTGGTGATCGGCGAGCGCGTGGATCCATCCACTCTATCCACCATCCGGCAGGGCGGCACCGGCAGCCGCTCGGAACGCGAGGTGCAGCCGGAATTCTGCCCCGACCGCTTTGAAAGCGGCACGCCCAACGCCGTGGGGCTGGCCGGGCTGCTGGCGGCGCTGGAGTGGTTGCAAGAACGAGGGGTGGCATCAATCCAGGCGCACAAGCAAAAGCTCTGTGCAGCGCTTCTCGAAGGCTTATTGAACATTCCAGGGGTGACGGTCTATGGGCCGCACGACGCTGCTCGCCAGACCGCCACGATTGGCTTCAACCTCCAGGGGATAGAGCCTTCTACCGTCGGCCTGCGGCTGGATGAAGAATACAATATCCTGTGCCGGGTGGGGCTGCACTGCGCCCCGGCTGCACACCACACCCTGGGCACCTTCCCCGATGGCTGCGTGCGCTTTGGGTTGGGGGCGTTCAACACATTGGATGACGTCCAGCAGGCTGTGGCTGCC
>Ga0116144_10002176_pt1 | contig 21695 bp, 21 predicted proteins | sample AD_UKC035_MetaG_FD_89746 | JGI IMG/M metagenome (GOLD analysis project Ga0116144, IMG submission 89746) | Active sludge microbial communities of municipal wastewater-treating anaerobic digesters from USA - AD_UKC035_MetaG | ecosystem: Engineered > Bioreactor > Anaerobic > Digestate | place: USA...
AGCGGTTCTTACCCAGCATGATGTTCAACAACCTGGTGGATGTTGTATTTAGTCCAGCGGGCGATATCTATGCGCTGGAATATGGAACAAACTGGTTTAGCCAGAACATGGATGCCCGGTTAATACACCTCACCTATTCATCGGCCAACCGGGTTCCGGTAGCATCGGCCCATGCCGATAAAACCATTGGCAAAACACCACTTACTGTAAAGTTTAATGGCGATGCTACGGTTGATCCGGATGGAGATGATTTAAAATATGAATGGAACTTTGGTGATGGTGAAACATCGGCTGAAAAGAACCCTGTGCATGAATACAAAAAACCGGGCGAGTATAAAGTGAGTTTCTCCGTATCCGATCCATCGGGCGAAAAAGCCTCGAAAGAATTGTTGGTAATTGCAGGTAACGATTTACCTGAACTTGAAATCAACTTTACCGGAAATCGTAAATTCTATTGGGATAACATGAAGTTCGATTATTCGGTACAGGTTCGCGACAGCGAAGATGGCAGTATGGGTAATGGCATCGATCCGAAAGCCATCACCTTTACAGCCGATTACCTGGCCCGTGGTAAAGATGTAACCGAAGTGATACAAGGACACCAGGCCAACATGGAAGCTTCGGCTAACCTGGTTGGCAAAACACTCTATGAAAATTCAGATTGTAAATCCTGCCACCATGCTACTGAAAAATCAGTAGGCCCTTCAATCAAACAAATTGCCGATAAATATGCAGGCAACGAAGCGGCTGTAAAAGTGCTGATTGAAAAAGTAATTAAAGGTGGATCGGGTGTGTGGGGCGATTTAATGATGTCACCGCATCCGCAATTAAGTACGGATGATACTGAGAAAATGATTCGGTACATGTTGTCGATGAATAGCAAAGGGGTGCAGGCCGGGTTGCCTTACCAGGGATCGTACACGTTAAACAAGCACAAGCCCACCGAAAAGGAAGGTACTTACATCTTTACGGCCTCTTACACCGATAAAGGCGCGAATGGGATAAAGCCGTTAACGGCTACCAAAGTAATAGCATTGTCCTACCCGCTTATTGGTGCCGATCAGTTTTCGGAAAAGAAGAAAGCACAGACGTTTAAAGTAACCAAAGATATTTTTCCGGCAGTTGAAAAAGAGATGACGATTGTCTTACCAAATCACGAAGGGTTAATGCGTTACAAAGACATTGACCTGACCAGCGTAGGCCAGATTAAAATTGGCGCAGCCGTTGCCCCCAACTATTTCTCGGGCGGAACCATCGATATTTTTATTGATGACGAAAACGGAAAAAAGATTGGTTCGGGCGTGTTGTCAATAGGGCTTACCGATCTTGGATTTAAGGAATTACCAATTCCTATCAGCGAGGTAACAGGTAGCCACGACCTGATTGTTAAAGTGAACTGTACCGATCCGAGTAAGATGTTTGGCGGTATTGCTACCCTGGAGTTTATAAAAAGGAAATAGCTATGAAGAAATTTTTGAAATTCTTTTTATGGTCAGTACTTGGACTGATCGTGCTGCTGGGCCTGTTGATTGCCGGCTTCGTGTACAAAGTGCAAAATGGATTTCCGGTATTCTATGAGACCGAAGTACCCCAGATTTCATTTCCGGAGGGTAAAAAAGCCGTGCTGTTATTCTCCAAGTCAACCGGCTTTCGCCATGGCGAGTCTATTGAAGCCGGAAAGAAAGCTTTTGCAGCGTTGGCAGAAAAGAACAACTGGTTTCTGTATAGTACCGAGGAGGGCGGAGTGTTTAATGCCGAACAATTGGCAAAATTTGATCTGGTAATTTTCAATAACTCCACCGGCAGGCTGTTAAATGAAGACCAACAGAAAAACCTGGAAGCCTATGTTGAAAACGGTGGGAATCTGTTGGGCATACATGGGGCAGGCGATAACTCGCACCATTGGGATTGGTATGTAAAAAATTTAACAGGTTCAGATTTTTCTCATCACGCTATTAGCCAGCAATTTGAGGAAGCGGTAATTAGCCTTCATTCTGAAGCTGATAGTACCCTGACAATTAATCTGCCGGCCCAGTGGACACATGCCGATGAATGGTATGTGTTTTTTGAAAGTCCGCGAAAGTATGGCTTTACAATACTTTATTCAATTGATGGTGAAAAGATTGATCCCAGCGGAAACATTCTGTGGGTAAAGAGTAAGAATTTTGGTATGGGCAAAGAGCATCCGGTAGCCTGGTACAAAACAACAGGTAAAGGTAAAACATTCTATACCTCGTTGGGGCACGATGCCACCGCCTGGCAGCAAAAACCATTTATTCAGCTTTTGGAAAATATCCTTAACGGATTATGACCTGATTGCTTTATGAATAGGAGGATTATTTAACAACAAATACAAATTCACTGCCTTGCTTATCGGAGCCAAACCTACCGGATTGAGGCGCAGTTTTTAATTTTTCAATAAAAGTCATCACTTCGCTGAGTGTAAGGATACCATCATTTCCTCCTCTTGATTGCAGGGCTTCAATAAACTGTTTCGCAAAAGGGTGAATGCTTTCCGGCAATGGGTTGGCCAATAACCGAAAACAATTTGTGAGTGGCATTACTCGATTGCGCGCCACTTACCGGATAAAAACTGTAGAACTCAATTTTATGCCGAGCTGTTATACTGTCAGCGGCCGCTACTGCTAGCATGCATAAAAACCACATTTTATTTTTATCTTGCACAAGGTATTGACATTAAACAGATTGACTTATGGAGCGGATTGTTATTGAAGTAGACAAAGAAGTAGCTAAAGCTTGGCGTAAAAGCTCTGCCGACCGGAAACGAGCCATCAGCAACGAAATTAACGTGCGTGTTGCCCGCGAACTTTTGCAGAACTCGAAGGCAGAATACCTCCGTTTTCTTGACGAACTGCAAAGCAACATGCGCAGCCGCGGGCTTACGGAAGATGTTCTGAATGATATCTTGAATGAAAAGTGAGCGGGTTTTTGTATTCGATACAAACGCGTTTGTAAGCGCACACTTGATTTCAGGCTCGGTCAATGACAAGGCACTAAGAAAAGTCCTTGTTAGGGCGACAAATTCCCTGCTCGCCCTCCACCCCTTCCGCACCATACCTATTGTTACTGCTTCCACTTTTCTGGAAATGTTTTGATTAACGGAACTTGGTGATTTTGACTTGTTCTTGTCCAATCCCTTTTTGCAATATTTTAGTATTTTTGATTTAAGTTATAATCCATAAAGAAAAAGTCATGGCTATCATTGTAAAGGTGACGCGAAAGACCAAGCCCGAAACCATTCAGAAAGCGCTCCGCAAAATGGCGGGCAAGCGAGCTGCCGGAAACAAAAAAACGATAGCCGATTTTTATGGCGCTCTGCCCAGCACGTATGGCGATGGCCTGACCTATCAAAAGCAGTTGCGCGATGAGTGGTAAGCAATACCTGGCCGATACCAATGCGTTTATATACTTACTGCAAAAAAGACCTGTTGTAGTTTCTTTGCTCAACAGCGACTGGTTTTTTTCCTTTATAACAGAAATAGAATTACTAGGCAAACCGCGCATTGGGCCCGGTGAACTTAAGCGCGTGCGCGAGTTACTTTCTGTTGCCAAAAAACTTGTGCATACCGATTCCATAAATGAGAAAGCCATTTCGTTGCGACAGCGGTACGGCATCAAAGTCCCCGATGCCATTATTGCGGCCTCAGCCTGGCAGTACGACCTGCCCCTTATTACTGCCGATGTTGCGTTTACGAAAATCAAAGAGGTAAATATTTTATTGCTCGATATAGCATAGAACCTGTGCGCTGTCTCGTTCCTCAAAATATTTTGATTAGCGAAGTTTGGTGATTTTCACTTGGGTGTAAATTTCAGTAGTGCCTGGTCCTAATGATGTTTCAAATCCCACCCCCTCCGCAAAAGTATTGAGTCAGTTTTGCGCTATTGCCAAAGTTGTTATTGAAGAAAATATCCTCAGAATGGCTGATAAACTTTCAGTATTTGAGAAAGGCTGTGACTGTCTTTTTGTACCTTGGGTTTTTTCTGTACATGATGATTGACTTACGAAGCGACACGGTTACCAAACCCACACCGGCTATGCTTCAGGCTATGATGCAGGCCGAAGTGGGTGATGATGTTTTTGGCGAAGACCCCAGTATAATTAGTCTTGAAAAAAAATGCGCTTCCTTATTGGGAATGGAGGCTGCCGTGTTCTGCCCATCGGGCACCATGACGAACCAGATCGGAATAAAAATTAACACCCAGCCTTACGAGGAGGTAATCTGTTACAAAGGTTCGCACATTTATAAATACGAAGGGGGCGGTGTAGCCGGAAATAGTTTGGCCAGTGTACGATTACTGGATGGCGATCGTGGCAGAATTTCTGTTAAGGAAATAGAACAGAACATCAACAATATAAACGATGCACACCTGCCTGTTACCTCAGTCGTATCGTTAGAGAATACAGTTGTGCGCGAGGCGGGAAGCTACTATACACTCGATCAGATTAAATCCATCAGCACATTTGCAAAAAGCAAAGGTTTAAAGATGCATTTAGATGGGGCGCGGTTATTCAATGCGCTGGTAGAAACAAATGATGAAGCAAAAGAATATGGAAAGTATTTCGATACGATTTCCATTTGCCTGTCGAAAGGATTGGGTGCCCCGGTGGGCTCTGTACTGGTTTGCAGGAAAGAGCTCGAATCAAAAGCCCGCAGAATGCGAAAGGCGTTTGGTGGTGGTATGCGGCAGGCAGGATTTCTGGCAGCAGCGGCAAGTTACGCGCTCGATCATCACATTAACAGATTAAAAGAAGACCATACACGTGCGCGTGCATTGGGGAATGTACTGGCCGGCACACGCTGGGTAAAATCAGTAATGCCGGTAGATACGAACATTGTAATTTTTTCAGTTGTAGATACAACTACACCTGAAAAGATACTGGCACAACTAAACGAACACCAGGTAAAAGCGCTCAAGTTTGGGCCACAGGAAATCCGGTTGGTAACCCACCTGGATTTTGATGATACCATGCTCGATAAAACAATTGAGGTGCTGAAGAAGATTTCAGGTTAACCGCACATAGGATGTTGCAATCCAAAACACCATTGGCAGAACGCATGCGGCCTTCCAAACTGGAAGACCTGATTGGACAAGAACATTTGGTTGGCCCGAATGGAATTATCCGCAAAGCAATACAAAGTGGCAATGTGCCTTCTATGATTTTATGGGGCCCGCCCGGAGTGGGCAAAACTACCATTGCCAACATCATCGCCAATGAAGTAAAGCGCCCGTTTCAAATGTTAAGTGCAATTAGTGCGGGGGTAAAAGATATTCGCGATGTAATTGATCAGGCAAAAAGATCAAGCAGGATGATTTTGTTTATCGATGAAATCCATCGGTTTAATAAATCGCAGCAGGACGCCTTGCTGGGAGCGGTAGAAAAAGGAACCATTACCTTAATTGGAGCCACTACCGAAAATCCTTCTTTCGAAGTAAACTCGGCTCTGCTTTCGCGATGCCAGGTATATACACTCAAGGCGTTGGATGAAGGGTATTTGGTTAAACTGGTTGAGCAGGCGCTCGCAAAAGACACAGAACTGAAAAACCGGAAAATCTTGGTTAAGGAATACCAGGCGCTGATTAACATAAGTGGTGGTGATGCACGCAAGCTCTTAAATTTAGTGGAACTAATCAGTGAATCGGTGGCGGGCGAAATTGCAATCACAAATGAGTTGGTGATGCAAGTGGCACAAAAGCATATTGCCATTTACGATAAAAGTGGCGAACAGCATTACGACATCATTTCTGCATTTATCAAATCCATCCGCGGAAGCGACCCTAATGCTGCGGTTTATTACCTGGCACGCATGATTGAAGGGGGCGAAGATGTAAAATTTATTGCCCGTAGAATGTTAATACTGGCATCGGAAGATATTGGGAATGCTAACCCAACTGCGTTGGTGCTCGCGAATGCTGCCTTTCAGGCGGTAAATGTGATTGGTTACCCGGAGGCGCGTATCATCCTTTCGCAGTGCGCCATTTACTTGGCTACCTCACCCAAAAGCAATGCAAGTTATATGGCAATCGAGGAGGCCCTCAGCTCGGTGCAAAAGACAGGCGACTTACCCGTGCCGCTGGCCATTCGAAATGCACCAACCAAACTGATGAAAGACCTTGATTACGGAAAAGGATACCAATACGCCCACAACTTTCGTAATAACTTTGTAACCATGGAGTTTTTACCCGATGCATTAAGCGGAACGAAATTCTACGAGCCAGGAAAAAACCCGCGCGAAGAAGAATTACGGAATTATTTGAAAAAATTGTGGGATAAGAAGTATGGTTATTGAAAGAAATGAATTGACAGTTGAACAACAACCTATTGGCAATATGGTTTAGTGGTCAACGTAACAAGTAAGAAAGAGTACATGCAGCGTTTATTGTTCGAATCATCTCCGCTTTTTATTTTCCTCTGTGCTGTAGCGGGGTTTGGTTATGCATATTTATTATATAAAGCCCGACACACGTGGAGTAAAACTGTTAACAGGATTTTGTTTGCGTTAAGGGCCGTGTTGGTATTTTTTCTGGCGGTATTGCTGCTTGGACCGGTCTTAAAGCTTATCACCAATCAATACGAAAAACCCACCTGGGTTTACCTGGTAGATTCATCGTCATCCCTCAGCGAGGTGTTGGATTCACTTGATCGTGAAAAGCTGGTTCAGGCGGTAAACATCTCGCGCAAAGCAATTCAGGAACAGGGTTATGAAACGATATTGTATGATCTTTCCGGTAACGAAATTAACAAACCTGTTTTTAATGCACCTGCATCCGATCTTAACCGGGGCATTCAACATGTGGTGAATCAGTTTGAAGGTCGCAACCTGGCCGGCATTGTTTTATTGTCGGATGGCATCTATAATTCGGGAGCATCGCCCGTGTATGCGCCTGTTCGGGTTCCGGTTTACACATTGGGTGTGGGCGACACCACCGCCCGGGTTGACCTGGTACTAAAGAATGTGGCATTTAACAAAGTGGCGTACGAGGGTAACAAGTTTCCGGTGCGGGCGCAGGTATTGCTGCAAGGTATCAGCAATCAAAACGTAACTGTTTCCATTTTAAAAGAAGGCAAGGTTGTAGCTACACTTAGCAAAGACTCACAAAGCAAATCATTTTTAGAATTTGATTTTCAGTTGGACGCCAACCAAAAAGGCATGCAACGGTTTGATGTATTGGTAAAAGGACTGACAGATGAAACCAACCTGCGCAACAATGCCACCAGTATTTTTATTGAAGTTGTGGAGGGGAAGAAGAAAATTGTAATGATTGCCCCAGCACCCCACCCCGATATTAAAGCACTGAAAACGGTAGTTGAAAAAAATTCAAACTATGAGTTTGTAGTGCATATTCCGGGTGTGGAGGAAACGGATGCCGCATTATTAAAACCCGGTGCGGCTGAACTTTTTATTTTTCACCAGGTAATAGACCTGGCCGGTAAAACCACGGCACTGTTTCAGACATTGTATAAAAATAATGCTTCGGTATTGTTGATGATTGGGGGCAATAGTAACCTGCGCCAGTTGGCTGCTTATCAAATTCCAATTCAGTTCGAATCGTTGGGTGGCCAATGGGATGATGTTACCCCTGTCGTAAATTCAGGGTTTCGCGATTTTGGGTTTTCAGAAAACACCAACGGAATTTTTGCCCGCTATCCTCCGGCCGATGTGCCTTTCGGAAAATTTTCATGGCCTGCTTCAGCAAATGTGTTGTTGTATCAACGCATTGGTAGTGTAACTACCGACCGCCCTCTGTTGTTGACCTGGCCGGATAACAACCGGAAGCTTGCCGTGCTGATTGGCGAGGGCATTTGGCGGTGGCGCATGAACGAATTTGCCGATACCGGAAATACGGTAGCCTTCGATGAACTGTTCTCAAAACTTGTGCAGTACCTGAGCACACTGGACGATAAGCGGAAGTTCCGGAGTTTCCCGTTGCAGAATGAATTTTCAGATGCGGAACCGGTGGTGATTGAAAGCCAGGTATATAATGATTTGTTCGAGTTGGTGTACGGTAACACGGTTAAGCTGGACGTTCGCGATGATAGCGGAGGGGTTTCTAATTACAGCTATGTAATCAGCCCCGGAGGTGCGCGCTATCGCATTGGCGGATTAAAAGAAGGTGTGTACCGGTTTACCGCTTCTACTGTTGTGAATGATAAAACCGAAACAGTGAGCGGCCAGTTTCTGGTACGTGCCCAAAATCTGGAAGCGCAAAACCTGACGGCCGACTTTGGGTTGCTGCGCACCCTGGCACAACAAACCGGTGGTACGTTTTACAATGCAGAGCAGATCAATCAACTGGCAACCGATCTGCAACAAGTAAAAGCAACCAGTTTAATCCACACCGATGAGACCTTTAACCAACTCATTAACCTGAAGTGGGTTTTCTTTTTGTTGCTTGCCCTGATCAGTGCGGAATGGTTTACACGAAAGTATTTGGGTGGTTATTGAGCCCAGGGAGTAACCAATTGAATTTGAACACTTGCCAATTCCGGTCAACAGCAAGGGTAAGAACAAAAAAGGACGAAGTTTATTCGTCCTTTTCTAAACAGTTTATAGCGTAAGCCTTATTCGCTTTTTTTCTCTTTAGAGGGTGCTTTCGGTTTTTTCCCTTTTATCGTAAGCGCTTCACCGGTGCCTTCGTAATCGGCAATAATCGTTCCTCCTTCCGGTATCTCCCCTTTTAGAATTTCTTCGGCCACCGGATCTTCCAGGTATTTTTGAATTGCACGGTTAAGCGGGCGCGCACCAAACTGCGGATCGTACCCTTTTTCGGCTAAAAAGTCTTTTGCTTTTTCAGTTAATTCAACATGGTAGCCCAACGTAATAATTCGGGCAAACAACTTACCCAGCGTAATGTCAATAATCTTATGGATGTGTTCGCGTTGCAACGAGTTAAATACAATCACGTCATCCAAACGATTTAAAAACTCCGGGCTGAAGGCACGTTTTAGTGCACTTTGTATGGTGCTCTTCATGTGCTCTTCTTCATTTTCGCGTTTGGCAGCGGTGGCAAAACCAATACCGGCACCAAAATCTTTCAAGTCGCGCACACCAATGTTAGAGGTCATGATGATGATCGTATTGCGGAAATCAACCCTACGGCCTAAGCCATCGGTAAGAATACCATCATCCAATACCTGCAGCAAAATATTAAACACATCGGGGTGTGCTTTTTCAATTTCATCCAGCAACACTACCGAGTATGGTTTGCGTCTTACCTTTTCAGTAAGCTGGCCGCCTTCTTCGTAACCTACGTAGCCGGGAGGCGCGCCCACTAAGCGCGATACAGAGAATTTCTCCATGTACTCGCTCATATCAATCCGCACCAGCGCGTCTTCCTTATCGAACAGGTAGGTGGCCAATACTTTCGCCAATTCGGTTTTACCTACACCGGTTGGGCCTAAAAAGATGAACGAACCGATTGGTTTCTTCGGATCTTTTAATCCAACGCGCGTACGTTGAATAGCTTTTGTCAATTTCTTGATTGCTTCATCCTGGCCAATCACTTTTCCGTTTAGCTGATCGCCCATGCCCAGCAACTTGTTGCTCTCTTTCTGAGCAATGCGGTTGGCAGGAATACCCGTCATCATACCAATTACATCGGCCACGTTGTCCTCCGTAACGGTGTATTTTTCGGTGCGGGTTTTTTCTTCCCAGCGGGCTTTGGCAAGCTCCAATTGTTCAATCAGTTTTTTCTCTTTGTCGCGCAGTTGGGCAGCTTCTTCGTACTTCTGGCTCTTCACCACGCGGTTCTTTTCTTTCTTCACATCTTCAATTGCCTCTTCAAACTTCACTATTTCTTCCGGCACGTGAATGTTGTTGATGTGTACGCGCGCTCCGGCTTCGTCCATTACGTCAATGGCCTTATCGGGCAGGAAACGATCGCTGATGTAACGGTCAGAAAGTTTCACACATGCTTCCAACGCTTCGCGGGTATAGTTTACGTGGTGATGGTCTTCGTACTTTTCTTTGATGTTTTCCAATATCTGAATAGTTTCATCTACGGAAGTAGAGTCAACCATTACCATCTGAAACCTGCGGGCCAGCGCGCCATCTTTTTCGATGTACTGTCTGTATTCATCCAGCGTGGTGGCACCAATGCATTGAATTTCGCCACGGGCAAGCGCAGGCTTAAACATGTTGCTTGCATCCAGCGAGCCGGATGCGCCACCCGCACCCACAATGGTGTGGAGTTCATCAATAAACAGAATTACATCTTGTGATTTTTCCAGTTCGTTCATCACGGCTTTCATGCGCTCTTCAAACTGGCCGCGGTATTTGGTGCCGGCCACCAGCGAAGCCAGATCGAGCGTAACCACACGCTTGCCAAAAAGCACGCGCGATACTTTCTTTTGAATGATGCGCAAGGCAAGACCTTCGGCAATAGCGGTTTTACCAACGCCCGGCTCTCCAATCAGAATGGGGTTATTCTTTTTTCTGCGGCTCAGAATCTGAGCCACGCGTTCAATTTCTTTTTCACGCCCTACGATCGGATCTAGTTTGTTGTCTTCAGCCAGTTTTGTCAGGTCGCGGCCAAAGTTATCGAGCACGGGTGTGCGCGATTTTTCCGTTCCTTTTTTCTCTTTGCTGCCAGGGTTTGCGCCACTACCAAACATTTTGGAGGAGTCATCATCCGGGTCGTCCGTATCGGAGGCGGCCGTTGGCTGGTCGTGCTGATACTCCAACATTTCTTTCACTACATCATAGGCTACATCAAACTTGTTAAGAATTTGTGTGCCCAGGTTGTCAGGGTCGCGCAGGATGGAGAGCAACAGGTGCTCGGTTCCAATCAGTTGTGCTTTAAAGATTTTGGCTTCCAGGTACGTGATCTTCAGCACTTTTTCTGAAGCCCGGGTAAGCGGAATGTTTGCCAGATTTTTGATTTCGTGTGTGGCGGTACCTTTCGATACCTTTTCAATCTCGCCCCGTAGGTCGTCCAGCGGTACACCTAATTTCTTAAGCACGGCTACGGCTACTCCTTCACCTTCGCGAATCATCCCGAGCAACAGGTGCTCGGTGCCAATGTAATCGTGTCCTAATCTCAACGCTTCTTCCCGGCTTAAGGATATTACTTCTTTAACCCGGTTAGAAAATTTTGCTTCCATATTTGGCATAATAATGAATTATGTAAATGTAAAGTTTTAAGGGTGATTATTCAAAATATTCAAATTTGCTTCCAAGCCCGTTTTTGTACTGCTGGATTTGGGTAGCGATTTCTGCACAACGTTTTTCAGGAAGGGGAGGATCAATACTTTTTAGAAATACACCCATCCGCAATTTTAAAACGCGGAGCCGAAATTATTTGTTCATTCTTTATACTGGGAGGCGGCCAAAATGGAACCTGCCCCGGGGCCGGCACAAAACAATAAATCAACCACGCTAAGGTTGGGAACAAATTGATTGCCAAAAATCTGGTAGTACGGTACGGGCCGGTAATACTTACGCGCGGTATATGGAATTTTAGCCTGAATGGCCGATCGCATGTCTTGACAAGCACCCGCAGCCGTTTGCTGGTAGGTTTGAGTTACCGCCAAATCGGGCTTGTGCCTTATACTTTTCAGACAGAATGACAGCAGTTTAAGATTCAGGTCGAACAAAAATGAGCAGGGCTGGTATAATAGTTCTTTCAAATCATCGGCATAGTGTTCGTAATACGGGGCTTTGCGATAGGCCGATTCGAGCGTGCGCCAATGATTGTTTTTCCACCGAACAGTATCTTCCAACCGCACATCTTTCAAAAGTGTTTTACCCGATTTGTGGGTAACGGGCACCACCAGCATTTGTATGCCTTGCGCGGTATTAATAAAGCACCGGTTGCGGTAACTTTGTTTTACATAATGCTCATGTTGTTCCAACTCAACAGATTGGAATTGCTGAAGCACCGAAAAATATTCCAGGCTGGGTAGATACTGTAAGTCGATGAGAAGATGCAAGGCATTAGAAATCAATACCCAAAGATATTAAATCGCTACGCACAGATCGGAAATCATTCATCAAGTCAATAGCCTAAAATTTTAATTTTTTGTTTGTGATAGGTAAGTGTTGATTTTGGGTTTGGGGAGAAACGAAAAAATTCAAAAACTAAATTCTCCCAAACCCTGCCGTGTTACAACCGGTTCGCCCGATGTAAAATCCACAACAGTTGAAGGAATGTTACCTCCGGCACCTCCATCAATTACCAGATCCACCTGGTGTTTAAAGTCCTCGTAAATTTCTTCCGGGTCGGTGGTATATTCTTTAATGATGTCGTCATCTTTAATAGATGAAGTGATGAGCGGGTTGGTAAGTTGCCGCACAATAGCCAGGGGAATGGCATGGGCAGGGATACGAATACCCACCGTTTTTTTGTTTACATCCAGAATTTTTGGAACACGGCTACTGGATTCGAAAATAAATGTAAAAGGTCCCGGTAAAAGTTTTTTTAAAATTTTGAATTGGGGCGTATCCAGGCGTTTAACATATTCTGAAATGTGACTGAGGTCGTTACAGATAAAGGAGAGGTTTAATTTCTGTGGCTTTACTGCTGTAATGTGGCATAAACGCTCTACGGCTCTTTTGTTTAGCAAATCGCACCCAATACCGTAAATCGTATCAGTCGGGTAAACAACCACACCGCCCTGATGTAAAATTTCTATTACCCGATTCACTTTGCGTGGTTCGGGATTAAGCGGGTGGATAGATAGAAATTCAGCAGCCATTGCGTGGCAAGTTAACAAAACCGGTTGGGTTAACTTCCAACCGCGATTTTAGTAACTTTGTTCCCACTTTGAAATATTCTATGGCCGAAGTATCAAAAAAGAAGCTTGCGTTTTTTCTGGTTGTTTCTACTTTACTTATCACGTTTGCGTTTTATGGGTATCAGATTTATTTCACCCCCAATATTCTGGTCGATCGTGAAAATAAAATGTTTGTAATCCGCAATGGCTATACCTTTCGAAAGGTGCAGGAAGAATTAGGCAACGGAAAGTTTGTGAACGATATGGTATCATTCAGCTTTTTGGCCCGCCTGAAGGGTTATGATAAAAATATTAAGTCGGGGCGGTTCCTGCTCAAATCAAACATGACAAATGCCCAGGCTATTGCCTTGTTGCAGGCAGGCGCCCGTGAAACAGTACAGGTTACCTTTACCAATGTGCGCCTGAAAAGCGAGTTGGCGGAAAAGATCACAAAAAATACCGGTGTTACGGTAGCAGAATTTAATGCTGCGCTCGACAAGTTTATAGCTACCAATACCGAAGGCTTTAATGAGCAGAATGTATTGAGTATGTTTTTGCCTAATACCTACGAGGTATATTATAATGTGTTGCCCGATGAGCTGATCGAGCGCCTCCATAATGAATATGAAAAATTCTGGAACGATGCGCGCAAAGCCAAGGCCGATCAATTAGGATTAACCCCCCTGGAAGTGTCCACGCTGGCTTCCATTGTGCAGGCCGAAAGTATTAAGCCGGATGAAGCACCCATTATTGCCGGGCTTTATATTAACCGGTTAAAAAAGAATATACCCCTGCAGGCCGATCCAACTCTGGTATTTGCATCGGGCGATTTCACGCTGAAGCGTGTGTTAAACGTGCATAAGGAAATAGACTCACCCTATAACACATATAAAAGAACAGGCTTGCCTCCCGGGCCTATCAATATGCCTCAACTGGCCACGTTGGATGCCGTTCTGAATTATCAGCAACACAATTATATATATATGTGTGCCCGCGAAGATTTTTCCGGCTTTCATAATTTTGCTGTTACCTTGCAGGAACATAACCGCAATGCAGCTAAATATCAAAAAGCACTTAGTAAAGAAATAGCCAAAGGTAAGGCACTGCGGGGCGAAAAATAATGTACGTATCAGAAACCTATATCAGAGTGCGCTATGGTGAAACCGACCAGATGGGCTATGTGTATTATGGCAACTATGCCATGTATTATGAAGTGGCACGTGTAGAAAGTTTGCGCAAACTGGGACTAACCTATAAAGAACTGGAAGACATGGGTGTGATGATGCCCGTGCTTGAAAATCATTCTCGCTATCTTGCAGCTGCCCGCTACGATGACAACCTGAAGATTATTACAACGATACGGGAAAAGCCGGGTGTGCGCATTCGGTTTGAATACGATATATTTAACGAAGCGGAGAAATTAATTAACCAGGGCGAAACGCTGCTCGTTTTTGTTGATAAGGCTACCGGAAAACCTTGCCGGCCTCCGCAGGTTTTTTCGGAGTTGTTAACACCTTATTTTACATGAAGTATGTTACACGCAAACGAATATTACAATTTAATACGGCCCGTACCAGCCGTAATTGGTTAAAGCGCATCCGCTTTAAGCGATTTGGAAACCTGTCGCTATATAAATTTCTGAAGATATTCTTTCATAATATTTCTGAAGATGAAATAATGGATCGCAGCAACGGGGTGGCGTATAATTTTATTTTGGCTACGTTTCCGGCAATCATCTTTTTGTTCACACTCATTCCATATATCACCCGGTTTTTTCCAGCTATCAACAGAGATGCCATCATTACATTTATGGGCGAATACCTGCCCCCCAGTATGAATGAGGTTATCTCATCTACCGTGTTGGATATTGTAAGCAACCAACGGGGTGGACTTTTAACCATCGGTTTTTTCTTTGCCCTATACCTGGCCACCAATGGTATGATGGCCCTGATGCGCGCCTTCAATGCTTGTTATCGCACCGTAGAAAGAAGAAATGTGTTACGCATGCGATTGACAGCCACCGGCCTTACCTTTATGCTGGCCATGAGTTTACTGCTGGCCGTTGTGTTACTGATTGGCGGCCAGTTATTGCTCGACTACATGATGGCGCATCTCTCAGAATTTAGTCATGTGGACCTCAGCAACATTAAGCTGCTGTTTCTGGTGCGTTTTGTTGTAATCTTCCTTGTATTCTTCATTGGAATTTCGTTTATCTATTACTTCGGGCCGGCAGTGCATTACAACTGGCGTTTTTTTTCGATTGGATCATTCCTGGCCACCCTCGGCACGCTGGCAGTTTCATATGGGTTTTCGTATTACATTACCAACTTTGGAAGTTACAATAAAGTGTACGGATCCATCGGGGCGCTTATTGCATTAATGATTTGGATACAACTCATCACCATGGTTTTGCTTTTTGGATACGAAATAAATGCAAGCTTGCACTATGGGCAAAAACTGGAAAGCGTAAAAGAAAAAATGAGTCTGGCCGAAAAAGCAAAGCGCTGAATAGTGCTTTAGCGCCAACCCTTTCTGGCAAAAGGTTACACCTCGGTGGTGAGGTATGAAACCAGGGCAATTAATCCCAACACAAGAAGAATTATACTGGGCAAAAGCGCTACTATGCGGTTGTGCTTCATGATGGAGGCCAGCTTCTGTGCCATAAAGGCCAGCAACAATAACAAAAGCAACACACCTACTGATGTGCCGAATACATAACTGTGCAGGCGCCACGGGGTGTCTAGCACAATCCACCCCTGCGCTTTGAGGTAAGCTGTCATTCCGATCCACCACGGTATAGCCTGCGGATTCAGAATACTTAATACCAATCCTTTTCTGAAACCACTTTCCTGAAGTTTTACCGTTAAGGGCGAAGGTTTGCGCACCGACCATAAACCCAAAATACCAAGCGAAAGCATTACCACAGCGGCCAGCAGTTTGAAATTTTGTTGTACCAAAGGTGAGGAAGTAATCAGGTGTTCAAATTCTACTGCAATCCATGCATACGGATATTCAATAATTGCAACCGCCAGGATAAACCGAATAGCTACGCGCAGTTTGTTTTCGAGGCCCATTTGCAACACCAGAATATTCAGTGTGCCGGGTGGGATAGACCCGATAAAACTGGCCACAAGCCCAATAATAAAAACCTGTAATATCAAACGCTATGAATTTTAGGGGGCAAATCTAACAAACAATATAAAGAATCTATGTGATGCAGGTTACGCAGGAATAGATTGGTTGTGTGATACAGGTTACTGATTTAGGGCGGGGCGTCTGCACTAAGTTTGCACAAATTTTTGAAAGTGGAACTCGTTGGATTTCTGGCATCGGTAATTATGGGTTTATCGCTTGGGCTGGTGGGTGGTGGAGGTTCCATCCTAACGGTTCCAATTTTAGTTTACTTGTTTGATGTAGATCCGGTGCAATCTACCGCGTATTCTTTATTTGTGGTGGGACTTACAAGCCTGGTTGGCTCTTACAGTCATTTTAAAGCTGGCAATGTGCATTTAAAAACTGCCCTGGTGTTTGGCCTGCCATCCATACCTGCCGTTTATATTACACGCAAGTTTATTCTTCCTGCTATACCCGATTCAATCTTTTCGGTTGGATCATTTACGCTTACTAAATCACTGGCGGTAATGGTTTTGTTTGCCCTGCTCATGTTGGTGGCCTCCATCTCCATGATTCGGAAACCGGGTGTGTCCAATGAAAAATCGGAAGAAATGAACTACCATTACCCGCTCATTTTTGTGGAAGGATTGCTGGTAGGGGGTATTACCGGTTTAGTGGGTGCGGGTGGTGGTTTTTTAATTATTCCCGCATTGGTATTACTGGCGGGCTTACCAATGAAACAAGCTGTGGGCACATCGCTGTTAATAATAGCGCTTAAATCATTGATTGGATTTACCGGAGACCTGAGTGGAAGCCAGCCGATCGATTACAAATTTATGTTCACCTTTTCTGCGTTTGCCGTAGCGGGCATTCTGGCCGGAAGTTACTTCGCACGATTTGTTCCTAACGAAAAACTAAAACCAGCTTTCGGTTGGCTTGTATTGGCAATGGGCTTCTATATTCTGGGCAACGAACTCTTCTTTTAAATACGTCCAAAAATTGAGCTTAACAGGTATGAATACATCCGTATCATGTTTTTACTTTTGTTGTATATTGATAAAAGTAAATCATCAATCCGTTTTACATGCTTGAAATAATTCAAAAACCATGGCCCTGGTATGTGGCAGGGGTGTTAATTGGTCTTACTGTTCCGGCTCTGTTACTTCTGGGAAATAAGCACTTTGGTATTTCATCCGCGTTCAGGCATATCTGTGCTGCGTGTATTCCGGCAAATATTTCGTTTTTTAAATATGATTGGAAACGAGAACGCTGGAATCTGTTTTTTGTGGGCGGAGTGTTGCTTGGTGGTTTGGTTGCCACACAATTTTTAAACAACCCAAATCCAATTCAGGTTTCAGAAAAAACAGCACACGCATTGCAGGCACTTCACATCACCACCGATAATGAGTTGATGCCTGCATCCATATTTTCTTTTGAAAATCTATTCTCGCTTAAGGGGTTGGTGTTTTTTGTTTTGGGTGGATTCCTGGTGGGCTTTGGAACCCGCTATGCGGGTGGTTGCACCTCGGGCCACTCCATCATGGGTTTGTCCACACTACAGTGGCCATCGTTGGTGGCAACCTGTTGTTTTATGGCTGGCGGTTTTGTTATGGTACATCTTGTTTTTCCGTGGTTAATGCGGGTGTTATAAATTTTACTCCTTTACAACAATGCAAAAAATAAATCATGATTTTGAAACAACCCCGGTTGTAATTGAACACCCGGTTGAATGCGAAGCTCCGAATGATCAAATCGCGAAAGAATCATTAATCGGGTCGAACATCAAATATGCAGTTGTTGGAGTGCTTTTCGGAATTGTATTTGTTAAGGCAGAAATCATTTCGTGGTACCGCATCCAGGAGATGTTTCGCTTACATTCATTTCACATGTATGGCGTAATTGGCACCGCAGTAGGAGTAGGGATGCTATCGGTTTGGCTCATCAAAAAATTTAAAATCAAAACCATGCAAGGCGAAACCGTTGTGTTTCACAAGCGGCAATTTCATTGGGGAAATGTTATAGGCGGTTTTCTGTTCGGTTTGGGCTGGGCCATAACCGGTGCTTGCCCCGGCCCTTTATTTGCACAAATAGGCAGCGGGTTTTTGGTGGTAATTGTAACTTTACTTAGCGCAGTAGCCGGCACGTGGCTTTATGGATTGTTACAGAATAAACTTCCTCATTAATTGAAGGAGCAATAGGAAAATGTTCATGTAAGGGAATGAGCCACCTCCAGGTAAAACGAAATAGCGATTCTTTAAAGAGAGGCTTCCGATTAAAAGGCTTGTGGTGGATTGTTATTTTTTCGATCGTGATTGTTGTAGCGGCATGGGTTATTGATGCGACACAATTGGTAAAACGCAAAACCCCGCTTGCAACTACCAAAAAAACCGAGCCGGTGGAAACCCTCTGGCAGGCGCCTGCTGAAACCACTATACCAACGGATTCCTCCGGAGAAGAAATTCGGTATGGTAAAAACCTAATTGCGAATACAGCCAGCTACTTAGGTCCAAAAGGAACGGTAATGGCAATCAGCAATGGAATGAATTGCCAAAATTGTCATTTGGAAGCAGGCACAAAACCATTTGGTAACAATTACAGTGCGGTAGCCTCCACCTATCCTAAATTCAGGGCCCGCTCTGGCCTGGAAGAAACAATTGAAAAGCGAATTAACGATTGCCTCGAACGAAGTTTAAACGGGAAAGCACTTGCGAATGACTCGCGTGAAATGCGAGCGATTATTAGCTATATGAAATGGCTTGGACAGGATGTTCCAAAAGGGGTAAGACCTCCCGGGGTTGGTTTGGTTCAACTGGATTACCTGGATTACCCTGCTGATCCCGCCAAAGGGAAAATAGCCTATGAAGCACAGTGCGTACAATGCCATGGAAAAAATGGCGAAGGCACTAAAAGTACGGATGCTGCCTCATGGACGTATCCACCGTTGTGGGGAAAAGATAGTTATAATGATGGAGCCGGCTTATTGCGCCTATCGCTATTTGCGGGGTACATAAAAGCAAACATGCCGCTGGGCGCTACGTATGAAAAACCACAGCTAAGCGATGAGGAAGCCTGGAACATTGCCGCCTATGTTAACTCCTTGCCGCGCCCTAAAAAAGATATTGCCAACGATTGGCCCGATATTTCCAGGAAGCCGATCGATCATCCGTTTGGCCCCTATACCGATGGCTTTGATGAAAAACAACATAAGTATGGCCCGTTTGCGCCAATTGTTGAGGCACGAAAAACCAAGAAGGGATAAAATGTGTTATAAGCGTTGGAATTCGTATTATGAAATGGCGCACAAAAAAATAGAAATAGAATAACCTTAAAATGACAACTATGAAACGATTAAGTTCTTTAGCTTTTACCCTGCTACTGGCAAGCGTTGCCTGTACACAAGCCCAGCAAGATTCAATATTACCTGTAGCCGATTTCGAAAAACAAGTTGCAGCCGCAAAGGAAAAAGTGGTGTTGGATGTGCGCACGCCCGATGAATACAACCGCGGCCATCTGCCCGATGCAAAACTGATGAATGTGAATGACGGAAATTTCAAACAACAACTCAGCACGTTACAAAAGGACAAACCGGTTTATGTGTATTGTGCGGCTGGTGTACGAAGCAATAAAGCAGCTAAGATTATGCGGCAGGAAGGGTTTACGCAAGTGTTTGAATTAAAGGGTGGAATACAATCGTGGCAGGCTGCAGGCAAGCCGGTAACCAAATAAGAAAATACCCAATACATACTTTTTGTTCATGAATCGGCATAGCTCAACCTGCGCTTGTAAGTGTTGCGAAACAATCTCTGATAAAGAGAAAGAACTGCATGTGCAGATTTCGGAGAATAGCCGAAGAGAATTTTTAAAGAGAGCCGGTAGCCTGGGGCTGGCCTTAGGTGTAGGCGGGGGACTGATTCCGGTTTCGGCATCGGCCCTGAATACCCATGAAGGTGCGATGAAGCATAAAGAAATGGTTGCCAATGGTGCCGTAAAGCAGGACAAAGCTAAAATCATAACCTTGCTGCACACGGCCGACATCCATGCTCAATTGCTTACGCACGATGAATTTTTTATTGAAGCAGGTAAACCGGTTTATAAAAAACGAGGCGGGTATGCAGTACTAAAATCAATGATTCAGCACCTGCGATCCCAAAACCCGGAAAATACCATGCTGATTGATGGTGGGGATTGTTTTCAGGGTGGAGGGGTGGCTGCACTAAGCGAAGGCCAGGCCATTGTGCCGCTAATGAATAATATTGGCTACGACTTGATCCTGCCAGGCAATTGGGAAGTAGTATATGGTAAAGAGATGATGATGAAAGACATGTTTGCATACAATAGTGCGAAAATATGCGCCAACATGTATCATCAAACCAACGATGCCTTTAATGGAGAGTTGATCTTTCCGCCCTACTATGTTAAAATGATAGGTGGAATAAAAATCGGATTTATTGGTTACAACGATCCGCTTACACCCAGGCGGCAGTCGCCAGCTTACAGCGAAGGAATCCGGTTTACGCATCCTGAAAAAAATGTAGCTCGCTATATTAAAGTGCTTCGCGAGTATGAGGGCTGTAGCCTGGTAATACTCTTAACACACATGGGACTAGCCCAACAGATAGGATTGGCTAACATGCCCTTTGTAAAGGGTGTGGATTATATACTGGGTGCCGATACGCACGAGCGCGTACGCCAACCAATATCCGGGTTGTATGCGAAAGTAACAGAACCGGGGGCGTTTGGTTCGTTCATTGCCAAACTTGATTTGGTGATTGAGAAAGGACAGATCAAAGATCAGTCGTACCAGTTATTGGATGTTGATCCGGAGTTGTATCCGGAAGACAAAGAAATGAAGGCCCTGGTAGAAACAGCGCGTAAACCGTTTGCCAAAGAATTAGATCGTATTATTGGCAAAACCAAAACACCACTCGTTCGCTATTATGTAATTGAAACTCCCATGGACAATTTCATTACCGATGCCATCATGTGGAAATATAATCCTGATATAGCGCTTAGTAACGGATTTAGATTTTGTCCGCCTTTGGTACCCGATGCAAAAACAGGCGTTGCTGAAATAACGATGGATTATCTCTGGAGCATGTTGCCCGTTGATAGCGAAGCCAAACAGGGAACCATTACCGGCCAGCAACTGTGGGATTGGTTAGAGGCGGAGCTACACAATGCGTTTGCAAAAGATCCGGCCAAACGATTTGGCGGCTGGGTAGTTCGCTTTAAAGGTATGGAGGTGAATTTTACCATTGCCAACGAAGCCGGCAAGCGAATAAACTGGATAAAGGTGAAAGGAGTTCCGGTGGACCGGGCCAAGTCCTATACCTTTGTAGCCTGCGAACGCGAGGGCGATCCGGACACGACTATTTGCCGCGTAGATAATGTGGCTGCACCGAAACGAATGGGGGCAACCTTGCATACCCTAATACAAGAATATCTGGCTAAGCACTCGCCCATCGCACCAAAACTCGAAAACCGGATTACCGCCACCGATGCGCCCCCCACCTTGCTTACCCAATTAATGGGGGTTGGTTATGAGTTTCGGTAACGCAAACTTTCTATGCCTTCATATTGTTAAAAAAGTGGAAATTTGCACCAATACAATACAGAATTAAAAAAACAGCTATGTAACAGGTGTTACGGATAAACATCAATATCCTTCGCACATTTGCATCATTAATTGATAAATAAAAAACAATACGCATATGTACTTTCAGCACGTTTACGACAAAACCTTAGCCCAGGCAAGTTATTTTATTGGCTGCCAGAAAGAAGGAGTAGCATTGGTAATAGACCCCAAGCGCGATGTGGATACTTACCTGGAAATTGCCAGGCAGAA
>Ga0116144_10002180_pt1 | contig 21668 bp, 13 predicted proteins | sample AD_UKC035_MetaG_FD_89746 | JGI IMG/M metagenome (GOLD analysis project Ga0116144, IMG submission 89746) | Active sludge microbial communities of municipal wastewater-treating anaerobic digesters from USA - AD_UKC035_MetaG | ecosystem: Engineered > Bioreactor > Anaerobic > Digestate | place: USA...
CATCCATAAGGAAGCCGGACCGGAGGCCGACCGCTGGGAAATCACCTTTCATGATGCCTTGAATAAAAACCGGGTATTGTGGATCCTGGTCAAAACCGATCGTGGCAAATCGTTCCTTCCGGGAAGTTACCGGTTCAGGAAAAAACCATTCAGTGCTTTTGGAAAGAGGGATATTCTTGGAGTGGTCTATCAGGACAAAAAGGAAACACCGGTACGGAAGGGTAGGGTGAAACTGGCAATTTCCGGACAGGAACTAAGTCTCCATGCCCGGCTCAGATTAAAAAATTCCGGGACATTGAGCTATGGTTATGAAGGCAGGTTCCGGATTATTGAATTAAAGGAATAAAAAACTACCCCCTCCTGGGCAGCATGGGAAAGAAATAAAACGTTAAGTAAAAAAACAGCCCCTGAATAAGAAGAGAAAAATTTACTCCTGAGATACTCAAATTGTAAAAAACGAACAGGGGCTGCGCTCTCTCACTTTATTGTTAACGGAAAGTATTGAAATAAAATTCTCTATTCTCCGTTTTTTTTTGCTCCTTTTTTACTAAATCCTGGTTTTTTGCTCTTTTTTGATCAAAAGCAGTGAAAAATATGCTCCCTCAAGAATATTTAGTTCCTGAGCACTTCCCCCTGCTTTACAAGGCTTTTACTTCATTGACCAGGTCCTGAAGTACTTTTTTGGCATCTCCAAACAACATTTTGGTCCGGTCATGGAAAAAGAGGGGATTTTCAATACCGGCATATCCGGCACCCATAGACCTTTTCACTACAACGACCAACTTGGCATTCCAAACCTCCAGGACCGGCATGCCGTATATCGGGCTGGTGGGATCGTCTTTTGCAGCAGGGTTGACCACGTCGTTTGCCCCCAGGACCAGGACTACATCGGCCTGAGCCAGCATTTCATTGGCTTCTTCCAGGTCGACCAGTTTAGGATAAGGCACATTGGCCTCGGCCAGCAATACATTCATATGCCCGGGCATCCGGCCGGCAACCGGGTGAATCGCATAGCGCACTTCCACTCCATTGGCTTCCAGAACATCCTCGAGTTCTTTCACCGTTTTCTGGGCTTGTGCCACGGCAAGGCCGTAACCCGGAACCACCACCACGGATTTTGAATAATTGAGATTGATGGCCAGGTCACTGGCCGTAATTTCTTTCACCGCCCGGGCCCCTCCCGCTGCTGCACCGGTGGCCGCTGCCGCACCTCCGCCAAAATTGCCAACCAAAACATTAAAAATGGAGCGGTTCATGGCTTTGCACATGAGGATGGTCAACAATGTTCCGGCAGCCCCTACCAGGATCCCTCCGGTGAGCATGGCTTTGTTATCATAAAGAAAACCGCCGGAAGCGGCGGCAACCCCGGTGAATGAATTGAGCAGGGAGATCACCACCGGCATATCGGCTCCACCGATCGGCATCACAAAAAAGAAACCATAAAGGAGGGACAAAAATAATACGGCATAAAAAAGCATCCCGCTGGTTTCCGGCCTTGAGATCAGGATGAAAGCGACAAGGAAAACGACCAGGGCCAGGATGATAAAATTGATCCAATGCTGGCCTTTGAATGAAAAATCTTTAATCCTGCCGTTGAGTTTTCCCCAGGCGACCACACTCCCGGCAAAAGATATGGATCCGATGATGAGTCCCAGGAAAATGATGAGCAGGGTTCCCCCGCTTACCGCGGACAGATTGCCGGCGGAATGGCTGAGGTGATTGAATTCAATCAGGGAAATGAGCGCCGCGCAGGCCCCTCCCATACCGTTGAATAAGCTGACCAGCTCGGGCATCGCGGTCATTTTTACTTTCCGGGCGGCCACCCATCCCGCGCCCGAGCCTATGGCCAGGCCGCCGAAGATCCAGAGGTAATTGTGAAGGACCTTGCCCTCTTCATCCCGGTAGAAAAAAATAGTGCCGAGGATCGCCAGGACCATACCGAAGGCTGCGATGAGGTTGCCTTTGCGGGCGGAGGCCGGGCTGGAAAGCATCTTCAGGCCCAGTATAAAGGTGACGGCGGCAACCAGATAGATGATCGTAAGTAAACTCAACTCCATTATTTCGATTTCTTTTGCTTAAACATTTCGAGCATGCGGTCCGTCACTACAAATCCTCCTGCCACATTCAGCGCTCCCAGGATCACCGCGAGAAAACCGAGGAGGAGGGCCAGGTAGTTGTCCGGCTCCGCCTTGCCCATGACGATGATGGCGCCGATGATGACCACGCCGTGGATGGCGTTGGCCCCGCTCATCAGCGGGGTGTGCAGTACGCTGGGCACCCGGCCGATCACTTCGATCCCGAGGAAGACCATCAGCAATACGATGTAGATGATCTGTTGGTGGTTTTGAATCCAGTCTAACATAAGGCTATTGGATATTATAAGGTGATACAGGACGAACGAAGGATTTCATTGCCTGCGTCGTGGTTTATTTTTCCTTCTTTCACCAGCATTTTGAGAAAATTCAGGTAATTGTTGCTCAATAAAAAACTGGCGTCTATGGCAACGGTATCTGCCAGCTGGCTGTTGCCGATGATCGTAATCCCCAGATGGTTGATCGTTTGTTTGTCCCGGGTGACTTCACAGTTGCCCCCCGTAGATGAAGCCAGGTCCACGATGACGGAACCCGGGCGCATTTTGGCCACCGTATCTGAGGTAATCAGGACCGGCGCCTTGCGGCCCCGGACCTGCGCCGTGCAGATGATCACATCGGATTTTGCTGCCCTCTCCTGGACCATTTGCCTTTGCTTTGCCAGAAATTCTTCAGTTTGCTCTACAGCGTAACCGCCGGCTGATTTTTCGTCCTTTGCTCCTTCCACTTCTACAAATTTTGCCCCCAGACTCTCGACTTCCTCCTTCACCGCTTTCCGGGTATCAAAGACCTCAACCACTGCGCCCAGCCTCCTTGCCGTGGCAATAGCCTGTAAGCCAGCCACCCCTGCTCCCAGGACCAGGGCTTTGGCGGGCTTGATGGTGCCGCTGGCGGTCATCAGCATAGGGAAATACCTGGGCAGGAGGGAAGCAGCCAGGAGGACCGCTTTATACCCGGCTATGGATGCCATGGAAGAAAGCACATCCATGGCCTGCGCCAGGGTCGATCTCGGGATCATATCCAGGGAATAGGCGGAGACTTGTTTTTCTTTCAGGGGGTCGGCCACACCGGGGTTCTGGAAGGGGGCAAACATGGAAACCAGCACCGTACCGGGACGGATATGCTGGAGGTCGTCCCGTTCCGGGGGCAGCGGGCTGAGCAGGATATCGGATTTACTGAGGACCTCCGTCCGCGGTTCAAAAACGACTTTGGTCCCGAAAACTTCATCCGGAATGGATGCGGATTGCCCACAGCCTTTCTCAAACAGGAGGGTACAGGGTAATTTGAGGTATTTATCAACCGTTTCCGGTACTAGTGCAATTCTGGGGTCGCCTTTACTTGAAATAATCCCGACAGTCAACATGCGCTTTTCGTATTAAAAAACAGGGCGAAGATATATATTTTACGGCATCTCTGGGGCTAGAGCCTTTATGATCAGGGCAGTCGCCTGCTATTCTTCTTCTTCCGCCTCGGGACGGAAATACCGGTAGACCAAGTCCGCTTTTTTACGGCCGATCAGGGGGGCCATTTCTTCCAGGCCGGCCTCCTGTACCCTGGCCATGGAACCGAAATGTTTAAGCAGCGTTTCGGCTGATTTTTTGGCGATGCCGGGAATGTCGGTCAGACCTGTACTCAGGAGCGACCGCGAACGCTGGTCACGATGGAAGAGGATGGCGAACCGGTGGGCCTCATTCCTGATTTTCTGGATCACTTTAAGCGATTCCGATTTTTTATTGATGTAAAGCGGTACCGGGTCATTGGGGAAATAGATTTCTTCCAGTCTTTTGGCTATCCCAACCACCTTGACTTTGTTTTCAAGGCCAAGCCGGATGATGCTTTCCATGGCCGCATGGAGCTGACCCTTGCCTCCATCAATGACGATCAGGTCGGGCAGGGGTTTGTTTTCATCCAGGACCCTTTTATAGCGCCTGTACACGATCTCCGACATGGAAGCGAAATCGTTTGGCCCCTCCACCGTCTTTACATGGTAATGCCGGTATTCGTTTTTGGCAGGCTTCGCGTTTTTGAAAACGACGCAGGCAGCTACCGGGTGGCTGCCCTGGATATTGCTGTTGTCAAAACATTCAATATGCGCCGGGTCTTTTTCCATACGGAGGTCTATGCGCAGGGTATTGAGGATCCGCTGGACCGCAACGGGTTTGGTCGTATGGGTGGCGATCTCGCTTTTTTTGGCCAGGATGTAATACCGGAGGTTCTTTTGCGAGAGTTCAAGGAGTTTTTTCTTGTCCCCCCGCTGAGGTACGGTGATTTTTAACCGTTCCCCGGGGAGATCCACAGGATAAGGCACGATGATCTCATCGGCAATGCTCGAAAAAAGTTCCCGGCATTCGAGGATGGCGTAAGCGAGGATCATTTCCGGGTCCTGGTCCAGGTTTTTATCAAGTTCAAAGGTATGCGAATTGATCAGGGCCCCTTTAATGATCCTCAGGTAGTTGACGGTCCCTTCGTGATCCTCCAGTTCGATGCTGAATACATCCACGTCGCCAATGGATGGATGGACCACCATCGACTTGGACTGGTAATCGTTGAAGGCATCCAGCCTGATCTTGCAGGCCTGGGCGGATTCAAAATCCAGGTTTGAAGCGCAGAGTTCCATCTGCTCCTGCAGGTAAGCGGTGACCTCCGAAAAATTGCCGTTGAGGATATTCCGGATCTGGCGTATCCGGTCATCGTAATCCGCCTTGGACTCAAATCCTTCGCAGGGCCCCAGGCAGTTTTTTACATGATATTCCAGGCAGACCTTGAACTTGTGATTTTTGATGTTTTCCGGACTGAGATTAAGGGTGCAGTTGCGGAGGGGGAAGAGCGATTTGACAAAATCGAGGACGATTTCCGCCTTGTATTTGGAAGTGTAGGGGCCGAAATATTCCGATCCGTCGCGAAAAACCCTGCGGGTAAAAAAAATACGGGGAAAATTTTCTTTTTTGATACATATAAAGGCAAAAGACCGGCCGTCTTTCAAACTGACATTGTACCGGGGTTGGTTTTTTTTGATCAGCGTGCTCTCCAGGAGGAGGGCATCGTGTTCGGTCTCCACCACCAGGAATTCAAGGCGCACCGCGTGCCGCACCATGGTCACGGTTTTAAAACTTTGGTTTTTCGAATCCAGGAAATACGAGGAGGTCCTCTTGAGCAGGTTTTTCGCTTTGCCCACATAGAGGATCGTCCCTTTCTCATCCAGGAATTTATATATCCCGGGCAATTCAGGGATGGTCGGCTGCACCAGTTTGAATGCTTCCCGGTTCATGCTACCCCTCTAACGTGATCCGCGATCAATTGGTTTAGCAGTTTCCCGCTGGCCGGGGCCAGGGAAAGGCCAAGCATGCCATGCCCGGCATTGATCATGACATTCCGGAGCCTCCCGAGCGGGGCAATGACCGGTAAACCGGTTGGGCTGAGCGGTCTGAATCCAAACCAGGGTTTCAGCACGGAAGTCTGGTCCATCCCGAAATCCGGCAGGCAGGACTCAATAGCCCGAAGGATCCCGGTGACCCGCCGGGTGAGGACCAGGTCGTTTATCCCGCTCAATTCCATCGTTCCCCCGAGCCGGAGGGCCTGGTCCATGGGCGTGATGGCCACCCGGTCTTCGACCAGGATCAGGGGGGTTGAGAGTTGGGGATTGGCTTCAGGAATGGTGATGTTATAACCTTTGCCGGGCTCTATGGCGGCATATTCGCCGGCCATTCTGGCCAGTTTTCCGGTCCAGGCCCCGCCGGCAAGAACAAAAAAGTCTGCCCGGATTTCTCCAGCTTGGGTTAATGCACGGTCAATCCGATCGTTTTCGCGGTGAAAGCCGGTCACTTCAATGCCGGAAAGCATTTCGGCCTTCCCGGACAAATCGGCTTTCAGGCTTGTAATCAGCTTTTCAGGAACCAGGTGCATATCATCCAGATAGTGTACGCCACCTGTCAATTTAAACCGGACCCCGGGATTCAGGTCGTGGATCTCCCCGGACGACAAGATCCTGGTGCGGATCCCTATTCCCGCGGCCTGACCTGCGATATGGCTTTCCTCATCGAGGGTATGCTGCCCTTTGCAGGCCATTATAATGCCCCTTTGGGATAAGGACAGGTCCATACCCTCCTCAGCCAGGTCACGATACAAAGAAGAGGACCATTGCAGGAGGGCGGACAAAGGGCCAATGCTGGCCTTTACATGCCGTTTATTGGCTTTTCTGAAAAATTGCAGGCCCCAGCGGATGAAGTCCCGGTCAAACCTGGGTTTGATATAAAAAGGACTGCCGGAATCGAACATCCATTTAAGGCTTTGACGGATCACCCCGGGGGCAGCTAGGGGTGTAAAATGACTCGGGCAGATCATGCCGGCATTTCCGTGTGAGGCGCCCTCATTAAAATTATTCCGGTCGACCAGGCAGACTTCATGTCCTGACCGGACCAGGTACCAGGCGCTGAACAGCCCGATCACGCCCCCCCCGATCACACAAACCCTCATCCTGCAAAACTATATAACCTGGAAACCATGGGCGTAGGGGTCATCGTCATCAATAAAAATCGTATTGTATCCGGTGACCTTTGCCCAACCTTCAATACTGGGTATGATCGCCTGCCTTCCATAATAATCCATGGTGCCTTCCACCTTACCGGTAAATGTGCTGAAAATGATGCTTTCATGTACAAACGAATCGCCTGTCTGTAGTTTACCCTGGGCGGCCCATTGTGCCATCCTGGCCGAGGTGCCGGTACCGCAGGGAGACCGGTCTATGGCTTTATCTCCATAAAAAACCGCATTGCGAGCGTGGGCGTGTTCCGATCGGGGCCTTCCGGTCCACAGGATATGGGAACATTTGCCGATGGTCGGGTCCCCGGGATGGACCAGTTTAAGTTTTTCGTTGATGCGCTGGCGGAGCACCGGGCTCCACTGGATCAATTGTCCTGCGGTATAATGATCAAGGCCCTTATAATTGGCCTGTTCATCCACGATCGCATAGTAGTTGCCCCCATAAGCAATATCTACGTGCAGCAAGCCCAGCCCGGGACATTCCACTTCCACCCCGGCAGCCTCCAGGAAAGAGGGCACATTGGTCAGTTTCACGGATTCTACCTTATCGCCTTCCTGGCGATATTCGATCAGGACCAGGCCGGCGGGGGCTTCCAAACTGAGTTTTCCGGGGGTCTTCGGCCGGATGAGGCCATGCTCGATGGCAATGGTAATGGTCCCGATCGTCCCGTGGCCGCACATGGGCAGGCATCCGGAGGTTTCGATGAACAGGAGTGCAAAATCATTGGCCGGGTCGTGGGGAGGATAAAGGATGCTTCCGCTCATCATATCATGTCCCCGGGGTTCAAACATCAGGCCCTGCCTGATCCAGTCAAACTCTCGGAGGAAATGCTGCCTCTTTTCGCTCATGTTGTTTCCGCTGAGCATGGGCGCGCCGCCTGCAACCAGTCTCACCGGATTGCCGCAGGTATGGGCATCAATGCAAAAAAAGCTATGACGCATTCAGGACTAAGAATTGTGGGCTAAATGTAGTGATTTGAAAGTTCTGGGGAACAAAGGATTCGGGATGGAGCGATTTTCAGCTCCCTTACTTCCTCACCCGGAATCCGGGCCATCCGGGGAATTTTACTTCCCAAGTCTCAATAATATTTGCAAAATTTGCGCCGGCTAAATTTATATATAAAAATATTATATGTATTATTATCTCAAAGGGAAACTGTCTGTGATCCATCCCACCCTGGCCGTCGTGGACTGCCATGGGGTAGGGTATCACGTGCACATCAGCCTGCATACCTACAGCCAGATCGATAAAAAAGAAGAGGTGTTGTTGTATACGCATCTCGCCGTAAAGGAAGACGCCCATGTCCTCTACGGATTTGCACAGTTGGATGAAAAACAGCTTTTCCTTCAACTGATTTCCGTAAACGGGGTCGGAACGGGAACGGCCCAGTTGATTTTGTCCGCCCTTACCCCGGATGCCATCAAATCGGCCATCCTGCGCGAGGACGACCTCACTTTCAAAGCCATCAAAGGCATAGGTGAAAAAACAGCCAAACGTATCCTCTTGGATCTCAAAGACAAGATAGGCAGGGAGCCCGAATCCAAATCAGTCCCCGCCGGTCCGGTCTATCACAATACTTTGCAGGCAGAATCGTTATCTGCATTGATTGCATTGGGGTTCCAAAGGCAGAAAAGCCAACAGGTGATTGCCGGGATCCTTCAGAAGCAAGCCATCCAAAGCGTGGAAGAGTTGATCAAGCTGGCCTTGAAACAAATGTCATCCTGAGTATGAAGGGGGTCATATTAATGCTGGAATTAATGCATAACTATTTTTAAATTAGAAAGTTATTATTAATTTCGCCGCTGATATTTGTGGACGCATCAACCTCTGATCATTGTAAATTCGATATGCCCGCGGGGAAATATCACTTAACCATTAAAATGAAGTCATTTCTACTTGGTTTTTGTAGTATTTGGATTGTCTCAGGTTTCGCAAATTCATCGAAGGCTACCCTTCCGCCCAATCCCGGAAACATTAAGGAAAGTTTAACGCATATTCCTGATACCACTCCCGCCCAAAAAATCCGGCTTCCCCAGGATAAAAAAGATCCCATCGACCTCCGGGACCCGGCCTCGATAGAAAAGGAAGTGCAATACGATCCGGAGACCAACCGGTACATCCTGACCGAAAGGATCGGCTCCGAATACCTCAGCACCCAATCGATGACTTTTGAGGAATATGTGCGATATAAAAACAAACAGCTCCAGCAGGATTATTTCAACGAGCTCGCGGGCAGTTCCTCAGGGCGCCAGACCACGGGAAGGGATCCGGTGGAGAAAATCGATGTCAAGAAGACCCTGATCGATCGCCTGTTTGGAGGCAATACCGTCGAAATCAGGCCGCAGGGTAACGTCGATCTCACCTTCGGGGCAAATTATCAAAATGTCAAAAACCCGTCGCTGACCATTCGTCAGCAGAGGCAGACCAATTTTGACTTTGACATGAACATCCAGATGAACCTCCAGGGCAAGATCGGTGAGAAACTCAACCTCAATACCAGCTACAACAGCCAGGCCACCTTTGATTTTGACAACGTGATGAAACTGAATTACAACAGCGATCAGTTCAGTGAAGATGAAATCATTAAAAAAATTGATGCCGGGGACGTCAGCCTGCCCCTGAGGACCAGTCTGATCCAGGGGGCGCAAAAACTCTTCGGGGTAAAGGCAGAAACACAGTTTGGCCACCTCCGGCTTACCGGGATCGCCTCCCAGTCAAGGACCCAGCAACAGCGGATCAACCTGCAGGGCGGGGCCCTGCTTCAGGATTTTGAAATTCCGGGCGATGAATACGATGAGAATCAACATTATTTACTGGGACATTATTTCAGGAATACTTTTGAGGGGGCCATGGTTCGCCTGCCCTATATCAGTACCCTGGCGAAGATCGACCTCAACAGCATCCAGGTCTGGGTCAGCCCGGACCCCAGGGATATAAACAACCTGAGACAGGTGGTGGCTTTTTCCGACCTGGGGGAATACGACCGGATGAACAATCCCGACCCGGACTTCTGGAGGATGGGATCGACCCCGGTCATCGACATGACCACAAACCAGAAACTGCCCACCAACGGGACCAACCGCATTTACCAGCAGTTTATCAATGATCCAAGCCTTCGGCAAACGGACAAGGTGGTCAGCGGGCTGCAACGGCCCCCTTTTAACTTTGCCATCGGCAGGGACTTTGAAGTGTTTAAAGGAAAGTTGCTGGACCAGCGGGAATATACGGTTCATCCCGATCTCGGATTTATCTCTTTCCGCCGTGTCGTGCGGCCCAGCGACATCGTGGCCATTTCCTATAAATACACCTTCAACGGAAAAGCTTATAAAGTGGGGGAATTTACCCAGGAAGTTGCCCCGGATTCGCTCAACGTCATCGTCACCAAACTGGTCAAGCCCCGCTCCAACCGGGTGGATATCCCCATCTGGGATCTGATGATGAAAAATTTCTATTCCCTGCGGTCCTTTGGCATCAGTGAAGAGGATTTTAAGCTGGATGTTTTATTCGACGACCCCGGGGCAGGGGAAAAACGTTTTCTCCCGGAGACGGAACTGAAAAGCATCCCCCTCCTCAACCTGCTCAACCTCGACAAACTCAACAAACAACGGGACCCCTTCCCCGACGGAGTCTTTGATTTTGTGCCCGGACTGACCATCGATCCTCAAAGCGGAAGAATGATGTTCCCGGTGCTGGAGCCCTTCGGGGAAAGCCTGGGGAAAAAGATCTCCGATCCAGACCTGAGAAAAAAGTATGTTTTCCAGCAACTCTACGATTCCACCAAGGCCGCTTCCCTAAATTTTCCGGAAGCCAACCGGTACATCATCCGGGGGGAGTATAAATCATCGAGCGGGGGGGATGTGGCTCTCAATTCCTTTAATATACCCCAGGGATCCGTACGGGTGAGGGCCGGGGCCCAGGAATTGTCCCCCAACCAATATGAGATCGATTACCAGACCGGCAGGGTGAGGGTCACCGACCCGGCCATTCTGAGTTCCGGGGTTCCGGTTTCCATAGATTATGAAGACAATTCCCTTTTTGGGTTCAATAACAACCGGACGATGTTCGGGCTCCGCGGCGAATATGAATTCAACAAACACCTTTCGGTGGGGGGGACCGTGATGCGTTTGTTTGAAAGGCCTTATACGCAAAAAGTAAATATCGGGGAGGATCCGATCAACAACGGAATCTACGGCCTGGACCTGGTGTACAACAACGAGGCGCCCTGGATCACCCGCTTGCTGGACCGGTTGCCTTTATTATCCACAAAAGAAAATTCCAAAATATCCTTCCTGGGCGAAGCAGCCGCTTTAAGGCCCGGACACTCCAGGGCGATCAACCAGGGCAAGGACAAAGGAGGCACCGCCTATATTGATGACTTTGAAGGGAGCACCAGCAGCCAGGACCTAGGCATTCCGGTCAATCAATGGTTTCCGGCCAGCACGCCAAGTGGAAGGAGGTTCCGCGAATCCGCTCCCCAAAATTCGAACACCACATTTCCGCTCGTCAACCGGGCTAAAATGAGCTGGTACCGGATCGACCGCAGGGTAAGGGGGGGCAACGAAGACGCCTATTCCACCGCCATCAACATTACCGAATTGTTTCCAAACCGAAACATCGGACCAGGTCAGAATATCGAATTGTATACCTTCAACCTGAATTTTAATCCGCACCAGCGCGGACCTTACAATTTTGATGTTCCGGGAGGCACCCCTTATTCCGCAGGACTGGATCAAAACGGGAACCTGCTGGAGCCCAGGTCACGCTGGGGCGGTATTCAACGGGGACTGTATAATACCGATTTTGAAGCGGCCAATATTGAAACCATCGAATTCTGGGTCCTCAATCCTTTTATGTCCAAATCCGATGGTTCTCCGGTGACTACCGGGGGAAACCTCTATATAAACCTCGGGGATATTTCCGAAGACATCATGAAAGACGGGCTCATGTACTTTGAAAACGGATTGCCGACCACCAAAAACATGACCCGCATCGATTCGACGGCCTGGGGCCGGATCCCGCTGGTGCAGGCCATCACGCGTGCGCACAACAACGACCCGGAAATCCTGAAACAACAGGACCTTGGCTTTGACGGACTGGATGATGACGGAGAAAGGCGATATTATGCAGATTACCTTCAAAAGGTACAGTCCCTGAACCCGCTGGTCTATGAACGGATCCGGGAAGATCCGGCCAACGACAACTATAAATATTTTAATGACGAGTCGTTCACCAATACCGATAACATCTATACCCGGTATAAGGACTGGAACAACCCCCAGGGAAACAGCAGTTTTACCGAACAGTCGGGAACGGAAGCCAAAAATTACACTCAGATCCCGGAATCGGAGGACATCAATGACGACAATGCCTTCGACCAGAGTGAAGCTTATTATGAGTACCGCGTGCCCATGTACCCGGATAATGCAGGGGGCATGGCGATCAATAAATACATCACCGACACCATTTCCGGCCCCGGCGGAAGAATCTGGTACAGGGTAAAAATTCCTTTGGAAAGCCCGGATACCACGGTCGGCAGCATCAGCGGATTGCGCAACATCCGCTTCATCCGGATGTATATGGCCGATTTTGATCAGTCCGTAACCCTCAGGATGAATTCCATCGACATGGTCAGGAACCAGTGGAGGAGGTACCGGCTGCCGCTCTGCGCGAGCGATGACATCGACAACAGTTTTAAATTCGATGTCAACGATGTCAATATTGAAGAAAACAGCCAGCGTTTTCCGATTCCCTACGTAGTGCCTGCCGGGATCCAGCGTGAAAACTCGATTGGACCCTTTCCCAATCTGCTTCAAAACGAACAATCCATTTCCCTTTCCGTGAAAGAACTGAAAGGAGGCTGCGGGTGCGCCGTGTATAAACCCATCCGCATGGACATGCGCAACTATGAGCGGATCCGCATGTTTGTCCATGCCGATTCTCCGGAGGACCTCGGCACGGAGGAGTTCACCACCTTTCTCCGGATTGGAAGCGATTTTACCAGCAATTATTACGAGTACCGCATTCCCACCCGGCTCAGTAAAAGGGACCAGGTGATCCCGGGAAGGGAATCCACAGAAATCTGGAAGGTGGAAAACGAACTGGACCTGAGCCTGCAGGCCCTGGTGGAATTGAAAAAAGAAAGAAATGCAAACAACGCACCGCTGGACCTTGAATACGCCATCCCCGATCCGGAAAACCCGGAAAGGATCATTGCCATAGTTGGGAACCCCACGCTCGGAAAGGTAAAGCAGGTCATGCTCGGCATGCGTTTTCCGGTCCGCAGCGCCAGGCAGCATGAAGCGGATGTTTGGTTCAACGAATTGCGGTTGAACGGCCTCAACGAACAGGGAGGATACGGCGCCATCGGAAGACTGGACATCCAGCTGGCCGACCTGGGTGACCTTTCCATCAGCGGCAATATGAACAGCATCGGGTGGGGGGCCCTGGATCAGAAGGTGCTCGAGCGGCGACAGGAAGACCTCAAACAATTTGACATCAATTCCAACCTGGAACTGGGTAAATTTTTGCCTTCAAAATGGGGCATCAAAATCCCGTTTTACACCCAGCTCAGTGTGAATGCCAGCGCTCCGAAATTTGATCCCTACGACCTGGATATAAAACTGAAGGACAAATTGCTCGAAACACGCAGCAGCAGTGAGAAGGACTCCATTCGCCGCCAGGCCCAGGCTTACGAATCCATCCGCAGCTTCAATTTTACCAATGTACGCAAGGAAAGGACCGGGGACAGCAAACCTGCGCCCTGGGACATCTCCAATTTCAACTTCAACTATTCCTTTACCCAAACCACCAACCACGATCCCATCGTCGAAAAAGACCAGGAAAATGTATATAAGGGAGGATTCAACTACAATTTTGCCCGGCAGGCGAAATACCTGACCCCCTTCCGCAAACTGGTCAAAAACGACAAACTGGTCCGGTGGTTCACCCAGTTTAACATCAATCCCCTGCCCAACAGCTTTTCCTTTTCGACGGGGCTGGACCGTAGATACGGGACTCGGGCTTTCCGGTTTTCGACCCCTGAATACGGCAGGGCTATCACGAAATTGTTTTTCTGGGACCGGAAATACAATCTTCAGTGGGACCTTACCCAGTCCTTCAAATTTTCCTTCAATGCATCCAACAATTCAGCGATCGATGAGCTCGCCGTGATGGATAGCCTGGGCCGGCTGGACCCTACCTATGACCCTAAAAGAAATAAAGAAGTCATCTGGGATAACATCCGCAGCCTGGGAAGGCCCAAAAACTACATGCACAATTACAATGCGAGTTATAACCTGCCTACCCGGCACATCCCTTTGCTGGATTGGGTACAGGTGACCGCCCAGGGCACGGGCACCTTTGCCTGGCTGGCGGGATCAGAGAACGTGGTGGATTTTTTGGGCAATGTCATTCAGAACAGCCAGACCAGGCAATTGTCCGCAAACCTGAATTTTGATGCCCTGTACGATAAATGGGCCTATCTGCAAAAGATCAATCAACCCCCTTCCGGCCAGGGCCAACCGGCGCGCACCCGGGACAGGAACGCACCCGCTGACCAATCCGGCCAGCCTGCCCGTAACACCAGGGAAAGGGCGGAAAAACAACCTTCATGGATTGAAAGAGCCTTGATCCGGCCCTTAATGAGTTTGAGGCGAGGCCGGCTCACCTACAATGAAAACCTGGCTTCCCTGGTACCGGGGTTCCGGTCCCTGCCAAAATACCTTGGGCTGGCCAATGGATTTGGGGAACCGGGCTGGGCTTATATCCTGGGCATGGACCCGAGCCAGACCTGGCTTGAAGATATTGCCCAAAAAGGAATGATCACGGACGATATCCGGCTGAACCAGCAATTCTCCAGGAATTACAACCAAACCCTGGATGCCCGCCTGACCCTTGAACCCTTCAATGATTTCAGCATCGAATTTTCGCTCAACAAAAACTACACCCGCAACTATCTTGAATTCTTTAAAAATGACGGATTGGGCGGAGGCTTCAAACATCTCACGCCCACTGAAGTGGGTTCCTTCAATATTTCTTACCTGGGTATCAACACGCTCTTCGGAAAAAATGTGGATAGCCTGTATGCGCAATTTGAAAGGAACAGGGCCATATTTTCGGAGCGCCAGCCCAACAAACCGGATGCCGGCGACCACCCCCTGAATGAAGGATATAAGGAAGGCTTCGGCAGGAAAAACCAGCAGGTCATCATCCCAGCTTTCATCGCCACCTATACCGGCCTGGACCCGCAGTCTTCCGGCCTGGACGTATTCAAAACCAATCCCAGGCCCAACTGGCAACTGACCTATAACGGCCTCCATAAACTCCCCTTCCTGAAGAACTTCTTGTCCGGGGCAAGCATCCGCCATGGATATACTTCCCGGCTCATGGTCAACCAGTTTAACTCGGATGTGTTTTATGATCCGGATTCCGCCTACCGCACCAAGCCGCTGACTGCAGACTATTATTCCAGGATTGAAATCCCCAACGTGGTCATGACCGAAACCTTCAATCCGCTGATCGGGATTGATATCAAGACCCTCTCGGACCTGCAATTGAATTTTGACTATACGATCCAGCGCAGCCTGCAACTCAATATGATCGATTACCAGCTGATCGAACAAAATTCCAAGGAGATCACCGTGGGTTTCGGCTGGAGGGTTAAAAACGTAGTCATGCCCTTCGGCAAAAAAGCGCCCCAGCGCACCAGGCCTAATGCCCCCAGGGACAACCAAACTCCCGATGCCCGCGGTAGAACCTCCAACCAGGCAAAAAAAGGAAGTGACCTTAACCTGAAATTTGATTTCAGTTTCCGGGATGACCTGACCAATAACCGGGTGCTCGACCAGGACCAAAACGTGCCGACCCGGGGAGCCAAAATGCTCCGGATTGCCAACGCAGCCGATTACGAAGTCAACGACCGGGTGACCCTTCGGCTCTTTTTTGATTACAGCCGGATTATCCCGGCGGTGCAGGAATCCTTTCCCATCACCACAGCGAAAGGCGGAGTCACCGTCCGGCTTGCCCTGAAATAATTAACCGTATTTTTGCTGACGCTTTCAAGCCGTTTGCTTACCTGCATGCGGATCATGACCGGACCGATTATTCATAAAAAGGACCAGACAGGGCTGACATGACCAAAAGAACCATTTGGTTGATCATTATATCCATGGGCCTCGCCCTCCTGGGGTCTATCCTGCTCCAGATGTATTGGATCAGGCTCACTTTGAGGGAGCAGGAAAACCAGTTTGACCGCGAGGTCAACCAGGCTCTGGTCGGCGTGATTGATGAAGTGGAACGGAGGGACAACCGGAACCTGGAGCCCCTCGCCGACCTGCCTCCGGCCGAAAGCCAGAAACTGATCACCGAATACATGAACAAGGGCATCATCGAGAGGCTGGACGGACGCGCCGGCTTTCTGTTTATCGATTCCCTCCTGAAAAGGGCCGTGCATAAGCTGGGCAACCGCCCGGAATACCACTACGGCATTTATTCCAACCGCGATTCAGGTTTTGTGGTGGTTGATAATTTTTTTACGGTCACCTCCCTTAAATCGTCCCTTTCCCGGACGGGCATCAAATCGGGCCTCTATTATACCCCTTATAAAATCAACATTTTTGACCGGAGCAGCCAGGGTTCCGGCAGGCTGTTCCTCTACCTTCCGCATCGCAACCAGATCATTTGGAAAAACCTGATCCCCGCGGCGGTGGGGTCCCTCCTTTTTACTTCCCTGATCCTGGTCTGTTTCGCCTATACCATATATATCATCCAGCGCCAGAAAAAAATATCGGACATGAAAAATGATTTCATCAACAACATGACCCACGAATTCAAGACGCCGATAGCAACCATTTCCCTGGCCACCGACTCCATCAACAATCCTTCCATCATTTCCAACCAGGATAAAGTGCAGCGGTTCACACGGATCATCAAGCAGGAAAACGCCCGCATGCTCGGTCAGGTCGAAAAAGTTTTGCAACTGGCCCAGCTTGAAAAAAGAGACTTGCAACTTAAACTGTCCGAAATCAATATCCATGAACTCCTGCAAGCGATTTCAGAAAACGTCAACCTGCAGATCAAAGGAAAAAAAGGCGATCTGAAAATGAACCTGGAAGCCAAAGACCCGGTGATTGAAGGGGATCTGACCCATATCAGCAATATCCTTTACAATCTCCTGGACAATGCCAACAAATATTCCCCGGACTCGCCGGATATCCGGGTCGCGACGAGGAACATCCACCACGGTATCGAGATATCGATCGAGGATAAGGGGATAGGCATAAGCCGTGAAAATCAAAAGTACATTTTCGAAAAATTTTACCGGGTCAGCACCGGGAACCTGCACGATGTAAAAGGTTTCGGCCTGGGACTAAGCTATGTAAAAGTCATGGTGGATGCCCACCAGGGTCATATACAGGTTAAAAGTGCCTTAGGCAAAGGCAGTAATTTTATCTTGTATTTTCCAAAACATCAGAACAAAAATTTGTAGCCTCCCGGTATTTAGGGAGTTGACCTCCGGGACTTTTGTCGTCCATTTTATTCTAATCTTCAGATTTACAATCTATTAAATAATAATTTTTTATGAAATAAATTATTTCGGGCAAAAATTGTTAAAATTTCACTTTTTGTTAAAATTAAATCAGTGGTTTTAACGTTAACATTGTATACAAAATTCTAATCCTATATGGTAAAAACGAACAATAAGATCCTGTTGGTTGAAGATGATCAAAACTTTGGTGATGTGCTCCGGTCTTATCTTGAGATGCACGATTTTGAAGTAACGCTCGCTACGGATGGCCAGGAAGGTTATGAAGCATTCAGGAAGGACCATTTTGATCTTTGCATCTTCGACGTGATGATGCCTAAAAAAGACGGATTCACCCTTGCCAAAGAAGTCAGGCAGAAAGATCCGGAAATGCCTATTGTCTTCCTTACTGCAAAAACCCTGAAGCAGGACATCCTGGAAGGGTTCAAAACCGGGGCGGATGACTACATCTCCAAACCCTTCAATTCCGAAGAATTGTTGTACCGGATCCAGGCTATCCTGAAACGCAGCAAAAAAGCGGCCGATCCCAGAGAGGAGATCAAAGAATTTACGATCGGAAAATATCATTTTAATTATCCGCTGCGCCTGCTGGTCAATACCGTGACCAATAAAAAGGACAAACTTTCTCCAAAAGAAGCGCATTTGCTCCGCATGTTTTGCATGTACAAAAACGACGTGCTCGCCCGGTCAGAGGCCCTGACTAAAATCTGGGGGGAAGACAATTATTTTACCGCACGCAGCATGGACGTCTTTGTTACAAAACTGCGCAAATACCTCAAGGACGACCCGGACCTTGAAATCGTAAACATCCATGGCAATGGATTCCAGCTCCTCGTCAAAAACGAGGCGCCGGTCTGAACGATCCAAACCCATCAAAATAACCGAACGGGGATCTGTGAAAACGGATTCCCGTTTTTTTTCTTCCTTATTCGGGTAGCCCGGGATGGCGCAACCAAAGGGTGAACAGCCCATCCAGGTCCTTACGGCTTTCGGCCTCCGCCAAAGCCTGAAAATCAGCCGTGGTGGCATTCCGGTGTTTAAACTGGGCGTAATATTTTCGGATAGCGGAAAAAAAAGCGCTGTCCCCCGCAGCCTTCCTTAACGCATGAAGGAATAAACCTCCTTTATTATAATTTTCCGCATTCATCAACTGGAAGAGCTGGGGGTATCCATCATAGATCACCGGGGCTTTCCGGGGTGAGCGTCGAAGGTATTCATTCCGGGACCGGTCCATGATCGAGTCGAACTTGTTTTTGCCATCGCGCGCCTCAAAATACAAGGCTGAAAAATAAGTGGCGAATCCTTCGCTCAGCCAGAGGTCGGCCCAGGAAGATTGGGTAACTGCGTCCCCAAACCATTGGTGGGCGATCTCATGTGCCAGCAAACCCTCCGGATCAGACCTTCTCCGGTAAACCGCGCCCTGGTCCGCAAGAAAAATCGCGCTGCTGTTTTCCATTCCTCCAAAACGGGTGGACGATTGAACCAGGGAGAGCCGGTCATAAGGATATTTTCCTATGAGGCTGTCGTAAAAATGGACCATATCGGCAACCCGTTTGAAGCTTTCACGTGCAAAGGCGCTGTCTTCCGGATAGGTATAATAAGAGAGGGGGATTCCTCCCGCAGTCCGGTCGCCGGCTATGCTCATCTTCGCCAGGCCGATCACCATACAATAGGTGGGAATGGGATGATCCATATGGTATACAAAAGATTTTTTACCATTCAGGCCGGATTCCCCGACCTTAATCCCGTTGGCGATGACGGTATAAGGGTCGGCCGTATGCACCGTAGCGTGAAAACGCGCTTTGTCGGAAGGGTGGTCCACGGAGGGAAACCAGTTTCGGGCACGGCTGGCCCAGTTATCGGCAAAGACGGTGTACCTTCCCTCGTTTTGCCTGATGATCAGGCCATCAGAGGGTTTGCCTTCATATTCAATGACCAGACGGATGGATCTGCCCGGTTTTAATTTCTTTTTCGTCCGGATCATGATCTGTTTCCCGTCGTAGGTATACTTGATTTTCCCCGAATTTGAGGTGAGCGCATTGATGCGGAGATCCTCGAACTGAAGGATCAGCTCGCGTGTGGTTTTCACTATTTGCAGATCAATGGTGGTTTTTCCGCGGATGGTGGTATCACCCGGTTGGATCCATAATTCCAGGTTATATTGCTGGACGTCCACCACCCCCTGCATAGGATTCAGTCCTTCAGGATCCTGGGCAAACAAGCCAAATTCCGCCCGCATCATAAAAAACATCAACCAGAATGACCTGTGTAAATAAAGCATTTCCCAAAGATAAGACAGAGGCTCCTTCCGGCCGTCCGGATGGGGTGTTTATCTTTGAGGCATGGAAACCATCCAGGTGTTTGTGACCGGCGGAACCTTTGACAAGGAATACAACCTGATCACCGGTGAATTGTATTTCAAGGATACCCATCTGAAAGAAATGTTTGCAAGGGGAAGATGCAAACTGGACATAGATATTAAAACCCTGATGATGGTAGACAGTCTGGACCTTACCGATGCCGACCGGAGCATCATCATTCACAACTGCAAGAGAAGCCCGCACCGCAGGATCATCCTCACCCACGGCACCGACCGGATGGTGGCCACGGCGACTGAAATCGCCCGCGCGGGGATCGAAGGGAAGACCATTATCCTGACTGGGGCAATGATCCCTTATGCCTTTGGAAATTCATCCGACGGATTCTTCAATCTCGGAGCCGCCCTTGCCTTTGTGCAAACCCTGAGCCCCGGGGTATACCTCGCCATGAACGGCCGGTATTTTGATTGGGACAAGGTGAGAAAGGATATGGATACCGGCTTCTTTGAAGAAGCATAGATCCTGGGCTGGTTGAGATCCCGCTTCCCTTTCCTTTAAAATAGTATTGAATACCAATATTTTTTGCATTAGGAATATTCCACATATAAAAAATTCGATGTACATTTGACGGGTTTACCGTGTACATCCGTTTAATGATTGGCTATCAACAATTTAAAAATCGTCTTATGAAAAATGTTGTATATCTGTTCATCCTGCTGACAGGCACTTCAACATTGTTTGGCCAGGATACCCTGTCCACCCTTTCGCAAACCCCACCCGCACAGGCAGGAAGTTCTGTTAATGGGATCAGTTTCAAAAGAGCTTTCATTGATTATAAAAGCCCCAATGCCGGCTCCCTGTCCAATTTCGGGTCTTTCCGCGAATTCAACAGCGGGTTTGAAGTCGGTTATTTGAGGAACTTCACGGATAACCTCCGTCTGTATATTCCCGCAAGGATCGGGGTGTTCAGCGTCAATGACCAGTCGGAAAACATCACTTTCGGAGAACTGGATGCCCAGCTCCAGTACCGCTTCAATTCTAAAAAAGGCACCCTCCGGCCATACGTTCTGCTCGGCGCCGGGGTCAATACGGAAAACCTGGATACCTTTAACGTACAACTCCCTATGGGGGCCGGCCTGGATGTAAAAATTGCGAGGTCTACCTATATCAATTTCCAGGCTGAATTCCGCTTGTCCCTTTCCGACCAACGCAACAACAACCAGTTCTCTGTTGGCTTCATTCATTATTTCGGGAAGGGAGCCGCCAAAAAAGAAGAAAAAGCCGTGTCCGAGGCCAAGGATTCCGATGGCGATGGCATACCGGATGACCTGGACCTGTGTCCAAATAAACCGGGACTTAAACAGTTTGCCGGATGTCCCGATACCGATGGCGACGGCATAGAAGATCCCAACGATCTTTGCCCTGAAATACCCGGAGTCAAAGCATTAAGAGGCTGCCCGGACAGCGATGGGGACGGGGTCCCGGACAAGGATGACGACTGTCCGAACCTGGCCGGTACAAAACTAAACAGGGGTTGCCCCTCCACGGATACCGACAATGATGGGGTGATCGATGATCTCGACGAATGCCCTACGGTTGCCGGCTCACCCTCCGCCCGCGGTTGCCCCGACAAGGATGGGGATGGGGTTGCGGACCGGGTGGATAAATGCCCCAATGTGGCCGGTAAGTCCAAAAACGGCTGCCCGGATACGGACGGAGACGGCGTCGATGATGGGGAAGACCGTTGCCCCAATACCTTTGGTCCCGCTTCCAACCGGGGTTGCCCGGAAATAAAACAGGAGGACAAGGAAGTATTGAATATAGCCATGCGGGACGTACAGTTCCAGCACAACAGCGCCACCCTGACCAACGATTCCTACCGGATCCTCGACCAGATCTCGCAGATCCTCAGGAATTATCCAGAGTACAAAATCGAGATCTCCGGACATACCGACAATACCGGCAGTGCGGATTTTAATAAAAGATTAAGTGAACAACGAGCCAGGGCCTGCCGTGATTACCTCATCAGCAAAGGACTGGCCTGGGCCAGGGTCTCCTCCAGGGGCTTTGGACAGTCCAGGCCCATCGCCACCAATGAAACCCAACAGGGCAGGGCTACGAACAGGAGGGTGGAATTTAAGTTGTACCTGGATTAGATAGCAAGTTAGCAAGTTAGC
>Ga0116144_10002185_pt1 | contig 21646 bp, 12 predicted proteins | sample AD_UKC035_MetaG_FD_89746 | JGI IMG/M metagenome (GOLD analysis project Ga0116144, IMG submission 89746) | Active sludge microbial communities of municipal wastewater-treating anaerobic digesters from USA - AD_UKC035_MetaG | ecosystem: Engineered > Bioreactor > Anaerobic > Digestate | place: USA...
CTTTTCTGTTTGCCTCAGGCAGCTGGTACGGCGAAGTTGCTCTATCAGATAACGTTGTACCTGTTGATTGTTCTTTGACAGCCACTATTATAAACCTCAGCTACACCCCTTCCGACCCGGATATTCAACAGGAATTAACTGACGGCAAAGCGACAATCAACTGTTCATATACCTGGACGTTCAGCCCTGGAGGACAGGTAGAAAGCGGGCAGGGAAGCTATTCATGCACAGGGAAGTTTACCACTACTTCCTCTACACTTGACGATAAGACGGTAAGCGTTAATGTTTCAGTAGAGATAATATACACTGCAGACAGTTCTGTCATAGATTCAGACAACCATAATTTTTCTGCCAATCTGACTGTATTTCGTCCCAACATAGTAGTTGGCGGACTGGAAGAGGATGTAGAAGAAGAGGCTGGTTCCTATATACCAAAAGGTGGTAATAAGACCTGTTCTCTACAGTTGGAAGGCTTTCTTCCTGAGCAGACCACTGTAACCCTGTCCTGTAACAACCCCGGCAAGGTATCCCTGTGGGACGGAGAAACAGAAAATTCTTTTCCATATAATTGTTCAGCATCTTCCCTGCCCAAGAATTTGATATTGAAAGGCGAAGCCGCCTCAAGTAATACGAGAGACATAACTCTTACCCTGACGACTTCCGAAGGCGGTTCTGATACTGCGAAAGTGACAGTATTTAAGATAGATTTAGATTGGGATGGTTTATCAGATGAGACAAAATATGAAACAGGACTTTATATCCCGTTAAACGTAGATGATGATAATAGTGATACTATGCTTGATAAAGATCAATCCCCGGTTTTTGGGGAAAATGACCTTAAAAAACTCATTATCCGTAAACCTTCTCCTTCTGACCTGCCTAATTCTGTTTCTTTTATAATTTCTTCCGGAAGCAGTAAAATGAAACTATGGGAGAATACTGCAACGGATACGGAAAAGATTGCTGAAGTTGCAACCAGAAATTACAGTATTTCTGATGATTTGCAATCCGATACATGGTTATGGGCGGAGGGATACGCTATCAGTACAACAAAAGAGGTAGAAGTAAAGATATCATATGAAGCGCCGGATGGAACGATAGGTGAAGACAAAGTTAAAGCTACCGTGACAATCGGAACTGTTTTATTGGACCCAGGACATGGAGGGACCGATTCTGGCGCAATTGGGCCAACATATTTATATGAAAAAGTGCCAAATTTGGATATTGCGTTGAGATTGCGAACCTTGCTGCAAGACGCTGGATTAACAGTTGATATGACAAGAGATACTGATATATATATTAGCAAGGAAGACCGTGCCGATATGGCAAAAAACGCTCAACCAAAATACGTTTTTTTCTTCTCGCTCCATGAAAATGGTGTTTCAGATACTTCTATCCGAGGAACTGAAACCTTTACAACTTCAATCAGTCCATATACATTAGAAACAACAGCTGCAAATGAAATTCAAGGTAGAGTTCATGGTGTTGTTTTAGAAAATAACAGAGGTGTAAAAACAGCTAGTTATGTAGTTTTGAGACATTCTTTGAATGGAAATACAGATGGAAATTTAAGCGAGACGACTTTCATTAGTAATCCTATAAGTGAAGATAGACTAAAACAAAATGATTTTAAACAATCTGTTGCGGAAGCGATGAAAAAGGCAATATTAAAAGTTTTTGTGGAAGATATTATTTATCCAAAACAACCGAATTGAGGGGGATGACCAATGAAAAGAGTAATATTTGTTTTAGTGATTTTGCTACTCATTATTCCTATGTATATACAGGCAGAAGAGGTTAAAACCATTCAGGCAAAAGAAATCTGGACGTTAGAAAATGCTATGGAACCTTTTCTATCGTCTGATGGAAGTATGATTGCCTGGCAGGATACAAAATCAGAGATGATATATGTGGCGAAGGTTGGAAGCAAGGAAAAGATTCAACTGGGGAAAATAACAAGATTATTAGGCTGGGTTCCTCGGAGCAACGAATATCTGATGGTATTGGGAAAAGGATTCTTATCAATAAAGACAAAACAATTCATTGATTCTGTGAACAGGGACATAAATTTTGTCTTTGCTGGAATTATTCAAGGTCCGCATCCACAAGTGCGTATTAACACTCCTGCAGAGATTCCTTCTAAAATTCTCAGCTCCATACCGGTAATTCGAGATGGAAAACTTTTAATAAATTATTCCACTGGAGAACCTTACAATTTCTCTTTATTCACTGATAAACAGGAACGCAAAATTACTTTATTCTCTAATGGACGTCCGATATTTGAAAAAAATAAAGTTCGTTATGTATATTCATTCAAACCTTCTCCCAGTGGAAAGAGAATTATTTTGGAAATAGGTTTAAATGAAGAACCTGGGAGAGAAAATATAGTAATCGATCAGAAAACAAATAGAATATGTAATCTGCCTGGAAACATTATCCATGTGGAAAGTTCAAAATCATTTCCGGGTGGGCATTCTGATTTTAATTGGAATCCTGATGGGGAAAAAATTGTATTTGTCAAAACAATAGAGACATTAGATGAAGGTGATGGTTTTCTCTCTGGAGACCTGTTCTTATGCAATTGGGATGGGACAGATATACGGGAGATTAAATTTGAAACGAAGAAAATACGGAGGGAACCATCTTTTGGACCATCCGACAAGATCACTTATATGTTCTGGGGTGAAGAAAATAATCTTTGTGTTGGTGTAGCTGAACTTTCCTTTTAACTGATTGATCGTAAAAACTTAGCCAAATGGCAACAGTGGTGGGAGAAGAATAAGGATAACTTTAAGTTTCCAAATAATTGAAGTCTTAAAAACTATTGTTAAATTATTTAAATCCCCATTTTCCTTCTGCTGCAAAACGCTTCTACCTTTTCCCTGTTTTGAAACATCCCGACACACTTTTGAAGGCAAATTTTCAGAGATGGGAAAAAGCATCTATCATAAAGTTTTTTACAATATGAAGTTAGGCAAGATTTCAACGATTTTAAAAGTGTGTCTTATGTGTGTCGTATGTGTGACGTAAATGGGTGAATTTTGTGGTCTTTGGAAGACGGGAAAACTTTCGTGAAAAGTGCGGGAAGGCTTGATAGCGAAGGGATTGGAAGCAGGAAGGGGCTTCGGTTAATTTTGACTGTCTGGGACTTAAAATCCGTTGAGGGTTTCCCTCGTGAGGGTTCGACTCCCTCCCTCGGCATTGCAAGCTTCTTTGAAAAGAACCCGAACGGGGACAAAAGGATTTGGGAAAAAGAATTTTTCCCATGCTGTCCGCCTTGGGAAGGGGAAGATTAAGGGGAAGGTAGCCCGTCCCCTTAAAGAGCGAAGCGACTCGTGAGGGTTCCCGTCACAAAAACCTGCCGGACAAGCGACTCCCTCCCTCGGCAAAAATTCTTTCTTGAATTTTTGCAGAGAATCGAAAATCGAGATTTGAAAATTGAATTTCGATTCGGTCTATTTTCGATTTTCAATTCTCAATACTGGCCGACCCGAACAGTTTGGGGATGCGAGCGGCGCCGACTCCCACCATTCCGAAACATGGTATTCAGGTCACCTTTGCAGCCATTTCGGTTACTATTTCGAAAGCGCGAACCAAGTCAAATTCCGCATAATCGCTGTCCCGCAGAACTGGTTTCAATTGAGATTCAAGCTGTTGTCGCAAAATGCCCAGCCGATTTGAGGAAACGTCAACCGGTTCGTTACCGGGTACAGACAGTTTCTGCTGGATCAAACTGATAAATCGAGCATCCTGCGGATGGATGTGCTGTTTGCGGACCGCGTAATCAATGTCATAGAAATCCCGGATGGCGACCTCGCGACGACACAAAGCCGCGCGATACTTCTCGGCAAAGCTTTCAATCTCTGAAAGAGAACTTACAGTAACTGGTACTACCAGTGATTTACCTGACACAGGATCAAGCAGAAGTGTTTGTGCCGGATTGCGACTTACAGGCATCAATATCGGTTCGCGCAGTCCCAGCTCAACATTGATGGTTTCTCTCTGTCGACTCAGTAATGAGGTGTATCCAATAACTCCGATGTATTGCATAGAATTATTTGCTCCCGTCAAACGTTGAACGATGCTGAAAATTGGAACCTGCTGGGGCAACGCGGCAATGTGTTGCTTCAATCCAGCCGCTTGTTTGCTGCGTTCAGCGCGGGAAGCATTAAGGGACATTGAAATGGCAAAATCCAGGTCCTCGCTCAAGCGGTAGAATCCGGCGTGCACCTTGGCCAGACACGTTCCACCTTTGAAAACCAATGTATCTTCTATTGATAGATACTGCAACAATAAAGTGCTGAAATAATCCTTCTCGATGAGACGCGGCGAGAAATATGTCTCCGCTGCAGTAAAATTTACTGCTTCCCGGAAGAAATCGGGGTCTTCATGAAAATTCGTGAAGGACTGTTCAGGTTTGCTCATTGATCACCACCCCCCAGCGACGATTCACTGTTCCGCGTTTTGGTCTATTGGGAATCCACGGAATCAGACCAGTTGTTTTCTTCAAAGCTCGTTCCAGCTTCCGCAGTAATTTTTCCTCGACTTCCTCACGCTCTAAAAGCACGCCCATACGTCGAATCGTTCCGATATCGCCGTATTGTAATATAACTTTCACCAACTCTGCTGAATTAACCCGCTGAGCGGCCAACTCGCGCTGAATCCATTGATAGCCACGCGGCAGGCTGTTAAACCTGGACCAGTCATATACTGCATCCAATAGCGTCCGTACCCGCGATGAATATATGATGCGCTGACCTTCTACGGTCTCAATTTCCTCTGTGCTTCCAAGTCGTTCATCGGACACCTTGATCAACGTCAACGCCACCGCTCCGATCTTGCGCCCGCCGGAAATTTGATTATTGTAAGCATAAACACGGGTCGGAATTTGTTCATCAAATCCATACTTGTTGAACGCATTCGGTCCACATACCTGATAACGCCCCTTCCGATTTTCCATCAATGTATTCAGAACCATTGCTTCGTCCGGACTCCATTTCCCGCCTAACGGGAACTTGGAGGGTACCAAATAAAGCCCTCGCCATACCCGCGCAATCAGCCCTGCTTTCGCCAATCGGCTGAGCAGTTTCCGTTCCTGTTCTGCAGACAACTTTAATTGTTTGCGCAACTCTCCCACATGCACAGTGTTTTTCCTGCGCAACTGTACATACGCAAACATCATTGTTTCAATCTGCCCCAATCCTCTTCTCATAATTGCATTATACTATGCAGATAATCCTCTGTCAAGGCATTATTTGGTAAATACAATGCACACCGCAGAGCTTATCAAAAAGAAGAAAACAATTAAGATTAATTGGAAGTCAAAATTCTCCTTAGAGATAGTTTTGAAAACCATTGTGCTCAGTGCTATAAGAAAGCAAAAACAGCATTTTCGACTGAATATGTTTTGTGTTGGTGTGACCGAAGTGTGACAAAACATTCGTTGGGGTTTTTGGAACTTCAGATATTTCAAGCAGTTAAGAGATTTTACAGGCGGTTTTTCAGCTAATCTCGAGGCATGACAAAGTGTGTCCTGAAATCTTATTTTTTGAAAATAGGTAATACAATTTCGATTCGGTCAAATTTCAAATTTCGAATTTCAAAAATGGCCCAGCCGAGCAGTTTTGGGATGCGAGCGGCGGCGACTCCCTCCCTCGGCACTTATCCCGTTTACCCCGGGATTCTCAGGGGAACTCCATCTGATATGCATAGTACGGGACTGTGATTTATCGTCTTATCTCTCCCGACGATTTCCGCAGTTTTTCTGCTTCCTTATTTGAAGGGCATTTTTCTAAAATGTGACCAAGGTGTGTCCAAATCATTCGTTGGACACTGAAGATTAACAGGTACAATGCACCCCGAATGAATTACTGAAAAATGGTAAATCTTTCCTTTTAATATCAAGGTTTGCGCTTTTTTTTCCTTAGCTCTCGCATGGCGGAAATAGTACTCCCTTCGCCGGACGCCTCCTTTGATGGTGCAACCTCAGGTTTTGCCTCAATCCGGGGGATTTCCTTTTTAATGACAGGTTGAGACGGTTCTTTCTTCTCTCCGATAGACTCTTCCAGATGCAGAAAACTCAGCAGGCCTGTCCTCCTCTGGAAAATTTCAATAAGAAAGGTTAACAAAGACAAAAGGAGCAGGATGGGCGTGAGCTGTAAAGACCTGAGTTTTCGCGGCAGAGCATTCCACATCTCCGGCAGATTGATTCGTTCTTCTCCACCGGTGGACTTACTCAAGAGTTGAAGCGTTTCTTTGCCTTTTCCCTGCTGAACCGGGATATACTCCGGCGAATAGGGAAGGCAGACGGGCGACAGGACCATATTCCTCTGCTCTGACACCTGAAGCGCAGATAAAAGGGTTTCGTTCCCGCCAACAGGGACTTGCAGAGAAAACATGTCCGGGCCATCCCGCTTGAGTGCGTGCTCTTCCGCACGGGGCTCTTTGCCCAGCTCCCCGCGAAGAATATTTGCTTTGGGGTCTCCGAGGAACGGTTCCTTTTCTCTTTCGGGATCGAGATGAATCTTAAGGTCAAAAATTCCATCTCGTATTTCCTGTGTAACCATAAAATCGCCGGATCTGCCTTCGGTTTCGCCAGCGATCCATTTTGCCAGGCTTGCAAAGAAGCTTCCCGCCTGATTCCAGCGTCCGAATGGACCGGTGTATGAACCGTCGGCTTCGCCTGTATAGCAAAGAACCCTGCCACTTCCACAGTGCCACCAGGAAACAAAAGGCGTCTGATTTTCATCCTCAGTCAATGCCGCAACGCTCGCACCGGATTTCAGATAGCAAAGGTTGTATCCGTTGGCATCCGGAGGCTGGGCGAAGTTCATCCCTGTGAGCGAATTCAAGCCGGTAGTCAACCGGATTTTAGTAAGCTCCTCAATAAATGTACTGCGGGCTACGGTTAACGTATCCTGAACGAAAAGTCCAGGTATTTCAAACGGGTCTGCGGTGAAGAGAGAAATACCTCCTCCCAATCGGGCAATTTCTATAAGAAGCTCAGCGTCGCAATCCTTATCCGTCCCGAGTCCCACCACGCTTACGGTAATATTTGCAAGTCTCGCTTTTTCCAACAGTTCACGGTATTCGCCGGGTTCTTCGGAATCCGAAGCATCGGCAAAAAGGGTGATATGTTTAGAATTGGCATTGCTTCCCGCGAGCATCCTGCAGGCTGAAGAGAGAGCTTCGTAGATGAAGATGCCTCCCCCCATTGAATCTATACGGAGAATTTTTTCCCTCAACGCCCGGTTTTTCTCCACGGTATCCAGATTTGCTATAACGTGCGGCGAGCTGTCAACCGCCACCACTCCAAATTCATCTTCAGGGAAAAGCATGTCAAGAACCTGAACGGTACCGAGATTTGCCAGATCCATCTTCGTTTTTCCGCCTCCGACGCTCATTGTCATACTTCCCGACCGGTCAAGAGCAACCACCATTGCGAGAGAGGTTTTTCTCTGTTCTTTTCTCATCTCCATGGAAACCGGCATTATTTTCTCAACGGGGGAAAGATAATATCCTCCAATCCCGTAGGAAGATTTCCCGCCGGTCATCATGAACCCGCCTCCAATCTCTTTCACCCAGGCTGAAATATTATCCATACCTGCCCGGCCGATGGAACTTGCTGAAACGTTTTCAATAATAACTCCCGAATATTTGGCCAGGTCTTCTACCCTCCATAAACAGTCATTCGGCTTAAGGCAAATGACTTTTAACCCCGAAGATTCAAGAGCCCTTGCGAATCCTGAATCCGTCCTGGTTGTAACGCACAACAGAGGTCTGGGACCTTTAACATTGACGAAAAATCTGGCGGCATTATTTTCCGGAACGGGATCCCCTTTCCGGCCGTCAACGCTCAAAGTGTAGGAATAAGAACCGGGTTGGGCAAGCAAATCGCGGAAGATGATCCTGCTTAGTCCGGCAGGCACGCTTTTCGTCCCGCTCGACAGAGTCAAATTTCCGCGTTTCAACTGATAGGAAATATCCTGGGTTACAGGGGAATGTATCCAGCCGTGAACCATGAAAGCCTGATTCGGCTCCACCGTTTCCGGCGACTGAATGTCTGATACCGCCGTATCCTGAACCGAACTCCTCTGCAGAAAACGATAGTCAACCGGTATCCCCCTGCCGACAAAACGCGGGACAATGTCCGAAGGATTCTTTCCGGTGTATTTGCCGTCGGAGATAATCAGTATCCTGGAAGGAATTTCTTTCGGCAGGATGTTCAAAGCTTTCTCCATCGCTCCTTCCAGATTTGACTGGTGTCTGCCGACGTCGGAAGAAAAATTGGTAAACCTGCCTGCTTCGGGCGGATGGTCCATTACGGCCTGCTCGCCAAAAGTGATAACCGCGATTGAATTTGATTTTCGCATACCCGCCTGCACCAGTTGAATCAGTTCTTTGAGGGAATCATCATTGTTGGCCGGCATGGAAGCGCTGCGGTCGGCAATGACAACTATTGTTCCCGAACGGTTTGGCAGGTGAATTACAGGCTGGGCGAGAGCAAGAACCAGGAGTGCGAACGTGATCGCTCTTAACGTGCCAAGAATCCTCTCAGGCATTTTCCACATGAACCATAACACCCCTAACGGAATCAGGGATAGAAACCAGATAGGTTGATAGAATTCCATGGTTAAAAATTATCCTTTTCTGTTCGCAAGAACCTTAAGATGTACTGCTAAAACCGCCAGTGATAACAGAATCCAGAGCCAGGAGGTGCTTACGTATTCTTTCCTCACCGTTTCAGGATCGACAAAGTTTCCCCATTGACCTGAAACGCTTCCCGTGAGATCGGATTCTCCAGGGGAGAAAAGATTGCATGCAAAATCGTATGTTCCGGACTTGCCTGAAATCCGCCAGAATCCTGTTTCGTCAGCCTGAACGGCAAGACGACCGCCGTCTGTCCTCGCCGTAGATTCCCCGCCCTTGGGAGAAACAACCCGGTATACGTCGGTTTCCTGTTCGGGGATAAGAATGGCATGATCTCCAAGCCGAACATTCGCTTCGGTAAAACCCGGAGATTCCGAAGCGCGCCAGCGCAAAAGATTCCAGACAATTACGGGAAAATTCGGCGTGTTCTGTAACGTTGACAGGCCGGGATTGAAAACGAAATGCAGGTCATGCCTTCCCGATGGAAAAATTTGGTCGGTTATAAGAGGAACATTCCCAGCCGTGACAACAGGAATTCCCGGCAATTCCGCCTGTTCTCCACCGCCCCAGATTGCCGATGTAAGGTTTGTTCCTGTCATTAAAGGATGGTTCATATCGCATACGAACGGACCTGCGTATGCCCTTGCCCCGCTGGAACCGGTAACCCGGACATTCCATGTAAAATCGTCAATCGCTCCCTGTCCTACCTGGTCTGTAATCAGTATTTGAGGATTATCCGTCAGCTTTGACCGCATGTCGGAAGCGTCCAGAGCTTTTTCAAATATCTTCTTTAATTTTGCGTTACCGATTTTGGAAAGAACCCGAACCGGTTTTTTGTCCTCTGAAATCAGGTATGCGTGGTCATCCGTTTCAAAGTTATCGCCTGTTTTCAGCCATATGTGGAGCATTGGAATCCGTGGAGGTATTTCAAAAACTGTTTGTTTGCATTCTCCCGGTTTCAGAACAATATTCTGACGAGCCAGTTCCCTGTTTTTCCCGTCGTCCGCGATGATTTCCATTCTGGTTCGCCACGGAGAGAAGGAAGCTATCTGGAGAAAGACTTTTTCCTTATCGCGCAAAGATCTTCTTGTCCCGCCGGTAATTCCTGCATTCGGAAACAGCTTTCCAAATGCCACCCACTTGATTCTTGAGTTTTCCGTAATTCCGGATGGCGGTGCATGGTCAGTAAGAACCATTATGTCAACATCTTTTCCGCTCGATTCCAGTCCGAGACTTACGCCATCTTCAAGGCACGCCATTCTTGAACCGCACTGCCACTGCCGCAGTACTTCGGCAGCTGAACCATGGCTTATGGAGAAAGTTCCAGTCAGAAGCGGTTCTTCTCCCGCTACGATACAGCGAACTGTGCGATTCCCGCTCTTCCTGACTGCCTGGAGGAAATATTTTCCGGCACGCTCCCTGGGACTGTGGGAACCGCCGGCAAGCATGGATGCGGAATTGTCCAGCACCACAAAAAGCGGAGGCTGATTTCCAATGAGATGCCATCTCGGGTCAACGGCGGCCATCACGATAAGGATTAGGGCGAGGAGTTCCAGGAAAAAAGTCAGCGGCATGACCGGCCGGTTCAGGCGTGGGCCGCCCTCCCGCGGTCTTGCCATAAATTTCCAGAGAAGGAGACTTGAGACGGATTTTCTTTGGAACCTGTTGCGGAAAAAGTAAAAGGCAATCAATGCCAAAACTGAGATCAATCCCAAAAAAGCAATAGGATATGTAAAATTGAGCATCACACAACCTCCAGAACCTGTGATGTGTGAAGATCCTGAATCTGCCAGTTCTTAACCACCTCTTCCGCAATCATTATTACAAAGGAAGCACCGACCGTCTGACAGGCACGGTACCAGTCTTGCTGAAGAGATGAAAGAGCTTTCAGGTATTGTATGCGAGTGTCGTCGTTCAGGAGCACTTCAAGAATTTCATTTGTCTCCACGTCCCGCAGTTTTACATTGCCATGTGTCAAAGGATCACTGTCTTCTTGAGCAAGAATCTGAACGACAACGGTTGCGGCGGCATTCCTGGACAGAGACATAAGAACGGAGACAGGTTCGCATTGCCAGAGGAGATCACTTATCAGCACCCTAATGCCCTGCCTGCGAAATGAAGGAGTGTGAAGAAGTGCCTGCCCGGGATTACCCCCGTAGTCAAGTTCAATCTCGTCCCACAACGACGGCCGGACCGTTCCGTTGGCAATCTTATCCACGTCCTTTTTTACCATCCATGCCTGATGCGTGCATTTAGCGTTTGAGGCGGCAGCGGCAAATAATCCCGACAAACCCAGAGAAGCACGGGCTTTTGCCGTACTTAAAGCCATTGACTTTGAACCGTCGAGCAGAATTTCAAGGTGCCCGTAAACTTCCTCTCTGTAGAGCTTGACCGTCAGTCTGTCTGTTCTTCCGTAGATATGCCAGTCAATATGTCGGAGATCGTCCCCGGGATTGTATTCCCTGTAATCTTTGAAATCCAGAGAAATCCCGGCCTGATGGCCGCTTCTCATCCCGAGACGACCGAGAAGATTCTCATAATTCAGGCCCAGGCGGTGTCCAGAGCCTGCGGTTTCACCTTCAGTCAGATATTGGCGATATTCCTGTCTCATCGGTTAAACACTCCCTTTTGAAATCCTTGAGTCTCTGCACAAGCCATGAAGAATTTATCAGGAGCGCCGCGGCAAACCAAAACAGTCCGAAAATCAAACCTGACTGGAGATACTCGCTTCTGAGAAAAAACGAGGCGATAACTGTAGGCAAGAATAGTATCTCTGAATCAGGGAATTCTAACTCGATTTCTCTTATAAAGGAGACCATGAAAGCAATAATCACAATAAGCCCCATGAGAATAAAAACAATCGCCCATGTCTGATAATACGGCACTCTGTTTCTTAAGGCAGTTCTCCTCAGATATGCCCCTGTTAGGCTATATGCACTGACATAAAGGAAAAAAATCAGGGCTCTTTTTACCGATTCGGTTGACGCAAAAGAAGGGATGAACAGAAATAAACATACAATGGTTATAATTCCCAAAATAAAAATCCAAACCATTCCGTTTGCCGAACCCGTGAAAAACGGCGAAACGGCAATCCGTTTTAAACGATGCGCAGGGATGGATTTTCGCAATCTTGGTCCAGGACTTTCCCGTTCGCTTACCACCCACAGAAAAAGCAGGCTGAGAAATACAAGGCTAGGAATAACCCAGATTTCTATAATTTCACTGTTGCTCTTCGCAAAAGCAAAAATACCGGCAATGATTCCGTTCGTGATCCATATAACGGTAAAGGTAACTCTGACCGGCAAAGATTTGTTTGTGGAACCCGGCATCAGAAGAGAAACAGAGCACGCGTAAATAAAGCTGTAAATCGTAACGAATATTCCGGTTGCCCAGAGAACCATCATTTTGATATCAGGAAGATACCCTGAATGTCGGAAAAACCCTCTTAATCCAAAATAAAAAAAGTAGAACGCACCTGCCGACATAATCAAAGCAAACAGGATTGTCAGGATCCTATAGGACTTTCTGTTCGGGGCAAATAGACTTCCGAAAAAGATGCTCCCCTGAATCAGCAAAGCATTAGCCAGGAACAGTATATAAAGACTCATGAAAATTACAGGAAGACTGATGCCCCTCAAGAAATAGGTAAGCGTAAGGAACGGGGCTGACAGACTGAAAAGCATTAATGACACAATGAGGCTTGAAAAAAATTTTCCGCGGACAATGGCCCCCGAAGTCAGAGTCGTAACGTAAAGAAAATCAAGATTGCAGCCGCTTCGCTCTCTTGCAAGTCTTGCAAGTATGTAAACAGGGATAAAAACACACGAGACAAACCCGAGTATCCCTAAAAGAAAACCGAAAAGAGGACCTCCTGCGCCGCGAGCCGTATCAATAATAAACTCGGTTTGGCTAAAGTAGATACCGCTGACAAGCAGTTGAAGGAACAGACAGGAAAACACGATTGAGACCAGGTATTGGCTTCTGACCATCTGTCTCAATTCCTTTATCACGATAGGATTAAGGAATGCCATTCTCACTATACTTTTAAAGAACCGAACAGGTAAAGTAATAATTTTCATTTTTGACTGTTTTTTTGGCTGTTTTTAGTAGCCGTAATAAAAATGTCCTCAAGACTATGCCCTTTCTGTCGGAATTCCGAAATTCTGAATCCATTGCCAATAAGGTTTGCAAGTATGGTTGAACAGGTTTCATCCGTTCCCTCGACTTCCGCCAGAACCGCTCCGCCGTCTTCTCTGGCTTCGCAGACACCCGGCATTTCCAGCAGACATTTGCAGATTTCCGCTATCCTGTTTATTGTTTTGATGACCAGCCCTTTCCTCGGAAGTTTTCTTCCGGCCAGTTCACTCAGGGTTCCCTCGTCCAAAACCTTCCCATCGTCAATGATGATAAACCTGTTGCATATCTCTGTCAGTTCAGCAAGAATATGTGAACTGAGGAATATTGCCTTTTTCTGCTGTGCAAGAATTGACAGAAGCTGTCTCAATTCCACTCTCGCCCCGGGGTCCAGACCCGCCGCGGGTTCATCAAGAATCAGAAACTCGGGATTATGTATTAAACTCCTTCCCACGCTCACTCTTTGTTTCATCCCCTTCGAAAGCGTCTTAAGGAGAGTTTCCCGCATTTTTCTTAAGCCGGTAAATTCCTCTACCTCGTCAACCGCACTCTCCAGTTCTTTTCCCATCATTCCGTAGGCACGTCCGAAAAAATCAAGGTACTCGTGAACCGTCACGTCCTCGTACTCAGGCAAAGCGTCTGGGACAAATCCCATTACCTGCCTTGCCCTGTCGGGATATTCACTTACGGATATGCCGTCTATAAAAACATCTCCTGAAGTCTGCTCTTCAAGTGTCGCCATAATCCGCATCATTGTCGTTTTCCCGGCTCCGTTCGGGCCAACCAATCCAACAACGTCACCCGAACCAAAGACAAAAGAAATACCGTCAACTGCCTTTATCTTCCCGAAATGTTTTTTCAGATATCTTGTTTCTATTTTCATTTTACAGTATTCCCAGAATGTAGGAATAGACTTTTTCTTTGTATCTTTTTGCGGTGATTCCCTTTTCCATGAAAGGCGAAGCATTGATTTCCGCAAGGTAACTATTGATGAAAAGCACGGAAGCAGGTTTTTCAATGCTTTTCCCAGGATTATGCCATTCATCTATGTAGAGCCGGCGCAGTACTTCAGGATTTGAACCAGCCCGCATTGTTCTGGACATCGGCTCCAGAACGGCCTTTGCTCCAGCCCTTATTTCTTTTCCGAAGTGGAGCCTGCCTTGCGCGTCCGACAACCAGAGTTGACCGATATCCGCGGAAAGACCGTTCAGAATCACCGCCTTGCCATTCTCATAAGCTACCTCAAGCCTCTCCCTTCTCATCTCGCTCTTTCTGACCATGAAATGCGCCGGGACTTTCGGGCTTATCCATCCTGCGCACAGATGCTGGTCTGAGGTCCAATCAATGTAACCGCGAGAGACAAATTGACCCAAAGGCGTTACTTCAGTATTGTAGCCGTAACGAAGTCCTTCTTTCATCCCGACAGGAGAGTAGAAAGCGGAAATACCTATAGTACTCGCCCTCTTGACCGGCTGATTTAAAATTGTGAAGCTTTCCGACCTAAATGATGCCACTATCCCTTCCGATAGAACGATATAGATCACCACCAGCCCTGTGGACAACAAGGAAAAGGCGGGTATCGTCCAGAATACCCACAAGTGTTTCTTTTTTTTATAAAAGAACAGGATGTTGACAGGTCCTATGATAACGGCAAAACACAGAAGAAGCAGAAAAATCGGCTTGATGGGAAGAGACCGTTTTTCAATGATAGGGAAAACCGAATTGGGGTTCTGTCCGAGATCAGTCCGCAGAAAAGGACTCCGTGTATCGTTCCACGATTTCTTTATGAATAACAATTCATCATTGTTGAGCAAGTCAAACGAAGAATCGGGCGAAAAAATGCATTGGCCGAAACCGCTGTACGACGCTTCAATGCTCCCCGGCCCTTTTATCCGGTTTGTCAACGCAGGCCATTTTGTATCTCCCATTATGAAAAGTGAACCGCCGCATTCAAGATAACTTGTGAGAGCTTGCCTGATTTCAGGAGTCATATCGCTCAATTCTTCCGAGGCAAGTATTATGCCGTCAAACGAAGTATAAGCCAACCATTCTTCGCTCCAGCCGCTAATTTCGCTTTGAGCCCTTATAATAGAAAGGAATCTGTCTCCGTAAGCTTTCAAATCGCTTACCGATTGACCTGCAGCTTCAGCCGTAAACTTGAGAATTTTATCCTCCAGAGCCTGACTGTCAACACTTCTGCTGACCAGAACTCTTGAAAGCCCGGATAATTCAGATTTAGCCGGATGCCCGGAAGAAAACGCCCGGGGATAATAGGCCGATTTGTCAACATAGAAGTTTAAAGGATAACCGACTTTCATTTCCCCCATCGTTTTTCCGTCTATAATTACGGTGATACGATCGTCGCCATGAAGAGAAAGCGGCGGCTGTAAAAGTGAAAGCCTGACATCCGAAGAAGGTCCCACCAGCGCGGTTCTTCGCATTTCCCATATGCTCCCTTCGCGACTGCTATAGCGGCCTTGAATAACAAGAGTAACCCGGCAGGCTTCCCTTTCAGACTGGTTATAGAGATGAAACTTGAATTCTAAATAGCCATGCTCTCTTCTTCTGGTTTGTTCAACAGGTTCAGCTGTTATATTAACCGAACCGAAAGTATCACCATAGAGAAGAGGCACGTTTGCCAGGCAAAAAACAGCCAACAGAACGGCAGAAATAATCCTCATGGTTATCCTTCCTTCGTCAATTCAATTTTCATATCCCGGGGCACTTTAATTTCAGTTTCATCCAGTCTGCCGAGCAAATCAGCAACCACCTGCACGGTATCTATCTTATCAAACTTGGCTTTGTAATTGAGTATCAGGCGATGGTTCAAAACCGGCTCCGCGACCATCTTCACGTCTTTGAAACCTGCGGTCGGCCTGCACTCAAGGAGAGCATGCGCCCTTGCCGCTTCCGCAATTGCTATGGAAGCCCTGGGCGAAGCTCCGTAAAGCATGTAATTGCGTACCATATCCGTGGATTCCGAATAATCAGGATGCGTGGCGGCGACAAGACGCGAGATGTATTTTGCCACAGGTTTTGGCAGAATAATCCTGTCCATAATTCTGAACAGGTCGTTCAATTCTTTGGGTTTCATCGACCAGGTGGCGGAGGGAGGTTCACCCCTTCGTCTGGTTTCAATAATTTCCTGGAGAACATCGGGCCCGACATTCCTGACGAAAAGCCTGAACATGAAACGGTCAACCTGCGCCTCGGGAAGAGGGTACGTCCCCTCCAGCTCAATCGGGTTCTGGCTGGCAAGAACAAAAAACGGATCCGGCAGTTTCCATGTAGTTCCCAGAAGCGTGACTGATGTCTCCTGCATTGTTTCCAGAAGCGCCGACTGGGTTTTCGGAGACGCGCGGTTAATCTCGTCCGCAAGCAGTATATTGGTAAACACCGGACCCTGACGGAAAACGAGTTCTCTTTTCCCGTCATTTCCCTCCTGGAGAATATGTCCCCCCAAGATGTCTGCGGGCATCAGGTCGGGTGTAAATTGAATTCTCTTGAATTGAAGTTGAAGCACCTCGGAGACGGCTTTGACCAGCTGAGTTTTGCCCAGTCCCGGCACGCCTTCCAGAAGTATGTGACCGCGGCTCAGGACTCCCACCAATACCATCAGGTGAAGCTGATGCCGTCCCAGAAGCATCCTGTCCAGCTGTTCCAGCACCTTGAGAGCCATATCTGTTGCAGACTTTAATTCTTCAACATTCAAAATTTCGCGGTTGTCGTCCATTTTGAATTTCTCCTTTTTTCATTCTGCTGTTTCAAAATATCGTCTTATTGTGCTCCTGTGTCTCGGCAGAACTGTCTGGGTATAGGCGTCCGCCGGTCCCGCAGGTACGACAACTCCGCCTGCCCCCGCAGACGTTTCTGAACCTTCAGTTGACGGAACTGACGGGATCACACTCATAAGTCTGCCTTCTTCAAAGCGGGGTATTGCAGAAGGAGATACGGTTTTCTCTGTGAATTTAATACCTTTCTCATCCGTGCCTTGCGACCAGCTCATAGGGGCATCGCCTCTCCCTCTGGTAATTCCGCCTCTCCCGGGTTTATTGCAGAGAGACAGGAGATCGCTCACGGTGCAGGTGCCCCCTGAACAACTGCCCTCCTTGGCTAATAGGACGGCGAGTAATTCGCTGTCGCATCGCGAACAGTCCTCGCAGAATCCAAGAAATTCCATGTCTATAAGTTTTTCCTCGCAGAGAGAACGCTGCCTCGACAGAAGTTTGTTCTTGCATTGCCCAAGATACTTGCACAGCTTCATCATTTCTGCCGAAGAAACGCTGTCCTTTTGCAGAATTGACAGCACCTCGGGTTGAATATCTTTCAGGCAGTCCTTCATCGCTTCGCTTTCAAGAAGGTTTTTCATTTCAGCCAACGCTTCCTTCAGCATCTGCTGTCCCATTTTATCCGAAGACTTTGCCAGGGCGGCGGCAAGCCCTTCAGCTTTCCCCAAATTCTCCAGAACGGCAAGGTCTTCTTCCCCACACTTCTTCGCGGTTTCGGATACCTTTTCCTCAAGATGATCAAGCGCTTCCCAAGCACTGACAGGGTCTTCACCTTTCGCCGAAACGGCAAGTTTCTCAAGCTCCTTTCTCAACTTCACCGCTTCTTCCTCTTCAATAAGTTCTTCTTTTTCAATGGTTTCTATTTTTTTTTCCAATTCGCCAACTTTTTCCTTTATATCAAGCGGTGACGACCTGACCGAAGCTGTCACATATTGTTTGGGTACGAGGAAAGAGGAAAGCAGAAAAAAACTCCCTGCCGCAAGATAGGAATACGCGCGTCTGCAATGCCATGTTATCCTTGGACAGGAAATTTCCGATAGATTTTTTTCCCATTCTTCGATTTCAACCGCATCTTCAGCCATCAGAAGACCGCCGCGGTTGTTGTGAATGTCCAGAAGAGCCCTGACAGACGTACGCAGAGGAAAGTGCTTTCGTTCGAGAATAAATCCTGAAATAATCACAGGCAGAATGAATACTCCGCCGTATAGGAATTTGTCATGACCGAGAGCGGTAAATCTCCGCAATATCAGTATCACTGAGCCCCAGAGAAAAAACCATAACGCAAGAAAATAGATCGTTCTTCTGAAAACACAAAAGAGGAACAACCTTTTTGAGAAGGATATGATTATAGCTTCACGCTTTCCTTTTTCGATAGTTTTCATCTCATTTTCTCATTGAAAAGGATTGTCGTTTTCTATAACTATTGCTCCGAGATAAGTATAAACTCCGTTTTGATAAATATCAATTCGCGTGCACTGAAAACCTAATTGTTTCCTTCAGGTTTTCTTTTTGGCTGCTTAATCCACTCACGATTTCAGGGATTCTTATTATGTATTTTACTCCGTTATGAAGAATCATATATAACGTTTTTCCAATGAAGTAATCTTTAAAATTCATCCTTTTGATTTCTGAAAAGTCTATGCTTTCCAAATTTCTTATCTCTGAAGTCAACTTGAACAATTCCGCAAGTATTAATCGTTGATTCGTTAACCCTATTGAAAAATCCTTGCGTCTGGCTCCATAAAGCCAGTATTCTTTCCAATCCTACCCGCCCTCATAGCCCCAAACGTAACAAATTGGATTCGTCATATATCAGAATGAATCCTTATTCTTTTCCCACCAGTCAAGCCATTGTTGCTGGTCATCCCCAAATTGTTGTCCCGTTATTTCCCGCAGAGAATCGCCATATATTTTCTTCACAATCGGTTTCTCTTCAGTCAGCAGATCTATAAGAGGCTTGATGGAACGCTTGTCTTTAAATATACGCAAGGCAATAGCCGAATGACAGCGAATATTGATATTTCCGTTATTCAGCGTGGCTATCAAGGGCTCAACGGCTCTTTTATCCTGAAAGACAGCAAGACTATCCGCCGCAATCAAAGCCACGCCTGAACTGTCAGCAAGCATTTGAATTATCGGTTCAACCGCACGGGAATCTCTTATGTTGGCCAGTGCTCTGACACAGCAAGCTCGGACGTTACGGTCACTGTTTTTAAGTCCTGATATTAACCCTCCAACAGCCTTAGGATCCCCTATTTTACCCAATGCTATCGCAGAATTTATTCGCACGTCAGTTTTCGGGTCATTAAGAAGCCTAAGTAATGCCTCTGTAGCTCTTGCATCCTTAAGTTCGCCAAGCGCATTTGCAGCAAACAGTCTTATCTCGCCATTTGAGTCTGAAAGTAAAGGCAGAAGACTGTCAGCTGCTTTCTTATCTCCAATCTGACCGAGAGAGAAAGCGGCCTTGCTTACAACCTCTTTATTCGAGTCTCCAAGGGCTCGAATCAAGTCTTTCACTGCCGCTGGATCCTTTAAGATTCCAAGTACCATTGCCGTCTCTTTTCTCACTCCTGCATCCGGATCATTTAACATAGGCAGCAATGGTTCGGTAACACGTCGGTCATTAATCTCGCCAAATGCCTTTACAACATTTAAACGTACGGCAGGCGAAATGTCTTTTAAAGATAATATCAGCAAATCAACGTTATCGATATTTTTCATTTTTCCAAGGGTAAATACAGCATTTTGGCGTGCGGTTTCGTTTTGATCGTTGAGTACTGATTTTAGAAACTCACTTGCAGGTACGCCTATCTTTGCCAATGCGAGGGCAGCTTCCTTTCCGGGTGTTGTCGTATCATATCTCCTTTTCCTGTCAGATACAACCACACTGTCCTGCAGAATTCCGGCAAGAAAAGGAATGGCTGGCACCGCCCGAGCGCCCTGGTCGCCAAGATTCTTTGCCGATGCCCTTCGTTCACGCGGATCCGAACTGTATAAACCTTCGACTAAATTTCTGATTCCTTTTTGGCTCTCCGGTATCAATAAGGGAATTTGCTCCTTCGATACTTTACACTGATAAAGCGCAACTGTTCCGCCTTCCATGACCGTTTTCTTGTTAGTATTCCACCACTCCTGCCATTTGTCCTGCGCCTGCCCGAAAGACTGCCCTGTTAATTCCTCCAATGCTCTGGCCGCTTTCTCCCTCACAAACGCTTTTTCATCAGTCAAAATAGCGATGATGGGTTCCACAGCTCTATTATCACGAATTTCACCCAATGCTCCGGCTGTCAAAGCTCTCACGCGGAAATTGGGATCCTTCAACATTACAATCAGATTTTCTGCGACTTCTTTCACATCGCGTTTTCTGATTAATTCTACAGTCTGTTCCCTTACTCCTGCGTCCGGATCTTTCAGGCATTCGATCAACAAATTGACAACCGCTTTCCTGTCAGACCATGGAGAGCCGGCGAGACCAATGATTGTGCTTTTCCTGATAGAGGGATCGGTACTTTTTACATCTCCGGAGAGATTGTCTGATGAGACATGAAGTCTTTCCATTACACGAGCAGCTCCGTCTCTTACATTGACACTTGGACTGTTAAATCCCTGCTTTATGTACGGCGCAGAAGCCGGACCAAGTAATGTCAGAAGCTCTATTGTATCTTTCCACTCCTGTAAATTGCCGGTATCAAGGCGCGGCATGAGGATCTTGACGGCTTTTTCAGTGGCAACAGGATTATCAATGGTCGCAATTGCTTTCACCGAACTTTTCAACAGTAACTTTTCCCTGGTATTGAGAGTCGCAAGCAGAGGCTCTATCGCTTTCGGATTCTTCATTTCCCCCAGCATGAAGGCCGCTCGCTTGTTCTGGTTCTGATCGTTAAGGAGACCGATAAAATAACCTGCTATCCTGTCGCTTTTTATCAGAATAAGTGCACGAGACGCTCTGTATGCTGTGTTATTGTTTATGCTTTTCCACGCTTCCAGCAAAAGGTCTGCCGCCGCGTCCCCGAATGAAGCCAACGCCTTATAAGCGTCGTCTCCGGCAAGAGAGTCCGTATCATTAAGTGCATTGGCCAGAGACCTAAGCGCCGTCTTATCGCCTATGTTGCCGAGTGCTTTCGCGGCAGATCCGCGAACCCTTGCTGCACCGTCATTTTCAAGTATGGAAATAAGAAAAGGCACGGCAGCTTGGCCCTGTTCTTTCATAGCCCCAAGCTTGATAGCCGCGTTCACGCGTGTCATAAGGTCAGGCGAATATAATCTTTCCAGTTGCTCCCTAACCGGTGCAGCAACATTTTGCGGAATATTTTCCTTTGGAATAAGCGGCTCAGGGAACAGCGCAGAACCAAACAAGATGCAAAATGCCACAAATAGAATGACTGCCCTCATAGTCTCCTCCCTTTTAGTCAATTCGTTCGTCAACTATAATGAAGAACCCAGCCCTGTAGAGGCGGAGAACTCCCCTAAATCAGTGGCATAAACATAATACTTGGAACAATATGCAAAAGTGTGGTCTTACTTATGAATTAGGGTTTTCCTTTTGTTCGGATTCTTTTCTTACATCTTGCGATCTTCACCTTAGCCGCTGATATCTTTTTGGCGTCAGTCTCTTTCTTAACATATTCCTCAAAATCTGCAAGCGCCTCTGGATATTTCTTGAAATGGTAGTATACTTCTCCTCTTATTACGTATAATTCAAAAAGCTGCGAATCACCGTTTCCCTTTTGAATCCCTGTGTTGCAGTCTCTTAATGCCTGTTCATAATTTCCCTTATAGGCGGTTGCAAGACCACGCAAACAATAATTTTCCGGGTCGGTGGGATTCAATTTTATCGCTTCATTAAATTCTCTTGTTGCATTGTCGGGTTGTCCAAGCATTAAAAGAGCTTTTCCTTTCAGGTTATGCGGATAATCCTGATGTGGCCCGGCCGCCAGTCGCCCGGCTTTTATGCCATCGCGTAAAGCCTGCATATAATCGCCTTTCTCTCCATGACAATTGCCTCTATAAATGTAAGCATGCCAATTTTCAGGTTCCATACGTATTGCCCGGTCAAAATCGTGGATCGCCTTATC
>Ga0116144_10002186_pt1 | contig 21644 bp, 17 predicted proteins | sample AD_UKC035_MetaG_FD_89746 | JGI IMG/M metagenome (GOLD analysis project Ga0116144, IMG submission 89746) | Active sludge microbial communities of municipal wastewater-treating anaerobic digesters from USA - AD_UKC035_MetaG | ecosystem: Engineered > Bioreactor > Anaerobic > Digestate | place: USA...
CCAAAATAAAAAGTCGATGGCCTATGTCGGGAATGTCTCCGCTTTTATTGTTCACGCCCTGTCGATGGGGACCGGGTATCATGTGTTCAATTATGCCGACAAGCCCGACCTGACAACGGCGGAGCTGGTGAATTTGATCCGCGAACGGACCGGAAAAACCTCTGCCTCTTCTCTCAGATTGCCGCTGGTTCTGGGGCTTGGCGCAGGGATGGCGTGTGACGTTCTGGCTCGCGTTACCGGTAAAAACCTGCCGATCAGTCGCGTGCGGGTCGAGAAATTCTGTGCATCAACAATGTTCAAGGCCGACCGTGTCAGGGAGAGTGGTTTTGTGCCGCCCAGCCAGCTTTATGATGCTTTGCGCGAGACGATAGATGCGGAATTCAAAGAGCAGGTTTCCGCCGCACCTTCGCAAGCAGCCTGATAAACTTCTCGTGTCTGACAGTGAGCAGCGTGTGGGCCAGCCACAAGATCACCCATGCCCAACCGAGAACAGGCGTAGGGATTCCGTATTTGTTGCCCACAAATCCAATCACACCCAATAAAACCGACCAGAGAAGAATCAGATAAACCGATGCGCCAACACCAAATCCGGCATTGATGAAATGATGGTGAAAATGGCGACGATCGGGGGCGAAAGGCGGCTTTTTATCTTTCAACCGCGCAACCAGCAACCCAAATGCGTCAATGATCGGCAAAGCGATGATCCATGCCACCGAGACCGGCGCCAAAACCGGATGAGGGACTTGGGACAAGGTGATGGCGTACCATGCGATCATCACACCGATTCCCATACTGCCCGCATCACCTAAAAAGACTTTGGCATGTTTGCGCCACGGGCTGCGGGCGTTGTAAAACAAAAACCCCACCAAAGCAGCCATAAAAATCATGATTTCGCCCAGAGCCGCCATATTGCCGCCCGCCAGTGCCGCGAGAGCAAACCAGCCGAATACAATCAATGTATTGCCGCCCGCCAGACCATCCAGCCCGTCCATCATGTTAACGGCGTTGATGATATAAACCACACATGCGACCGAGAATGGCACAGACATCCACCCTAGCCCGATATTGCCGAACCCCAGCAGATTGCCGAGTGTTTCGAGTTTCGCTCCGCCCCAGAGCACCAATATTCCCGCCACCAGAAAGTGAACCAGAAATTTGAAGCGGGCATCTAGTGTGTGGATGTCATCCACCAGCCCCGTCACCACAATAATTCCCAACGAGAGAAAGAGCGCGGGCGGGAAAGAGATATTTGAGACCGTCTGCAGCCCGATCATAGCCAGCACGAGAACGGAGAAAATAACGATGCCGCCAATCGGGGGGACAGGTTCGTCATGTTGTTTGCGCCCGCCCGGCGCATCGACCACGCCGTATTTCAGCGCAACCAAACGCGCGGCCGGGATCAGAACCAGTACGGCCGCAAGCGCCACTAACGATAAAGCAATGGAAAACATGATCTCGAGATCTAGTTCTTACCCTTGACACGGACACGTCCGTCTTTTTCAATTCCCGGCTGGGCCTGACCGCGGATGCTCATCACACCGGTCGAATAAGCAGGAGGAACCAAAACTTCCCATTCCGCGGAGCCGTCTTTGCCGACTTCGTAACGGACCAGCGTCCCGTCCACCTTGGTCAAATCGTCAAGCAATTGCTGGATACGGACCGTGTGACGCAGCACATCGTTTCGGGACAGATCCGCGGCCTTGGTCAGGAGCTGCATGCTCGCTGTTTCCGTGTCCTGTTTGACTTTCTCCAGATTGCGGTCGAGAAAGTTGATCATGATATATTCGATAGCAATCACTGCCATCAAAACCACCGAAACGGCAATACCGGCCAACATCAGGATTCGTGCCGTACCGCGCGCCAGTTGTTCGGTTCTGAGCTGGCGATTTCTCCACGGAACAATGTCCGCGACCTTGTCGTTGATCGTGATAAAGTTGGCGTCCATGCTTTGAATACGGGGCAGGATACTTCGCGCAGCGCCCAAGAAAATCTGCATCCGGCCTGTTTCCTGATCCCATCTCAGGGCTGTGGCCACACCGTCCTTCTCATAGATATAAACGGTTTCCTTGTCCCAGAATTCACTGTTGCCCGGCAAAGCCGCGGCCAGAGGACACCAGCTGTCGGGATTCGAAGCCATAACCGACGACGGACACGCTAGATACCAGACGCGGTCGCCTTCGATTGAGTAGAGGTAGTGAACCTTTTCCGTTGCGCAAGCCTGAGACGCCGCATTCCAGACCGCTTCGTCTTCGGTTCCGGGAACGTAAGGTAACATCCCGCCCACCAGTTCGGACGGCAGGAACGGCGTCAGATCAGAGAGAAAATACTTCAGCTCTCCTGCCGCCTTGGTTGCCATGCCCGGTTGCGGTTTCGATTGGACTTTCGGTGCATCGGCATCGGCTCCGGTCTGGTCAACCGCAGGCTGAGACTCCGTTTTGTTTTTTCTTCCCAAACCAAATGCCATTACATATTTCCTCCCATAAACCCTTCCATCATGCTGTCCATACTCATGTTCATGACAGTAAGGGCATAGATCGCGCTTCCGAAACCAATCGCCAGATAGACACCCGTCAACAGGAAAGCCATCCAGACAATCAGTTTATGTTTCGTCCTCGACGCCTGCTGACGCAGCTCGGCAATCGATTCCATGATTGTAGCAACCTGAGACAGGTCCGACAAGGTGGCGAGTTCCAAACGTTCCGACCGCGACAAAGGTTCGCGGTCAAGCGCCGTTCCAAGCCCTACACCTCTTGAGAGCTGTTCGTTCGCGTCATCCCAATAGGCTGCCACTTCCGGCGAGTTGGCCGCTTCGCCCGATTGCCGCAACGCATCACTGATTGGCACGTTGGAACGCAGCATTCTGGACGCCGCTGCCATGGAGTCGGCAAAGCTGAGGTCACGCATATAGCCGCCAATCAGCGGGATTTTTCGCACAATCCGCTGGGTCGGCCAATCTCGCTTGCCGCGGTTGATAAAGAACGAAAAAACACACCATGCCATAAATCCGGCTATTCCGAACGCAATCCAGATCAGGATATCCCATGTCAGCTCGAGATTATGGGTCACCCGCGTATATTTTTCGAGAGCCTCGCCCTCTTTCGGAGCGTTGTCCTTGAACCATTGCAATACGGTCCCTTTTCCCCAGAACAAAGATTGCACGATGGTGATCACGTCAAAGGCCAGCCAACCCATCGTCCCCATAATTGCGCCTTTGTTTTTGCGCTTCTGGGCGATGGCGTTGATGGCATAGGGAATCCCTTCGGACAATTTTCCCGCACGCTCACTTGCGGCGATGATCGCCAGCGTCGAGCGGTCGAAAATCTGGAGCGCTTTCAAGGCATCCATCAATCCCAGACCACGAGCCAACGCTTCGCGCGCAGGCGCCAGAATGTTTTGCCGCGTCGGATTGGTTTCGGCTTCGATGATCTTCCACAAGGCCACGCCGGGAGAGGTAGAGGTTGAACGGAACATAATCCCGCGCAGCAACTGAACCTGCCACCAGCTTGATCTGGCCAGCAATCTTTCAAGCGGGGTCCGGCTGTGGGCGCGGATCGAAAGGACGTGACCGCCCTTTTTACGGACAGCATCGCGGACGTCGTTTTCGGTCGGCAAGTACATCGTTTCGACCGATGTCTTCGGACCCTTACGCGTTTCGTAGGCGATCTGGACAACCCATTGCTGCATAACTTATTTTCTTTACGATTCCAGATAGTTGAGAGCAGATTTTGGATCGACATATCCGCCAATCACCAGATCAATCAGACCGTTGCGGCGGGTATGGACGATCACGCCCTCTTCCCGAACAATATCATTCACATTCTGCATTAACGCCTTGTAAACCTTATCTCTTTCAGATGGGCCGAGCGTGATCAACAACGCGTCGAGCAACAACGTCCGTCCAGAAATCCCCGTCCGGTTACACAGGTCGCAGCCGCTGGTGTTTCTCCGGCGGACAATGACCGTCGATTCCAATCCCAACTGAGCCAACTCACCTTCACTCAACGCATCTCCGGCGCGACCTTGGTGGGCGCAGCCCTGGCACAATGTTTTCACCAGACGCTGGTTGATAATGGCACGGACCTGTTGTGCCAAGGTAAAGGTCGAAGCACGTTCGCGTTCCACCGGCATCAACGACTTCAGACGCTCAAAAGTTTGCAGCGCCGTATCGGCGTGAACGGTCGAGATCACGGTGTGACCGGATTCAGCCGCTTTCAAAGCCGTTTCCACCGTGTCCGAATCCCGCAACTCCCCGATGATGATGTAGTCAGGGTCGTGACGCATTGCGGCGCGGATCAGGTCGGCAAATTCTCCACCCTTCATGCCGGGACGGACCTGCCATTGCGTTGCATAGCGCAATTCATATTCAATCGGGTCTTCGATGGTCAGGACGTGTTTGCGGCGACGGTCGATATACTGGATACACGCATAAAGCGTTGTCGTTTTACCCGAACCCGTCGGACCGGAGAGCATCACTAGACCACCGCCCCCCTTGATTTCAGGAGAGAGCGACTGGGCCAGATAATTTCCCACATCTTCGTGACGCTTGAAGAGTTCGTCGAAGCCTTTGAGCGACGCACGGTCAAGAAGACGCAGAGTCAGTTTTTCGCCGTCTTGTGCCTGCGGTCCCGCGGCCACACGGACGTCAATTACACGACCTTGCCATGTAAAGCTGAAACGGCCGTCTTTCGGTGTGATACGATCCCCGAAGTTCATCCCCGCGTCGCGTTTGATGAGCGTTGTCAAACGCGCCATAGCATCAGGCGGCAGCAGGTGAACCGGCACCAAATCACCGTCGATCCTGTATCTGATCCAGTTTGGAGTCGACGGGTTGTTGTCTTGCAGGATGTGAATATCGGACACGCGCATCTGGAGCGATTCTGCCAGCATATCGCGCATGAACTGGTTCAGCAGCAGGCCGTTGTCAGTGTCCATCAGCCATGACGCCAATGTTTTTTCGCAACGGTCAGCAGAGAGATCGTGCACTGCGCGCATAGTTTGCAGCAATTCGGCACGGTCCCAGACTTCGGTTTCAATCCGTTCGACCATCAGGCCCGAACGGTTGGCGGTCGAGATCAGCGCATCAGTCTGGCGCGTGTTCAGTTCGTTGAGCGGCGCAATCCGCAAAACACCTTCATGCAAGCCGATCAGGTGAATGTTGAGCGGCAGCCAGCTTTGAACGGGGAGAATCGACCGCAACTGGTCACCGTTGGCGTGATCGCGGATACCGACGTTTTCCGCCTCTTCATCCGCGGTCACCGGCGTACCGGCCATATCCATCAATTGTTCGATCGAACGAGTTAACCCCAGATCCATCAATACAACGCGTTCGCGCTGGACCATATCAAGGTAACGTTCACGACCTTCGCTCGATCTGCTCTTGCGGCGGTCGGCCCACTGGCGGCGCTCAACCCCGTCAGGGGGCATGCTGCCCGCCTTTTCCTGACGACGGTCCGCTCCATTGCGAATCTCTCCGCCTTCCGGAAGTGCAGGATCGTTACGTTCGAATGTTCCCTCTTCTGACATGGTCCTAACTTATCCTGATGTTATTGGGTTGCCGTTGCTGTAGATGCCGCCGCATCCGTTGATGTCGCTGTCGACGAGGATGATGACGAAGAAGAGCTCATCGAGGATGTCCTGCTGACGGACGACAACGATCTGTCGAACAGCAAACGGACACGGTCATTGCCGCTCAGGAATTCAATTCCGTTATCGACAATCGAGACCTTCCATTCAATACCGCCCAAAACGACATCTTGTTTGTCCGATACCACGCGACTGCCGCCCGGACCATTGATGATTGCCTTTTTCGGCGAGTGCGATGTGATCACAAATCCTTCGAGAGCCTGACGCTTATCAATCGTTTTGATTTCCGGTTTGGCTTCGCCTTCTGGAGTTACGACGACTGCTTTCGTATCCTTGTTGATTGCCGATTCCGCATCACCGCGCACTGGAATAACCAGAACGCCGCGCGCGCCATCATGCTTGATACGGATATCCTCAATGATCTCGCCACTTCTGACAGGGGACCAGTTGACCGTCAACGGACAGGCTTCGACTGGATTCAGAACCGTTCCATCCTGACATCCCGTTTCGGCGACCGTCAGACCCTTATCGGAGCTGGCCAGAGTGATATTGCTGATCTGCAATGGCGCCTCACCGACATTCACCAACGACATCGTCATCGACGCTTCGTTGGTGATGCTGCCAAAATCAAGCTCTTCCTGAGAGGAGACCAACAGACCTTCACCAGGAACAGCCTCGGGGAAGATCGTTGCCTTCTCCACCGTTTCCGGTTCATACGAGCCTTTCAAATTAACACTCGCCACGCGGGTCGAGCCGTCATGCTCGATAATCAGCACGCCGTCCGACTGTCCTTTTGAAACAGGAGACCAAGTGATCGTCGAAATACAGGCCTGACCAACATCCAGTTTGCCGCAATCACTGGAGAGTGAATATCCAGCCTGCGCCGATGCCTCGATGGAGACTTTTTGGATGGTTACCGGATTGGATGTTACGTTGCGCAGAATAACCGATTTCACCAGAGGACGGCTAGAATCAAGTGTTCCGAAATCCAGTTCCGCCGGAATCGTTTCTACGTCACTGAGCAATGTGTCGGTTTCGCTTTTCCCTTCAGCAACCGCGCCGGTCAGGGCCGCCGTTACAATCCGCGCACGGCCACTGTGACGCAAGAGCATTTCCACACGCCAGTTCCCGACTTTCAATCCCTTGACCGAGACGACGATCGCGCATTCCGCGCCGGCAGGCAGCGCTTCTTTTCCGCCGCACTCATTCAGCGCCACATCCGCACTGACTGTTGAGGACGGGTACAAATTGATTTGCCCAACCTGAACATCTTTTGACGATGCGTTCTTGAATTTCACCACAACTTGAGCCGCAGAACCAACCGTGATTTCTCCGGCCTTGACCTCCTCTTCGACTGCCGATAAGCCGTCACCGGACGTCGTACCAACACCACGAGCCTGAGGGTCTCCCAGTGCATCCGCATGTGCGGCCGACATTGCCATCGGAGACAGGATCATGGCCAATGCCCCTGCCAATAACCATACGGGTCTTGATATATTTGTTTTTTTCATTCTCATTCCCCTGATATCCCTACTCACGTCCCAACACATCATAATTCACAATTACTGACGGATCAGATGATTCCGATTTTTTTGCCTGCACCGTATCAGGCATATTGATTTCGACCGCGGGGGGCTGATCCTTGACAACCACATCTTCATTTATCCGGACCTCCATTTGAGGCGCCTCCATAACCGGAGCGACCTCTTTTACCTCCATGACGGGTGGCTGGGATGCCGGCTGCGCCACTTCGGACAGTACCTGATCAAATGGTTGAGATTGAGGCTGTGGAGCCTCGGTCTGCACCGTCACGGGAACCGGCGTTGAAACCGGATTGTCCGGCAGCGGAACAGGTTCAGCTTTTACCGTTTCTGCCACAACAGGTGCGGGCACAGGCGCCGGTTCCGGCAGGTTCACAGCTACAGGTTCAGGCGTCGGGGTGGGAACGGGTGCCGTCGAGGCGAAGACCGGAGATTTTCTCGGGGTTATTTCACCTTCCGGCGTAAAGACCACGACGCGCGGACGCAAGAGGAAGACCAATTCGGTGTTCGATGCCTTGGCCGAGCGCGAGAAAGGCAGATCAGGTTCAGCCAACCCAATTCCTTCTTTGGTCAGAGCGTCTTTTTCGCGAACCAGACCGGCGATCAACAACAAATCACCCGGCCGGATGCGGACCTGCGTTTGAAGTTCCCGCTCTGTCGTTTGCGGCAACTGGACAACCGCATCAGGGTTGTCGTCAAACGTATCAATGTTGCGCACCTCCTGAAGAAGAATATTGATATTGCCGTAAACAGTCGAGTTGTCCCAGTTCGATCCGATTTCCAGCGTAAAACCGCTATCCACAGAGTCGGTCGTGGTGGATACGGTCGTCGTTCCTCCATCGGTCGTCGTCCGCGACAAGGAGGCCACATAGTTCTGCTTGTCCGCCACACGCAGTTTTGCCGTCGAACCAGACAGAACCGTGATTTGCGGTTGAGAAACCGTTTTCACCGCGCCATAGGACGACACGAAATCGAAAACATCACCGACATCAAAATCCACACTTCCGGTTGTCGGCAAGCCGATGCTGATTGGTGACCCAATATTGGTATCCGCCGCACCACTGACATTTATCCCGAATTTGAAACGGCCAATCTGGTCGAAGGAGGACCATTTGATCCCCGTTGTGTTGCCGGAGTCGAGCGAGACTTCCCAGACGTAGGTTTCAAACACCACCAGCGCCGTGCTGGAGCGCAACCTCTGGAAGTAGCGGCGAGCCAGTTCAGCCGTTCTCTGGCTGGCACGATAAACGATTGTGCGGGTGCTGGCGTCGGTGATCGGCGCCGTTCCGGTGATGCTGCCAACTGCGCCGGAAATATTCGTGAGCAAAGCAGTTACATTATCACTAGAGACAATCGGCGGAATGGACACGGTGAAAACCTGAGTATCCTTTACCACCAGCATTCCATTTTGATACGAGCAGTACATATCCCCAACGAACAAACTTCACGCACCACAGAATCCAACGGCCCTTTGAGGCTGGTGACCGTAATGGTCTTCGTCAGACTCGACTCCGTTTCAAACGCCACAGGAATATTGGTCCCATCCATTACCAGTTGCAAAGCACCGGCCAATGTTTCGCCGCGCAGCTCAAACGGCCCGACAATTGTGCTGGGGAGTGGATCGCCCTCGTCCGTCTGGGGAACAAGAACATCCTTGCCAAGCGGCAGGTAGATGACAGGGTCGGACTTTTCGTTAACCGCTTTCGTGCGCTGCTCGGCCAACTGAGGGGCCGGAATATTCACATTGCGCGCTTTCGGTGCAATTGCATCGGCACATCCGGTCAATAGCAACGCGGATACGGCGCAACACGTCAAACCGCGAAAGTACAAAGATTTCCGTCTTTTTATTTCAGCCATTTTCGTTTCCAATCTTCTAACCCTTCGTTTTCAATCGCCTTACCTGTCAGCCTTTTCAGCTTGCAGCAAGGCGCGCTCAACCATTTTTACCAATCGATCCTTTTGAACCGGCTTCATCAAAACCGCACTGACGTTCCACTTGCTGGCTTCGTTCAACAAATCGGGATTCTGATCTCCCGTTACCATGATGATCGGCAGCGTACGATAACGACCGCGAATAGCCTTGGTAAATTCAAATCCGTCCATCGGCATCATGCGGATATCCAGAATTATCAAAGAAATTTGCGGCGTCAGAAGCTCCTGTGCCTTGATCCCGTCGGTTGCCTCGAGAATTCCGTACCCATGCTCTTCCAGATAGCGGACAATCTGCATCCTTACGAAGTCATTATCTTCAACAACCAGAATTTTTTTATCTTGAGACATACAGAGACAGGATCTTTATAAAAAACGGACAAAAAACAAGAAAACATCGCGAATCACCGTGACGGCAACCCGTATGCACGAACAGGGTAATTCAAAGATTCCGTCATTGCAATCATGCACTTAACTTCTATCCCAAAGCATTGTATCATTTCCGAAGCAGGATCTCTTAATTATGGATATTATATTTTCTTTTTTACCTCTCCTCCTTGCAATTGCAGGGATTGTCACGCTTATCACGCTCTCCGTGATCGATTTCAGGACGTGGATTCTTCCCGACTGGCTCAATGCCACTCTCGCAGCTTTGGGGATCGCGTTTCATCTGAGCACCGGATTTATTTTCTTCACGCCTGCCGAATTGATTTATGGCGCATTGATTGGGTCCGGCATCCTTTATATCGTGCGGTTTTTCGGCAATCGGCATTACAAACAGGAAACTCTGGGGCTTGGGGATGTCAAGCTTTTGGCGGCGGGCGGTCTGTGGCTCGGTATGGAAGGCGTCATTATGGCCATGACAGTCGGCGCGTTCGCCGGTTTGATCCACGGCGTGATCGTTGCCGTGGTCCGTGCCATCCGCGACAAAACCCGCCCGAACCTGCACCGCCTTATGATTCCCGCAGGTCCCGGCTTTTGTTTCGGAATTCTCATTGCCTGTTTATGGCAATATCTTGAGTATTTTATGGAATAGAAATAAAAAATGGGAACCACTCACGCACTCTTATGTGGTTCCCATTCATCCGATTACCTTATCCGTAAATCGTTAACAAATTGTTACTCGTTTTCGAGAAACTCTGGACAATACATATATAAGTGAGTCATAAGCGTTTTTTATGACCCCAAAAATTTCTGTTTCGCATCTGATCGACATTGACCCGCTGACACCTGCGGATATTACGACAATTCTTGATCGTGCCGCGTTTTTCAAACAGGCCCTTGCTACAAAAACCGTCCCGCAAAGCCTCACGGGTAAAGTGATCCTGACCCTGTTTGCCGAAAATTCAACCCGCACGCGTAATTCGTTCGAGATGGCGGTTCTACGTCTTGGCGGATCGTTAATCAACTGGGATGAAAATATCAGCTCCGCCAAAAAAGGAGAGAGTTTTTCCGATACGGTCCGTTATCTCGGCGGTTATCAGCCCGACGCCATTGTGATGCGTCACCATGAATATAACGCGCCCCATTTCGTTGCACAGTTGGTCGAGTGTCCGGTCATCAATGCCGGGGACGCGTCGCGCGAGCATCCGACGCAGGCTTTGCTTGATGCGTTTACCATTCGTGAAATCAAAGGCCGGATCGAAGGATTGGCAGTGGCGATTGTCGGCGATTTGTCCCATAGCCGCGTGGCAGGTTCGAATGTTGCTCTGCTCACCAAGATGGGTGCCAAAATCCATCTGATCGGTCCCAAGGATTTATTGCCGCAACAGGTCAGGGACGGTGTGAGCGTTTTTGAAAAACTCGAAGACGGGTTAAAAGGGTGCGACGTGGTGATGATGCTGCGCATTCAAAAAGAGCGCATGGATTTGTCGGCCATTCCGAACGAGACGGCCTATTTCCACGAATACGGATTGACGCTTGAGAAACTTGCATTCGCCAAACCTGACGCGATTGTGATGCATCCGGGTCCGATGAACCGCGGCGTTGAAATTGCGGACGAAGTGGCTGACGATCCCACCCGCAGTATGATTTTCAAACAAGGGGCCAACGGCGTTCCGGTGCGTATGACTGTATTGGATTTATTGCTGGCATGATTGACGCGATTATCAACCATATTCAAATAACCGGCCTGATCGGAATGATCGGCGGGTATGTGTTCGGGTCCATTCCGTTTGGTCTGGTGTTGTGTTACCTCGCGGGGTACGGCGATATCCGCAAGATTGGGTCGGGCAATATCGGCGCCACCAATGTCTTGCGCACGGGGAGCAAACCTCTGGCAGCGCTGACCGTTTTGCTCGACAGCAGCAAGGGATTAATCGCCGTTTTGATTGCTGCCGCGCTGTTTGACAAACACGCGATGTTTGGAGCGGCACTCGGTGCTGTTGTCGGCCACAACTTTCCGGTGTGGTTGAAATTCAAAGGCGGAAAAGGTGTGGCCACAACTCTCGGCACATTCATCGCGTTGTCGTGGCCTGTGGGCCTCGCTTGTTGTGCCGCGTGGTTGTTGACCGCCGTTATCAGCCGCATTTCATCTTTGTCGGCGTTGATGGCGTTGGCGTTGGCTCCTGTATTTGTCATGGTTTTTGGCGATCCGCATCAAGTGTATCTGGTGGGAACCATTTCCCTGCTGGGCTGGGTCCGGCATCATGCCAATCTCCGCCGCCTGTTAAAAGGAGAAGAGCCAAAGATTTCTTTTAAAAAGAAAGAGACGGCATGAGCATTGCGGGGGAGAGACTTGATTGGTTGAGACTGGCGCGGACCGAAGGCGTCGGGCCGATTACGTTTCATCGTTTACTCTCCAAATACGAAACCGCGACGCGTTCTCTCGACGCCCTGCCCCATATTGTAAAGAATAAAAAAATTACGATCTGTTCTCGAGATGATGCCGAACGCGAGATTGAAGCATTGGATAAAATAAACGGGCGGATGATTTTTGCGGGGGATGCAGATTATCCGCTCTCCCTCTCCGCTATTGAAGATGCGCCGCCGGTGTTGAGTGTCATCGGTAATATCGCTCTCCTTCAAAAACAATCGGTGGCGATTGTGGGAAGCCGCAATGCATCGCTCAACGGGCGCAAGCTCGCGCACAGGATGGCGCATGAATTAGGCGGTGGCGGATTTGTCGTGACATCCGGTCTTGCGCGCGGGATCGATACGGCGGCGCATGAGGGAGCTATCGAGAGCGGCACGGTGGCCGTAGTCGCGGGCGGGGTCGATGTCGTCTATCCCAAAGAAAACGAGACTCTTTATAAACAGATTTGCGAACGCGGGGCGGTTGTGTCGGAATGCGCACTCGGGATGCAGCCGATTGCCCAGCATTTCCCGAAACGCAACCGCATTGTGTCCGGACTTTCGGACGGGTGTGTGGTGGTCGAAGCGAATTTCCGGTCCGGCTCTCTTATCACTGCGCGACTGGCCGCCGAACAGGGGCGCGATGTGATGGCCGTGCCCGGTTCACCGCTCGACCCGCGTGCTGAAGGGACCAATGCGTTGATCCGCGACGGGGTAACGTTGGTGCGGAACGCCACCGATGTGATGGAGACCGTTCAATCTTTCCTGAAGGGACCAACGGCGTTGCAGCATGGATTACAGGATGCGGCAGGGCATTACGAAAGTGCTGAAATTATTGAGTTTCCGGTTGAAAATTTGCGCGAAACCATTTTGCCCGAGCTTTCGACCACGCCCGTCGGAGTTGACGAAATCATAAGGACGTGCAATTTGAAGAGTGCCGAAGTTCAGGGAACACTCCTTGAACTTGAGTTGGAAGGGGCGGTTTTGCGCCTTCCGGGAAACAAAGTTTGTCTGGCGAAATGACAGGAATGAATAGATGAGCGCAACGAATGTAGTCATTGTCGAGTCTCCGGCCAAGGCCAAGACGATCAATAAATATCTGGGTAAGGATTACTATGTCCTCGCTTCGTTCGGGCATGTGCGCGACCTTGTGGCGAAAGACGGCGCAGTGAACCCCGACGACAATTTCGCGATGATGTGGGAACTTTCGGACCGCGCGGATAAAACGATCAAGGATATTTCCACCGCTGTCAAATCCGCCGACACTGTCTATCTCTGCACTGACCCTGATCGTGAGGGAGAGGCGATTTCATGGCATATTCAACAAATCCTGAATGATAAAAAATTGCTGGCGGGCAAAGACGTCAAGCGCGTGACGTTTAACGAGATCACCAAAAATGCAATCAAGGCCGCGTTCGACCAGCCGCGCGATCTTGATGAACCGTTGATTGATGCGTACCTCGCGCGGCGTGCGTTGGACTTTCTCGTCGGATTTACGTTGTCGCCCGTTCTTTGGAGAAAACTTCCCGGGTCGCGGTCGGCCGGACGGGTGCAATCGGTGGCGTTGCGCCTAATTTGCGAACGCGAAGCGGAGATCGAAGCGTTCAAGGCGCAGGAATACTGGTCGGTCCATGCGCGGATGCAAACGCCCGAAGGAGCAACCTTTACCGCGCGGCTTACGCATCTTGCGGGCAATAAGCTCGACAAGCTTGATATTCAGACCGAGGCCGATGCCGAAGCCGCGGTTAAACGCATTCTCAATAAAAAACTTTCCGTCCAGAAAGTCGAAAAGAAACAAGTGAGGCGCAACCCGTATGCACCATTCATTACATCTTCGATGCAGATGGAAGCGTCACGCAAGCTCGGTTTTTCCGCGAGCCAGACGATGCGTTTGGCCCAACAACTTTATGAAGGGGTTGATATTGGCGGCGAAACGGTGGGTCTGATTACCTATATGCGTACCGACGGGATTACTTTGTCTAATGATGCGATTGCGCAATGCCGGTCGCAAATCACGGAGCACTACGGCGATAAATATCTGCCCGATGCGCCGCGTATTTATAAAAGCAAGGCGAAGAACGCACAGGAAGCGCACGAAGCCATTCGCCCAACCGATCTCAGTCGTCGTCCGCAGGATGTGGCGCGGTATCTCGATTCCAGACAGGCTGCACTTTATGAACTGATCTGGAAACGGACCCTTGCGTCACAAATGGAAAGTGCGGTTTTGGACCAAGTCACCGCCGATTTGTCGGATGGAACCGACGATGTCGTTCTTCGTGCCACGGGTTCGACGATTGCGTTTGACGGGTTCCTTACTCTTTATAAAGAAGACGAAGACGATACGCCTGCGGATGGCGAGGAAAATGATGAGAACCGCCGTTTGCCGCACCTGAGCGAAGGCATGGATCTGCGTACGCAAGACGTCAACCCCGAGCAGCATTTCACGCAGCCCCCGCCGCGTTATTCCGAAGCATCACTGGTTAAAAAGCTCGAAGAAATGGGAATCGGTCGTCCATCCACTTATGCGTCGATTATTCAGGTGCTCCAAGACCGGAATTATGTGACGCTCGATAAGAAACGTTTTATTCCCGAAGATCGCGGGCGGTTGGTCACGACCTTCCTTAAAAAATTCTTCGAAAAATATGTCGATTACGATTTTACCGCGAACCTTGAAGATGAACTCGATGCGATTTCATCCGGTCAGGTAATCTGGAAAGATGCGCTGCGTCAATTCTGGACCGGTTTCAAAGAGGCGGTTGACGGCACGAAAGATCTGACCATCACCAAGGTTCTGGATGCGCTCGACGAAGAACTTGGCCCGCACTTTTTCCCTATTACAAAAGAAAATCCAGATCCGCGCAAATGCCCTGCGTGCGAGACAGGCCGTCTGTCTTTGAAGGTCGGGAAATACGGCGCATTTATCGGCTGTTCCAATTACCCCGAATGCAAGCACACGCGCCCCCTTGTCGTACAAAGCGGTGAGGCGTTAGAGGATGCGAATGCAGGAGCCAATCTGGGGAACGAGCCAAAAATTCTTGGTGATGATCCGGGAACGGGCCGCACGATTACGCTCCGCAAAGGTCCGTATGGTCCTTATGTCCAGATCGACGTGCCGGAAGATTCAAAAGACAAGCCAAAACGCCAAGGCGTGCCGCGTGGGATGCCACTTGACCAGTTGACATTGGAAGCTGCCTTAAAATTGTTGGCTTTGCCGCGTCTGGTCGGTCACCATCCTGAGACAGGTGAAAAAATCGAAGCCGGCATCGGTCGATTTGGTCCCTATATCAAATATATGAACCGGTTCAAATCGATTCCCAAAGATGATGATGTGTTGACCATCGGCATGAACCGTGCGGTAGAGCTGTGTGCCCAGATCGGTGAGAAGAAAGCGCGTCCGGTGAAAGCTGCCAAGAAAGCACCTGCGAAGAAAACGGCAGAGAAAAAACCGACCACCAAGAAAACGACAACCAAGAAGGCGGCCCCAAAGAAAGCGGCCACCAAAAAGGCGACCGCTAAAAAAGCCACAACCAAAAAGAAAACTGCGGAATAGTTTTCTAGCGTCCGACCAGTTTCAGCATGGCCTTGGACATTCTGTTGCCCTGCGCGGCCGCAGCAAGGGAGACATCCGAGAGCAGATTGGAACTCGCGAAGTTACTTGATTCCTGGCCTATATCCGCATCTTGCAGCGCCGATTGCGCGGCAATCGCGTTTTCGGTATCGGTTTCCAATACATCACCGCGCGTCGTAAATTGCGACTGGATCGAGCCGACCTGTGAACGGTAAGACGCCAGATTGTTGATCGCCGTATCAAGCTCGTTCGACGTTGCCACAGCGCCTGCCTGAGTTGTTAAAGCGTTCGGGTCCGTCCCGCCCAATGCAGTCAACCCCAACCCTCCCAAAGACAGATCAACTGATGTCAAATCCGCGCTGAGAGTGTTTGTGCCATCGGTTCCGGATTGGAAATTCTGGTTGAAGGACCCATCGACCAGTTTCTGGCCATTGAAGGTCGTATTGTTTGTGAGGTTATTCAATTCGCCCGAAAGATTTTGGTATTCTTCATTGATCGCATTCCTCGAGTTTGCATCGAGAGAACCGGAATTGGCCTGCGTTGCCAGGTCTTTCATGCGGTTCAAAATATTGCCCGCCTGTTCCAATGCGCCGTCCGCCGTTTGCAGCAGCGCCGTTCCCTGTAACAAATTGCTCGATGATTGTCTGAGACTTGCGACGTCCGAAGCCAACACAGACGAAATAGCAAGACTGGCTGCGCCGTCTGACGCACGGTTGATGCGCTTGCCGCTGGCCAGCCTCTGGCTGACCTGATTCTGCGTGCGATCGTTGCGGTTGATCTGATTGGTGTTTGAAACACCCGAAGTTGATGACGTCACAGAAAAAGCCATATTCCCCTGCCTGTATGAGTTCTTTTGTTCTCTTCCGAACATCAAAAACCCTGATTGCGGGGCCTTCTGGCCACGATCCTTTACCCAATGTTGATCTTATCACAAATAGATTGCCACTCTATTAAAATTATTATGTCACTATATCAATAGGTTATGGATAAACTTGCGCTTTTGTCTCCTCCCCGCTAAATAAAAGCCATGACACTTACCACGCCCACCATGGAAAACCGGATGATTCTCCCTTTGCCTGACGGGGCCGAAGGGAAGATGCTTTTGCATTCCTGTTGCGCGCCGTGTTCGGGCGAAGTGATCGAGGCGATGGCGGCGTCGGGTCTCGATATCACCATTTATTTTTACAACCCGAATATTCATCCGCGCGAGGAATACGACATCCGCAAGGAAGAAAATATCCGTTACGCCGAAAAACTTGGCCTGCCGTTTGTGGATGCCGATTACGATTCCACCAACTGGTTCAAACGGGTCAAGGGCATGGAATGGGAACCGGAAAAAGGTATTCGTTGCACCGAGTGTTTTGATATGCGGTTCGAGCGTACGGCGCTTTATGCGTATGAGAACGGGTTCCCGATGTTTACATCCTGCCTTGGCATTTCGCGGTGGAAGGACATGAACCAGATCAATGATTGCGGACATCGTGCCGCGGATCGTTATGACGGTGTGACGTATTGGGATTATAATTGGCGCAAGGGCGGCGGGTCGGCCCGTATGCTCGAGATTTCCAAGCGCGAACATTTTTACCAGCAGGAATATTGCGGGTGCATTTATTCGCTTCGTGATTCCAACAAATGGCGTCTGTCCAAAGGCCGCGAGAAAATCGAGATCGGCGTACGGTATTACGGCACCGAGACGGAAGCATAAAACATGAAACGGATCGGCATTCTGGGCGGAATTGGTCCGGCTTCCACACTTAAATATTATGAATGGCTCAACCAAGGTGTTTTCGAACGCGAGGGTGATCGGCACACAGCTAATCTGGTGTTGATCAATCTTGATGGCGATCAAATCCAGAAATTTCGTGAAGCGGGCGATGATATTGGCGAAGGTCGTTATTTTGCCGAGAACGCCTTTTTTCTGGAGCGTGCGGGAGCCGCATTTATTCTGATTGCTTCCAACACGTCGCATAAAAACGCGCCTTATATCGAGAAAGCCGTTTCCATTCCTGTTTTACATCTGGCCAAGGCCACGGCCAAACGCGTTAAGGATAGCGGCATTCCCACGGTCGGCCTGTTGGGAACAAAGCTGACGATGGAGGGAGATGCGTATATTTCTCATCTTCGTGATGCATCTTTGGATGTCATTGTCCCCAAAGCCGAAGACCGCGACTTTATCAGCACGACCATTTACAGCGATCTCATTCATTCTGTCGTCCGTCCCGATGTTAAAGAGCGGTTCTTACGGATTATCGACGACCTCAAAGCCAGAGGCGCGGAAGGCATCATATTGGGATGCACCGAACTGACAATTCTGGAACTGGATGACGTCGGCGTTCCACTTTTCGACACCACACGCATTCATGTCGAAGACGCGCTGGATTATTCTTTGTCCTGAATTTCCAAGAAAAAAACCCCGCGATGTGCGGGGTTTTTCGTTTCTCTTTTGGGAAATTATTTGTGGGCGGCGAGCCAGTCATTCATCATTTTGATTTCCGACTCCTGTGCTTTGATGATGCCTTCGGCGAGTTTTTTAATCTCGGGGTCTTTGCCTTTTTCCAAAACCACTTTGGCCATATCAATTGCGCCCTGATGGTGCGGGATCATGCCTGTCACGAAATCAACATCCGCATCACCTGTGGGTTTAGCGGCCATCATGCCTTCGTGCATTTTCTTCATCGCGTCGCCGTACATCCCTTCCATCATCGCGGGATGTTCCATGGGCATATCCATCTTCATGGATGTATGGTCCATGTCCATTTTCATTTCGTGTTCTTCGGCGTGGGCCGAGGCCGCGCCCATCAGCAAGATCGCGGCAGTTGCCATAAGCAGTGGGGATTTTGTGCGTGTCATAGTGAGTCTCCTTGGGTTGTGTTCTTTTATTCGGGCGGCGGGCGCGGATGGTTACAAAGGATTACAATAAAGAAGAAATTCTCATTAATTCCAGTTTATTTCCAGAGTATATATACTTTTCGCTTTGACCTGCAATTATACTGTTAAGCCTAAGGATCTCTTCAATAGTCAAACTCTTATTCGGTATCAACTTATTACTCTCTTCGGCTTTTTTTGGGGAAAGTAATACACACACGTTTTCTGAGATCGGAAATATAATCTCTACCTTCTCCATAAAAAGGTTGTACATTTCGGAAGGTTGTTTGTGCGGCTCTAAAAAATTACAGATCATGTAGGTATCCCCTAAAACAAACTTTGGATGTACTCCAAAGCATGTCAACATGACGACCTTATAGTTTTCCGACGAAAGTTTAATCCTTTGCTCTAGCATGTAAGGAAGGACATGTAGGTAGGACATTCCCTCGCAAGAAAGTAATAATTTTCCAAATTCTTCTGCTAGACCAACAGGAATTCCTTCATCTAAAATCGATGTTATTACATTCTTGTATATCCGTTCCTCCTTCATGGCATTGTTTGCCATTTCAACAATCGTTGGAGTTCTTAGGGACAAAAAGATAGAAAATTCAACAAGGGCAAACACCTCATTTTCATATACCGGCCTTGTTCCTTCTGTGATTTTTTCCAGAATAGGAAAAAATCGGTCTTCAATTTTCTGAAACTCACTCTCTAAAGAATTGTCCTTTCGATCTCCATAAGATACCGAGTACAGATATTTCTTTTTTGCAATAGAATTTACATTCCTCTCTGCGCTGATTTTTTTGGTATCTTTATCATAAAACCTAATCCCATTTTTCTTCCCAAAAAAGTTTTTTAAAAATCTTTCGGGAAAAAAATGATGATTATCTCCAACAGTCATTTGCAGTCTTTCTCAAAAAACAACCCCGCGGATTGGCGCGGGGTTTTTGGTGTTTTCTATTCCTCTGCGGGATTATCTTCGGGGGTATCAGTCATTACCCCTCCGCCTTCGTTTTCTTCGGCTGCGATGGCCTCGACCGTTTCTGCATCTGGCTCGTCACCTGCTTCGGCGTCTTGTTTGAGCCATGCGACCGAGACGACGCGTTCTTCACCTGCCACGCGGAAGAGCGTGACGCCTTGGGCCGAGCGGCCTGTAAAGCGGATTCCCGCAACCGGCATACGGATCATCTGTCCGGCATCGGTCACCAGCATGATCTGGTGGTCGTCGGTGACGGGGAACGTGCCCGCCACGGCGTTGCCGTTTTTATCGGTCAGGGAAATATTCGTGATTCCCTGTCCGCCGCGGCCCGTCACGCGGTATTCATAGGCCGAGGTGCGCTTGCCGAACCCACCCGTGGTGACGGTCAACAGGAATTGTTCTTTATCCTGCAATTCCTTGAATCGTTCTTCGCTCAAGGTGGCGTCTGCGCCCTCTTCAAACTCAACCCCTTCTTCATCGGCGCCGCGCAGGGCGGAGGCCATTTTGAGGTAAGCGTTGCGTTCGTCCGGTGTGGCCGCCACATGTTTCAGGATCGACATGGAAATCACTTCGTCGTCCTTTTGAAGTTTCACGCCGCGTACACCCGTGGAGGTGCGGCCCGAAAAGACGCGCAAATCTTCGACTTCGAAGCGGATCGCACGACCAAGGCGCGTGGCCAGCACCACGTCTTCGTCGTCACGACAGATTTTAACGTCGATCAGTTTTTCGTTGCCGTCCAATTTCATCGCAATCAGCCCGTTCGAGCGGATATTGCGGAAGTCGGAGAGTTTGTTCCGGCGGACCGAGCCTTGGTTCGTTGCAAAGAGGATATCGAGCTGGTCCCACAATTCTTCGTTTTCCGGCAGGCGCAGGATCACCGAGATATTTTCATCTTTTTCAAGCGGGAGCATATTCACAAACGCCTTGCCGCGTGCGGTCGGGTTGCCCAGCGGCAATTGATAGACCTTCATGCGGTGGACGATGCCTTTCGACGTGAAGAACAAAATCGGCGTGTGGGTTGAGGCCACAAAAAGGTCGGAAATGAAATCTTCGTCCTTCATATCCATGGCCGAGCGGCCTTTGCCGCCGCGTTTCTGGGCGCGATAAGTCGCAAGCGGGGTACGCTTCACATAGCCGCCGTGGGTAATGGTGACGACCATGTCTTCGCGTTGGATCAAATCTTCGACATCGGTTTCGAAACCACTATCGATAATTTCTGTGCGGCGCGGGGTCGCGTATTTTGTCCTGACTTCGACAAGTTCATTGCGCATCACGTCATAAAGTTTTTCGCGTGACGCCAAGATCGAAAGCAGTTCCTTGATCGCGTCGGTGATTTCGTTCAATTCGGCGCTGATCTTTTCACGTTCCAGTCCGGTCAAACGGTGCAGGCGCAGATCAAGGATAGCCTTGACCTGAATTTCGGACATCTGATAGTCGCCGTTGTCGTCCACAAAATATTCGGGATCGTCGATCAAGGCAATCAACGGTGCGACATCGTGGGCGGGCCATTTTTTAGCCAGCAATTCTTCCTTGGCGATTGCGGGGTCTTTGGCATTGCGGATCAGCGCGATGATTTCGTCTATGTTGGCGACGGCCACGGCGAGGCCCGCCAAGATATGGGCGCGGTCGCGGGCTTTGTTCAAATCATACACTGTACGGCGGGTGATGACTTCCTCGCGGAATTTCACGAAGGCCGCAATGATTTGTTTGAGCAGCATCGTTTGCGGGCGGCCATGGTGGAGCGCCAGCATATTGCATGCGAATGAGGATTGCAGCGCAGTGAATTTAAAGAGCTGATTGAGCACCACATCCGCATTCGCGTCGCGTTTGATTTCGATCACTACCCGCACGCCGTCGCGGTCGGACTCGTCGCGGATTTCGGAGATGCCTTCAACAATTTTCTCGCGAGCGACTTCGCCCAAGCGTTCGAGCAATTGGCCTTTGTTTACCTGATACGGGATTTCGTGAACGATGATGGCTTCGCGTTTGTCGCGGATATTTTCAATCGAGGTTTTGGAACGCACCGGCATCGACCCGCGCCCCGTGGTGTAGGCTGAATACGCGCCCGCGCGACCCAGAATTTGACCGCCCGTCGGGAAGTCGGGTCCGGGGATATAGCCCATCAATTCTTCATCGGTGATGTCGGTATTGACCATATAAGCAAGACACCCATCAATCACTTCGCCCAGATTGTGCGGCGGAATGTTGGTGGCCATACCAACTGCAATCCCGCCCGCGCCGTTCACCAGCAAGTTGGGAACACGGGTCGGCAGCACGACGGGTTCAAAAACAGATTCATCATAGTTCGGGCGAAAATCGACCGTGTCCTTATCAATGTCTTGCAGCAGCGCATCGGCAGCTTTTGACAGTCGAGCTTCGGTGTAAC
>Ga0116144_10002188_pt1 | contig 21623 bp, 19 predicted proteins | sample AD_UKC035_MetaG_FD_89746 | JGI IMG/M metagenome (GOLD analysis project Ga0116144, IMG submission 89746) | Active sludge microbial communities of municipal wastewater-treating anaerobic digesters from USA - AD_UKC035_MetaG | ecosystem: Engineered > Bioreactor > Anaerobic > Digestate | place: USA...
AATGAAAACTCATTTCTTTGTTTTCAATCATGTCATTTATGATTTGAATGAAATAAGTTTCTGTGCGTGGCTTGATGCGGAAACCAATGTTAACAATGATTTTGTAAATTTTATCGTCCACCAATTCAGATACATCGTAGTCTAAAGTGTAGGGATTGTTGGTTCTGTTGATGTGGAAAAACCAATATACATCTGCTCTTTTGGGTTTTTTAGCAAAAATAGATTGAATGATTTGTTCTTCAATAATTTCTCGTTTATCGGATTTGGAAAGATATATAAGATGTGTCACAAATTTGGGGATGGATTCATCGTTGCTTAATTGCGCAATTTTAGAAGCATATTTACCTAAACTCACATATTGCGTATAACGATCGTTAATTTTTCGTCCAAAGAAACTGATGTACATCACTAAGAAGAAAACTCCTCCAATCAAAATGGTAATGTAACCTCCGTGTCCAAATTTTAATGCGTTGGAAATGAAAAACGATATTTCGATCACTGAAAAAATAAGCACTAATGTGTACACAATAATTTTGTTCCACTTTAATTTATAAAGGAGGAAGAAGGAGAGCAAATAGGTTGTCATCATCATTGTAATGGTAATTGCCAACCCATAAGCGGCTTCCATTTTAGAAGATGTTTGAAAGAACAAAACGATGAAAATACACCCAATCCAAAGTAAATTGTTGGCACTTGGAATATAAACCTGACCTTTAACTTCTGTGGGTTGTTTAATGCGTAAACGGTACCAAAAATTTAAGTTGATAGCCTCACTAATTAATGTAAAAGAACCACTAATTAAAGATTGTGAAGCAACAATGGCTGCAAGTGTTGCAATAATGATACCTGGCAAAATAAACCATTGCGGCATGATTTCAAAAAATGGGTTTTGGTCTCTTAAAAACAATCCTTCGTTGCTAAGCAACCATGCCGCTTGACCTAAGTAGTTGGCTACCAAGCAAATTTTAACATAAACCCAACTCACATAAATGTTTTTTCTGCCACAGTGACCCAAATCAGAATACAACGCTTCGGCTCCGGTTGTACATAAAAATACTGCTCCCAAAATCCAAAAACCTTGTGGATAATTCACCAATAAATTATAGGCATAGTATGGATTTAAAGCTCTAAGTACTGAAGGAGAATTGATAATTTGATTGAACCCCAACACCAATAAAACAGTAAGCCAGATCAACATGATGGGTCCAAATGCTTTTCCAATGGTTTGTGTACCAAAGCGTTGAGCAAAAAACACCGCCGAAATAATTACCAAAACAATTGGAACGTGGTGCAAATGCTCCAATCCTTCAATCATTTTTAAACCTTCAATGGAGGAGGTAACCGTAACGGCTGGAGTAATAATTCCATCGGCTAAAAGCGCAGAGGCACCAATCATTGTTGGGATAATGATGAATTTACCATATCTTTTAACTAATGAAAATAAAGAAAAAATTCCTCCTTCGCCTTCATTGTCGGCACGCAATGTAAGGATGACATATTTTACAGTTGTTTGCAAAGTCAAGGTCCAAAACACACACGATACACCTCCCAAAACCAACATTTCGTTGATGATATCCTGACCAATAATTGCTTTGAAGGTATAGAGTGGACTGGTACCAATGTCACCATAAACAATTCCCAATGCAATTAACAAGGTTGCAAAACTTACTTTAGATGCGGTATCGGCATGTTTTCCCATGAATCATTATTTTTTGAGCAACAAAATTGGTGCAGATTCAATAAGAAAAAAATAAAGAAGTGAATCGTTGGTATAAAGATTTTATAAAGATTATTGAAAACGATAGCCAACACCACTTTCGGTGATGATGTGTTTGGGTTGATTGGGATCTTTTTCTATCTTTTTTCTAAGTTGCGCAACAAAAACACGTAAATATTGCGTATCGTTTTGATTGCCCACGCCCCAAACATCTTTCAATAATTGTTGGTGGGTGAGAACGCGCCCTTCATTTTTTGCAAACAACACCAATAAATTATATTCTGTAGCCGTTAATTTTAAGACCTCGTTGTTGAGTTTGGCAACATGTGCAATTAAATCAATTTCGATGTCGCCAATTTGCAAAACAGATGAACTTTCATCCAAACTGTTTCTGCGTATGACAGAGCGAATGCGCGCTAATAATTCCCCCGATCTAAATGGTTTTGTTAAATAATCCGTTGCTCCGTTGTCCAATGCTTTTACAATGTTTTCTTCTGAATTTAACACCGAAAGAATAATGATTGCCTTGTTGTACCATTCTCTCAATTCCAATAAAAGCTGATGCCCATGAATATCAGGAAGGTTTAAGTCTAAAAGAATAACATCCGGGATTTGATTGGCTGCCAATAGCAATCCTTCTTTACCCGTCATGGCATAGTGCACCTTGTAACCGTTGTTTTCTAAGTTGATTTGCAACAACTTTTGAATTTGTGGTTCGTCATCAATTACTAATACAACTGGCTTATTCATTTTTTAAACTATTGATATAAGAAGTTTCTGCTGGGATTGTAAAACAAAACTCAGCACCTCCATTGGAGGGTGAATTTAAGAAAATTTTGCCTAGATGTGCATCAATAAATCCTTTTGCAATGGATAAACCTAAACCAGAACCTCCGGCTTTGCTATTGGGAAGGCGATAAAACTTTTCAAAAATAGATTCTTGAAATTCTTCTGGTATTCCAACACCGTTATCGCGCACTTTTACTGCTAATTTATCGTTTTGCAAAAATGCTTCAATTTCAATTCTAGAAAAATCGGGGGTGTAAACAATGGCATTGTGAATTAATACATACAACACTTGTTCAATTATTCCAGCATCTAATTTAAAATAAGGTAAATTCTCGTTGGGATGGAAAACTATTTCTTTGTTGTGGCTTTTATTGGATAGTTTTTGAATGACCATAAAAATCAACTCATTAATATCGCACCAATCTTTTTTGAGGGTTAAACTACCTGTTTCAAGGCGACTCATGTTAAGTAGGTTTTCAACTTGTTGGTTGAGGCGCAAGGCAGCAATTTCAATTCCACCCAAAAGTTCATTGCTATATTCTGCAGATAGTGTTTCTTTATTTTCTTTCAACGTATCAATACTTCCAATGATGGTTGAAATGGGGGTGCGCAACTCATGCGATAGTGAATTGAGCAAAGTGTCATAAAGTTTTATCGTTTTTTCTTTTTCCTCGCGTTCACGCAATAGTTTTTCTTGTTTTCTGATTTTATTGATAATAACCACACTCACCAAGGCAATTAACAAGTAGATGAAAAACAGCAATACATTTTCATAGGTATGTATTTTGTAGTGCAACACCGGATTAATGAAAAAGAAATTGAGTACAAAACCACTCAAAATGGCTGATACGAGAACAGGAATAATGTCGTAAACAATAGCTAAAATGGATACCGTTACCAAAAACACCAAGGCAACAACATAGTAATGGATATAATCTTCCAATAAATAACAAACCAAGGAAAGAAATACGATTAACGTAATACTATAAATGTATTGCTTGGTTCTAAATGGAAGATGTTGCAACATGATGTTTATTTTAAAATACCCATTCGTTTAATTTTGTCAGAACTTGCCATTCCGTTTGGATTGCAACCTGGTTTTCCTTCTGGAACTTCAATGTTTTGCTTTTTGTAAAACTCTATCCACATTTCATCCGTTTTTCCTGTTTGAGGATTGATGAAGGTCATTGGATTTAACTTAAAAACCGTATCCTTGGCAAAACTACGTTGTACAAAATCTGAACAGTAGAGTTTTTCATCCGATAAAACGTAGGAATAATTATAGGGTTTCCCCAACCATGTTTTGGCTACTTCAATTGCATTTTTGATGGTGTGTTGATACTTTCTTTTTAAACGATATACAGTGATGGTGTTTTTGTCGTTTTTTTCATCTAACACAAAATCTTGCAAGGAAATGCGTTCTGACCCATTTTTAGTGCCTGCATGCATTACAAACAGTTGATTGTTTTTTTTTTCTAATAAAGCAATATGGCTAAAATGGGTGGATTGTTTGGTTTGTGTTACCGCATCAATTGCTTTGGATAGTCCTTCATTATTTGCCGAAACAAAGAGTAAATCACCATTTTTTAGTTGACTACTTTTGATTGTGGTGCAAGAAGAAACTATAACAAGAATGACAAAAACAATAGTTGAACGCATCTTTATATATTTAGAGTTACAAATGTAAGAAAATCTAATGTTGAAGGCTTTTATTTCCGACTAGATTAAATCAATTTTCTTGCAAACGACATTCTTAAGTTCATTTTTGAATACAAACTACTTTTAAGAGAGTGTTGAAAACTATCAAAATCCATTTTTCTACGAATATTTCACCCTTTTTTGAAAGAATTTTCATGTTTTCGTCGAAAATAATACGTCTAAAAAATTGTCATCCTTGGAATCCTAAAAATGAGTTTTGAATGTTAAAATATGAACATTTAAGTTAAAAATACAAGTTAAACCGTTTAGTAGTAGGCAATGCTGGATGTTTAAGCTTGGAAAAAAAGCGTTTATTTTACCCTTCCTATTTTTTGCACTTTTCGTAGGTGACCGCAAAACATGTTTTTTGACCTGAATTTTGACTTATCTTTGCATCAAGTAGTAGTAGTAGTAGGTTAGGTTGATTAGTGTGGCAAGGGCTTTAGATTTTCTGAAGCTCTTGTTTTTTTTATATAAACTTTGCTTCTTCAATTTTTTAAAAAAATCAATTTTCTTACGGTTTTCAATTTTTAATCTATTAACTTTACATAAAGTATTGAGTTATGACTCCAAAAATTTTGTTAGTTGAAGACGATACCAGTCTTGGTTTTGTGGTGGCAGATCAATTAAAAAGAGATGGTTACAAAGTTTCTTTGTGTATTGATGGTGCTGAAGGATTTAAACGTTTCAATGAAGAAGCTTTTCACTTGTGCATATTTGATGTGATGATGCCCAAAATGGATGGGTTTACACTGGCACGCGATGTTCGAAAAATTAATAAGGAGGTTCCTATTTTATTTTTGACGGCAAAATCAATGACAGAAGATAAAATTGAAGGATTTAAAGCCGGAGCAGATGATTACCTGACCAAACCATTTTCTGTTGAAGAACTTCAATTGCGAGTTGTGGCGTTGCTAAAACGTGTTAACATCAATGTGGAAGAGGAACAAGAAAAGGTTATTCAAATTGGAAATTACCAGTTTGATTCTGAAAACTACACCTTGTCTTGTGGTGATAGTGAACGAACTCTAACCCGAAAAGAAGCTCATATACTTCGTATTTTAACAAAATTCAAAAATCAAGTCACGCCACGTGAAATGATTTTAAATGCTGTTTGGGGACAAGACGATTATTTTGTAGGTAGAAGTTTGGATGTGTTCATTACTAAATTGCGCAAGTATTTTAAAGACGATGAACGTATTGCCATCAGTAACATTCACGGTGTTGGATTCAAATTGGAAGTGATAGAATAATGGATGTTTACATTTTGCATTTGGAAACAGCAACAAAAGTCTGTTCGGTTGCTATTTCTAAAAACGGTCAACTTATCGCCCTCAAAGAAAGTGACGACAGTGAGTATTTGCATGGAGAAGTCATCACGCTTTTTATTGAGGATGTACTAAAACAAGCCCAACTTTCCATTCAGCAATTGAGTGCAGTTGCCATTACTTCTGGTCCGGGTTCCTACACAGGATTGCGCATTGGTGTTTCAACCGCCAAAGGATTGTGTTTTGCACTTTCTATTCCTTTAATTTCGGTTGATGCTTTGTATAGTCTAGCATATTTAGCACACCAACAACATCCCCATTCTACCATTTGTGCCATGATTGATGCACGCCGCATGGAAGTGTTTTCTGCCATTTATGATGCCCAATTGAATGTGCTAAAACCAATTTCGGCTGATATTCTGGATGAAGCAACCTACCAACAATTTGAACCATTTATAGCCATTGGCGATGGAGCTCCAAAAATGCAAGAATTATGGAAAAATCGCAACATTCAATTTGAAACTGCTATTTTGTGCTCTGCAAAAGGTCAAATTACAAAAGCTTATGAAAAATTTAACCACCAAGAATTTGAAGATGTAGCTTATTTTGAGCCATTTTATTTAAAAGATTTTGTAAGCACCGCCAAAAAATGAATTTAACACAATCCATATTAAAAAAACGACCATTTATCATCGCCGGACCGTGTAGTGCCGAGACAGAAGAGCAAGTAATGTTAGTTGCTCAACAATTGGCACAAACAGCAAAAATTGATGTGTTGCGCGCAGGTATTTGGAAGCCACGCACGCGCCCCGATTCTTTTGAAGGTGTTGGCGTAGAGGCACTTCCGTGGTTGGTTCAAGCTGGAAAAATGACAGGATTGCCAACTACAACAGAAGTGGCCAATAAATCGCATGTTGAACAAGCACTAAAAGCCGGAATAGACATTCTTTGGATTGGTGCTCGCACAACAGTAAATCCTTTTGCTGTACAAGAAATTGCTGATGCACTAAAAGGTGTTTCTATTCCTGTGATGATTAAAAACCCTGTAAATCCAGATGTGGAATTATGGATTGGTGCTTTTGAGCGTTTTGCCAAAGCTGGAATTTCTGATTTAGTAGCCATTCACCGCGGATTTTCGGTCTATAAACACGAAAAATACAGAAATGTGCCCAATTGGGAAATTCCTATTGCATTGAAAGAACGTATGCCCGATGTGCCACTAATTTGCGACCCTAGCCATATTTCTGGAAATAGCGATTTGATTTTTGAACTGTCGCAATCGGCAATGAACCTCAATTTTGATGGTTTGATGATAGAAACGCATCCACAACCTGCACAAGCGTGGTCGGATGCAAAACAACAAATTACGGTAGATCAACTTGCAACCATATTAACTAACTTGGTATTGCGTCACAACGAAATTCAAGGTGAAGTGGTTGGAGATATGGCAAAATTGCGCTCCATGACAGCTGATTTAGACGAACGTATTTTTGAATTGCTCTTGGAACGTATGAAAATTAGCGAAGAAGTGGGTAAGTTTAAACGCGATAACAACATCACCATTTTGCAGCATCAGCATTGGACAACTATTATTGCCAACCGACTAAAATGTGCAAGTGAAGATGGACTTTCGGCAACATTTATTCGCCAAATTATGGATGCCATTCACCAAGAATCAATCCGTCATCAAGAAAAAGTGATGAATAAGTCATGAATTACACAGTAAAAAACGGCACCTACAAGGGTAAAATTTTGATACCATCGTCAAAAAGCGATTGCCAACGTGCAGTGTTAATTGCCGCATTAGGAACCAACAATTCTATTCTAAAAAATGTAGGTTCAAGCAACGACGAACAAGCTCTGTTGCACACCATACAAGCACTTGGAGCCACAGTAAAAATGGAGAATAAAAATACCATAATTATTGCTGGAAATAATCAAAAACCGCAACTTTCAACTATAAACTGCGAAGAAAGTGGTTTAGGACTGCGTTTATTGACCTGTATAGCAGCTTTGCAAAATCATGAAATAACAATGATAGGAGAGGGGTCTTTGCGCAAACGTCATCATTTATTTTTTGAAAAATACCTCGCTCAAATGGGGGTTCAATTTTCATCCAACAAGGGGTTTTTACCATTTTCTGTAAAAGGTCCATTGCATGCGGGCAACTACACTGTTGATGGTGGAGATAGCTCGCAATACATTTCTGGTTTACTGATTGCATTTTCGCAAGTGGAAGGAAAAACGGTGCTAAAAGTGGAAAATTGCAAAAGCAAAGCATACATCGACATGACGCTCCACACGTTGAAACAATTTGGCATTAACATTACTATTTTGGAAGACGGTGTGTATGCAATTGAAGGTGCACAAGCAGTTCAACCAACCACCTACACCATTGAAGGCGATTGGAGTTCGGCTTCGTATTGGTTGGTGGCAGCTGCGTTGGGGGTGAATGTTCAAATTGATGGGTTATCGCTTGCATCCAAACAAGCAGATAAGGCACTTTTACAAGCATTGCTGGCTGCAAATTGCCGTGTTAGCACTTCTTCTGATGGTATTACAATCGATGGAACACAAAGAGCAGCATTTGAATTTGATGCTACGCATTGTCCTGATTTATTTCCAGCATTGACCACGCTTGCTGTTTTTACCCAAGGAATTTCAAAAATAAAGGGTGTTCATCGCCTTGCTAACAAAGAAAGCAACCGCGCAACAGCATTAATGAGTGAATTTAGCAAATTAGGAGTAGAAATTTTTGTAGAAAACGATGGGCTAGTTGTTGTAGGGGGCGCACCATTGGTTGCAAATTTAGTTGATGCCCACAACGACCATCGTATTGCGATGACACTGGCCATTGCTTCCATTGTTGGTCAGCTTGAGCTAACAATAGAAGGTGCAGAAAGCGTCAATAAAAGCTATCCCGATTTTTGGAAGCATTTGGAAGCCTTGCAGGTTTAATTTTTTTAATGTTGAGGATGCTTCTTTTTGCGATTTGCTTGTTTTCTTGCAAGTGAGCTTATTAGATCTGCTTTATTCTTTTTATTTGTTTTATTAATCAGACCAATATTGAAAAACCTATACATATTGATCATGCTTTTTATTTTATCCAAAAATCCTTATCTACAAAAATGACTCTCTGACGAATTGTATCATTATTTGTTTTTTTTTGGTCAATAATTTTAAATCGTAAATTATTTTTTCCCTGCTTAGGATTGGATATTGGAATAAATACTTCTCTATCATTAGAAAAACGAATAGTATCAATATTCCCATTTGTTTTTAATTGAAATAATTCATCATATTCCCCCACAACAGCAAAAATTTCGTCATTAAAAAGTGATCTGTCAAGAATACAACTAACATATACCTCCCCTCTTTTGTTTTTATAAGGGGCAGATATATAATAGTAAGAATCGAAATAATCAAAATTACCTTGTCTATCAAATGCAATAATCGTATTCAAATAATTTTTATCTTCAAATGTTCTAATTCTATTTTCAAGATGAGATATTTTAAAATTATCAGTTATCCGAATTATTTGTTTTTGATTCGACTGTTTAGGTATAAGAATCACTTCTTTTAAATCATTTAAAGAATCTTCATAGATTTTAAGTATTCCTGTTTTTGAATCATAATCAATTTGTTTTGATTTTAAAGTGGGGATTATTTTATCATCACACGAATTCAAAATCAACAAAGAAAAAATCAAACAACGATATTTTGCCAATATATTTACCATTTTTTCTCTACGTCAATTAAAGTGTTTTTTCTTTTTTTTTATAAAATTCAATTGCGTTCACTCTTCAAATTTAATGAAAATTGTTAGGCGGACTGTGCTAACTGCTTTCTACTCTTAAAACTACTATTTTTTAGATAAGGAGCATTTTGTGGGAGAAACGAAGCATTTAACCACCACTTTTGTCAAACCGATGTAAGCAGTAGTGGCTTTATTTGTCATCTGTCTCATTGTCAAAAAGCTCGTGTAATTTTTGTTGTAAAAGTTTTCTGTCAGGTAGTTGTGTTTTATATTCCGAAACCATTGTCGGTGAAAGGCTTCTGCTTAAAGCATACTCAACAACCTCGCTGTCTTTGTCTTTGCAGAGTAAAATCCCTATGCTCGGATTCTCATTTGGTTTCTTAACATTTCTGTCTAACGCTTCCAAATAAAAGTTAAGCTGTCCTAAGTGGTCGGGTTTGAATTTATCTGCTTTTAGTTCAAATACCACTAAACATTGAAGTCCACGGTGGTAGAACAGCAAGTCAATGAAAAAGTCGCTGTTGCCAACTTGCAACTTATATTCTTCTCCGATGAACAAGAAGTCTTTACCAAGTTCAAGGATGAAGTTTTTCATTTGCCTTATCAGTCCACGCTGTAAATCGCTCTCACTATGTGGATCAGGTAAGTTCAAAAATTCAAATACATAGCTGTCTTTAAAAGTATTGGTTAGGTCGTGATTCGTTTCTCTCAACGCTGTCGAGAGTTTTGAGTTGCCAATCATTGTTCGCTCAAAAAGACTTGCAGAAATTTGGCGGTCAAGTTCACGTTTACTTTAATTTTCTTGTTTAACCATTTTGAGGTAAAATTCCATTTCTTCAACAGTTTTACATCTGGAAAAAATCAACAGATTGTTTGACCAACTAATTTCTCTCACCAGTGGTGAGAGTTTTGGGAAGTGCTTGTAAGTCTCGTAGAACTGTTTCATTCTCCAGATATTTTTATCGGAGAAGCCTTTTATTTCTGGTTCTTTTGTCTGTATGAAATTGGCTAATTCAGTCACCACAGAGTCGCCCCATTCTGATTGTTCAATTTTCTTGCTGATATATTCACCTATGTTCCAATAGAGGTTTATTAGTTCAGCATTTACGGCTTTTATTGCATTAGTCCGAGATTGTTTAATGAGCTGAATTATGTCCGTAAAACGATTATCCATTATTAATTTCTATATGCTACAAATTTATGTTTTTGGTATCCGTTGCAATGGTGGCGGCATCGGTGATGGAGAAACAAATTTCCTTCCACCCACTGTTTATTTGTTTGTGTTTTTTGGTTGCCACTCTCATAAGCAATTGCCGTTCTTAGCTTAAAGTTAGTGTTTTTTTGAGATAAGGAGTGTTTTGGGCGGTGATTGATTAATTTTTTTTGTATTTGTAGTTTATGTTACTTTCTACTTTTCTTTTAAATGTTTGTATTTCTGCATATAATACTTATCAACAACCCTTGCAACAGATGGATCTTCTATTGCATATTCTATTAAAACGGTGTCGCCTTTTTTTAAATGAGAGAAATCACCTTTATGTCTAATGATATAATTTTTGTTTTTTACAAAAAATATAAAAATACCATCATTAAATTTAAGACTAGAATGATCTTCTTTCTGTAATAAGCCTATTACAGAATTTGATTTTTGTAATAATTTTTCTTTTTTATGTTCATTTAATAGATTGAACAAAAGAGCAAAAAATATTATTACACATATTACTGCTACCCAATATTTTCGTATAAATTGCATTCAATTTTTTATATTAAATAGTAATCTAAATGTGTTTAAACGATTTTAGATGCTTTAACCAATGTGTATTCTTTAAAAAAAGATGCTGGACTCATCTTAAATTTAGTAGCAAATTTTCGAATTAATTCCTTGCTAAAACCTCTCTTATAATTGAGAATATCTGAAAGAATTGATTGGGGAATTTCCAACTCTTTTGAAAGTTTATATGCGGTATAGCCATGTTCTTTCATCAATGCTTTGAGTAAATCAACAGGTGTTAAATCATTAAAAGGACTTTTAACTTTTCGTGTGTAATCCTCTAAAATTAAATCAAGAATATAATATTCGCTTTCAATATCATCATTCCCTTTTCCTGCACCTAAAATTTTTCCTAATTCCAAGTGTCGCTGGCTGTACTCATAGTACTGCTTCTTGTTTATAATTTCTGCGTATTTCATATTTCTTTCTTTTAAACTTATTATGGCGTAAAACTAAAACATTTGAACTGTGCAGGCATTTACTTTATCATATTCAGCATGTGTTCCAATAAAAGCAACATACAAACAACAATTTTTATAAAAATTATAATCGCAAATCATCCGATAGTTATTGCCTCCAATATCAAATACAATTCTGTTGTTTTCACAATTACCAATTATACTTAACTTAGGAAAATCTGCCTTCATATCATTCAAATCATTCCAATCACAATTTTTAAGCTTTTCTAAAAATATGTGGAAACTTGGAATTGCTCTCGCGTTAGTGGCGCAATATTCCCATATTGATATTTCGGTTATTACCCTAACTTTCATTTAGTTTTTACTTGTTCGTTTTACAAATATATGAAATACTTATCAAAGTGCGAAGTATTTTTTAATTGTTTTTTCATTTTTCTGAAATGATTGTTAATGAAAGGGATTTATAATTTCATTTCAAAATAACCATACTCAACAATCACTTCAGCTCCATTGTTACCACCAACTTGAGTTGCTCTGTTTGGTTATTGACCGGAATTTCAACGGTTTTAACGGTATGGCCAATCATTCCTTTGGTGTTGAGTTGCATGCCAATGGTGATTTTTCCTTTGGGAGGAATGGTTGTTTGTGCCATCGTTAAAGTGGTGAAACTGTTGGGAGTTAAATTAGGTTGCAATTCTACAAGACTATCCGATGTGTTTTCAACTACAAATTCGGCTTGTATGAGTTGTCCCGACGGCAAAACACCTGCATTAAACACGGGTTTTTGAACAACCAATGGAAAAACAGCTTGCTTGTCTAAATAGGTTACACTTTGAATTTCAATTTTTCGCTCCAATGCTGCAGCACGCGAATAAACCGAATTTTTTGTATCGTTGGGATTATCACTAATCAACTGGTTGGCATTGTATTCTCCAAAAGGAACTTGCTCAAAAACTACACGACCATTATTGGCAGCTGTTCCATCTAAATACGGAATAAAAACACCTCCATTAAACTCACGCAAATGATTGATTAACGATGAAATCCTACGTTTTGTGAGGTTAACGTTGTATTCTGTTTTTGCCAACGGTGAGGCAAACCCTCGAACAACCACTTTCACACGTGCTCCTTTTTGCAATTCTTCGAGCAATAAATCTCTAAACAACACCAAATCTTTCACACCTTGGTCAACGTATTGTGTGAAAAAGTTCTCAATATCTTCACTCGCTTCTTCGGCTTTATCTTTATCCAAACCAACTGCATATTCTTTTTGATAACGTGGCATCATTGCCGTATAATCGTTATAAGTTGTCATGTAGCTCAATTTGGTAACGGTGTCCCACGAGCGTGGATCTGGAATATCGTTATGAAAATACAAGGTTACGGGCAAACGTTTGCTCAATTCTTCCAATGTTTCTTTAATCGTGGGCGGATTTTCTTTCATTGGCGGATACAATGCAAAAATATCGCTGCAACAAGTTATGTTTTTGCTGTAAAGCACACCAATGCGGTTGCTGGTAACATAACTCGTATCGTTGCGGTTGAAATAATACAAATCGTTGGCCGGACTATTGATGGGTTGCCCCACATTTTGCGGTTCCTCAAACTGACCATCTTTGTATTGCGAATAAAAAACATCAAAACCACCAAAGCCGTTGTGCCACGTAGAGGCAAAATACAAACGTTGCTGATTTTTATCCCAAAACGGTGTTACTTCGTTGTCAATGGTGTTGAGCGATTTAATGGATTTCACCCTTCCAAATTGGTTGCCGTTGGTGATAGTGGTGTAAAATAAATCCAATCCACCTTTTGTTTCTTGGCTGTTGTCCGAGCAAAAAAACAATACTTCTTTGCCGTCTAATTCTCCAATTGCAGGCATAGTGGTATTGGCATTGGGCGCATTGATGATTTCTCCCAATGTGTCCACCATTCCCCATTTTCCGTTAACAAATTTTGCCACCACTAATTTACATTGATAACTAATGCCATCCACATCTTTGCACGAACTAAAATATAGGCGTTTTCCATCCAATGACAAAGCTGCATTGCCCGTATTTTCATTATTCGAGGTTAATTCTTGCCATTTGATTGAATTATCAAACCTGCCTTCTTCAAATTTGGATTTAAAAAGAGAGGTGGTATAATGTTTTTCATACACTTCTTCATTGGCACTGATGGAATCGGCACGAAGGGATGAAAAAACCAATTCGTTCAACACAAAATTGTGTCCAAATTCAGAGTTTTTGGTATTCACCGTTTCGGGTAAACGCACAAAATCACCTTTTTCAACAATATCTTCCCTTGATTTTGCCCAAAGTGTGGATTCTAATTCTTGTTTGGATTTAAGGTACAAATAATCTTTTTTCTTGTCCTTGTATTTTTTCTTAGCCTTTTTAAACGTTTCTATAGCTTGATCGTATTTTCCGTTTTGTTTTTGCATCAATCCTAATTGCAACAAACTGGAAGGATATATTTTTCCCAATTCACGTTCATACACTTTAGCGTAGTAATATTCTGCCTTTCTATAATCTTTGTAGGCACGGTGTGTTTCTGCTACTTTCCACAAAATATCGATGGTGTTGGAATCAATTTCCATGGCTTTTGAATACAATTCCAAGGCATAATAATAATCGCCTTTTTTGTATTTTTCATCGGCAACTTTGAGGTATTTGGATAGCATATTTTGTCCCCAAGAAATGGAGAAAACACAACAAAACAACGCTATTAAATATAATCTGGGCATATACGGTGAACAATTTTCTTAGGTTTGAATCGGAATAAAATATAACGCACAGCAACTTCAAAACCACCTCTTACTCTACTGGCTTTTGTTAAGGTAGATAAGTTCATGTCGTAGCTCAAGCCCACAAACCATTGCTGGTAATCCATCCCTACAGTTAAATAGGCCGCGTCAACTGCACGGTACCAAATTCCGCCATACACTGCTGCATATTTTGCTAAACGATTGACAATGGTGTATTTAACAGACGAACCCACAATAAACTCTCGGTATTTTCCTTGAAAAGAGAATTGAAAACTCGGAATGATGTCCCAATCCAACCCAATCGGATAGTAAAACTTAGCAAAAACCGACGTGCGAATGTCGCGGTGAATTTTTTCATTAAAAAACCCTTGATTCGGTCGGTTTAAATTAAAAACGCCCACTCCTGCCTCCAAGGTTTTTCGTTTGCCAATTAAATAACGGTAAACAGCGCCCACGCCCACACTAAAATTGGTTTTTCGGTCGGATTGATACAATTCGTTGGTTGGTAAATTGGCATCGTAATATTGGCCATTGTATTGATTTCCAAATTGAAAAGCATTCCAATTCACTTGTCGGTGGTTCATCCCCAAATTAATTCCCGGGGTAATGGTATGGGTAGAATCTTTGGTTAATTTGAGTAAATAAGCCACATTTGCTTGTAGTTCAATAGTTCTCAATCGGCCATCACCTGTAACATCGTGAAAAAACATTCCACCTATTCCTAAATTTCGGTAATTGTACAGTTTGCCATCAGCAGAAACAGAAATTGTTTGGTAGGGAACAGAAACCGCTCGCCATTGATCTCTGAAATTACCAACAAAACGGATGTCGCCATTAAAATTCCCTGTATTTCCAGGGTTTTGAAAAATAGGATTATCGTTGAATTGCGACCAATGAATATCTTGCGCACCTGCAATTTGCGTCAACAACAAAGTAACAATAAGAGCACAAATGTTTTTCATTTTTGGTAATAGTCAACGATGAAATTACTAAATAAATCTAATTTTTTCAATAAATCGTCAAAACATTCCAAAAATTACAACGAATCAATTTGGTGCATCATTTGAAGTCCACCACCCGATGTGGTTGGAGTTTCAATGGGTGTTTCTTCTTCAACTTCTGGAAAAACAATGGTTCTTTCCAATTCTTCTGTTGGGATAAACGGGCGACTAGTGAGTGGGAATAAATCCAACAATTCACCGCTGTAATAAAACTCAAAACACAAACCACCAAAGGTATAATCGTGGTCGCCAACTTTAAAATTGGAGCCACCCACTTGCGGACTAGGGCCGGGTTTACTTTTTTGGTAACCCAAATTAAATAAGGATGCCAAAATTTCTGGACGATAGGCCAACGTATAACCTGCTTTTTCCCAATGCGATTGGTATTGGCGCAACAACAAAGCGGTGTATAAATAGGAGTAATAATGCGTTCCACCTTGAATCAAACGTTGAATTGTAGGAAATTTATGTGCTTCAATGGAATCAATTACAGAACCTGGAAAAGTATCTTTTAAATTGATGCATTTTTGGTAATAATCGCCCGGATAAAATGGGCTGTTGGGTGTAAACAAGGTGTTTTCAATACGCAAAGCCGTACTTTCCAAAATTCCAGTAACACCGTATCCTCTATTTTTGGGCAAGAATATGTGGTTGTATTTATACACTTGGTTTTTCAACTTTTCACGCGAGGAGTTGAACATACGGATTTGCTCGCCCACCAAGCACATAACAATCAAACGCGATTCAACACCGGTAATTTTGGCAACAGAATCAATGGCTTTTTTGTCGGCTTTGACATATTTGCAAAAATCTTTCCACTCGGTGTAATTGGCCCAAGGATACAATGAAAGTGTATTATCGTCTTTTTTTGCTTCAATTTCCCTTACTTTTTTCTGATACGCCTTGTCGTTTTTAAGCAATAAGTTGGTTGCATCCAACATGCGCAAAGCCACCATCAAATCACCGCTTTTTTCATAGGCTGCCAAAATGGTTTTAGCATTGTAGGGATAATGTTGTGCCAACAAACCCACACGTTGATACATTTGACGTTCTTCGCTCTCAAAATTCAAACTGTCCAACTTAAATCCTTGGTTATATTTGTTGGCCATTTGCGCAAAATAACGGTTGTTGACATCCACTTTTCCTTGGTCGTTGGTCCACTTAAATTTAGCCGCAACGGCAATACCAATCATTACAAAGGCAAAAACTGCCAATATGTGAATTCCGATGAAATAAGTGATTTTAATCCACTTCCAAAAACGTTTTTTAGGACGTTTTTCTACACTTCCTTGCTGTTCCATTTGAAAATAGCTATTTAGCTAAAAGAATTGAGTTCCAACCCATTGTATTATTTGTTTTTAAAAACAACAGTGCAAATATGCTACTTTTTTAATTGCGTTGTATGTTGGGGTGCACTATTTTTTAATTTGGAAGATAATTGTTGCAACATTTCATCGCATTGTAGTGCTAAATATCTGTGCTTCGTTTTTGCATTTTCACTATCTTTGCACCACTTAATCAAAATTTGTATGCAAAAAGATAAATTCACAGTCACAGCTGCTCTTCCTTATGCAAATGGACCTTTACACTTGGGACACGTTGCCGGTGTTTATTTACCAGCCGATATTTTTGTTCGTTTCTTGCGAATGAATAACCACGATGTAGCATTTATTTGTGGAAGTGACGAAAACGGTGCTGCGATTACCTTGCGTGCAAAAAAAGAAGGCATCACGCCTCAAGAAATTGTTGATAAATACCACACCATTATTGGCAATTCATTTAAAGATTTTGACATTTCATTTGATATTTTTCACCGTACATCGTTGCCTTTGCACCACGAAACTTCGCAAGAGTTTTTTAAAGTGTTGCATGCCAACGGATCGTTTACGCAAGAAACAAGTGAGCAATATTACGACGAAGAATTTAAACAATTTTTGGCCGACAGATACATCACTGGAGAATGTCCTAAATGCCATTCTGCCAATGCTTATGGCGATCAGTGTGAAAAATGCGGTTCTGCACTTAGTCCGCTTGAATTGATTAACCCAAAATCTACTTTGAGTGGGAAAACACCTGTGTTGAAACAAACATCGCACTGGTATTTGCCAATGCAACGCCACGAAGGTTGGTTGAAAGAATGGATACAAAAAGGAACGTTGGACGGTGTGCAACAACACGAGCCTAAAAAATGGCGCAATCAAGTGTTGGGACAATGCATGTCGTGGATAGACGGAGGCTTGCATTCACGTGCAATGACCCGCGATTTGGATTGGGGCGTAAAAGTTCCGCTTCCAGATAGCGAAGGAAAAGTATTGTATGTATGGTTGGATGCGCCTATTGGTTACATTTCGGCAACCAAGCAATGGGCTATGGATAACGGTAAAAACTGGGAAGAATATTGGAAAGGCGACCGTAAATTGGTGCATTTTATTGGAAAAGACAACATTGTTTTCCATGCCATAATTTTCCCTATTTTGTTGAAAGCTCACGGCGATTTAATCTTGCCCGACAATGTTCCAGCCTATGAATTTTTAAATTTAGAAGGTGAAAAATTTTCAACTTCACGCAATTGGGCTGTTTGGTTGCACGAATACATTGCCAGTTATCCAGAGCGCATTGATGAATTAAAATATGTGCTTTCTGCCATTGCACCTGAATCCAAAGACAGTGAATTTACGTGGAAAGAATACCAAGCCAGAGTCAACAACGAATTGGCCGATATTTTAGGCAACTTTGTAAACCGTGCATTGGTGTTGACCCAAAAATATTATGGTGGAGCTGTTCCAAAATTAGGCGAATTGACCGATGCTGATCAACAAGTGCTTGCTGAAATGAAGGCAATTCCTGCAAAAATTAGTCAGTTGATTTACGACTATAAATTGCGTGAAGCACAAGCCGAAGCAATGAACTTGGCACGTTTAGGAAATAAATATTTGGCAGAAAACGAACCATGGAAATTGGTAAAAGAAAATCCAACTCGTGTTGAAACCATCATGAACATTGCCTTGCAAATTACAGCAAATTTAAGCATCGTTTTACAGCCATTTTTACCAAAAACAGCTCAAAAATTGAGTAAATTCTTGAATTTTGAGTCAAAATCATGGGAAAATGCTGGAAAAATAGATCTTTTAGCAGAAGGACATGCAACCAACCAACCAGAAATTTTATTTACAAAAGTGGAGGATGCAATGGTTGAAGCTGAATTGGAAAAATTGAAAAACGCCAATCCTGTTGCCGCATCCAATTTCAATCCGCAAAAAGACAATGCAACTTTTGACGATTTTACAAAAATGGACATTCGTTTGGGAACCATTCTTGAGGCAGAAAAAGTTGAAAAAGCCGATAAATTATTGAAATTATTGGTGGATACAGGCATTGATAAACGCACCATTGTTTCGGGTATTGCAGCGCACTACCAACCAGAAGATGTGGTGGGAAAAACCGTTGCTGTATTGATTAACTTGGAACCTCGCAAAATTAGAGGTGTAGAATCGCAAGGTATGATTTTAATGGCCGAAAACGAAAAAGGAGAGTTGAGCTTTATGGTACCAGAAAAAGGTTTTGGTGCTGGGTTTGAAATTCGTTAATTGAATTTATTTTCAGTTTTTTTCCAATTTACAAACAACAAGGCAATAAAAAATCCAAATAAGGTGACGCCTAATTGAGTTTCTACGGTATCTTCTGTAAGAAAAGAGCTAATTAGTACCACAACAATTGAAATATTCAATAGGTTGTTGGATTTCCAAGCTTTTATCAACAAAGCTCCCATTAGAAGAATAAAAAACAAAGCTCCCAATATGCCATAGCTGACACCATACGTTAAAAACAAGTTGTGACTGCGCACTCTGTTTTCGGGTGAAAGTGGACTATTTGTTGCTTCATAAGCTGCGTCAAAAGCTTTTTGATTCCCTCCTGTTCCCACGCCTAACAACCAATTGTGTTGAATAATGTAAAGTGAGGTTTTCCAATGTTCCAATCGTTGCAATAAGGAATGCCCATTAGGATCTTGATTGTTGAGCAATTGGTATTTGATTCCATACAAACGCGGCATCAACAATTCGTTGCGTTCATTGGGATAAGTATATCCATCTTCAATATTGCGAATGTCTTGTGCCGATAATTGTTGAAACCCTTTTTTGTCTTTGGTAAGCCCCATAGCCGTCATGTAACGTGCACAGGTAACACGCAACATCCCACCACGCTTATCGGAGCGCATCAAATCCATTTTGGATACTTTTTGCCACTCATGAAACAGCTCAATAACCGAATAATATGCAAATATTGTCTTGCCATTGATTTCAGAAAATTTATCGCATTCGTGGTTATACGGAACGCCATTTTCGGTTACTGCGGGCAATGTGGCGCAATCAATTTTTTCGTGTTGGATGTTTGTCACAAGAAACAACAAAACACCCAATCCCACAACTACGCTACCAGCAAACAAATAGGCAATGCTTTTTTTCCATTGCGCTAAGAAATAAAACAACAAAACAACCACTACCAATACCAAGGCAAGAATGCTGGAAAGAATGGCAGAATAAAACGTATAAAATGTAAACCAAATAGCTAATGCAGTCCAACCCCAATTCCATTTTTTTGCTTGCCATTGCAGCCAACAAGCGCTACAAATGCCCAAAACAATCAGCAAACCATAGCGAATGTGAGATGCAAAACGCGACATTCCTCGTATATCTTCATAAATGTTGTTTTTTAAGTACAATTGAAAATACACCACATTAAAAATGGAGGTTGCCAACAATGTAGCTAAAAATAAATAGAGCAAATAATAGTAATATTTTACTTGCTGTTGCGGATTTGTTGCCACAATCAAAGGTAGAAAAACAAAAGGCAAACGCGATTTTAAATCTTTCAATCCTTGCATGGTATCCCACGACCAACTAACGCCAACAATAAACAACACATAAAAACCTATAAGCAGCATCAACGTGCGGTTGGAACGAATGATTTGCCATTTCTGCACAAATTGTCCCTCCAAAACCCAATTAGCAATAGCAAAAACAAGCCCAAACGACATCAAAACTTTGGTCGTAGGCATGCCTATTGCAATCAATGCAAAGGAAAAAAATTGTATCAACGAGTGAATACGTTGTGAAAAAATTCCTTGTTGCATTTGAACGAGTTGATGTACTAAAAACGAATTATTTCTTTAAAATTGTATTGTATTGTTGCGTATTGTTGAGCACCTCTATTCCTTTTTTCAACACCTCATCATGGTTGAAAGAATTTTGCACTCTTCCTTGCTGAAAATAATAGCGAGAAACAATTTCGTTTTCAATTAACTGGCGAATTTGTGCTTCAAATTTCACCAAATCACGTTCTTTTGACGGCGTAATTTTAGCCATCAATGCCTCGTATTCTGCTTTGGCGTCGTCCATTAAATTTTCTTTTTCAATGGTTTTTTGCATTTTCATCAATTGCTCTTCAGAAGCTGTTGAATACGTAAATGTATCTTGAATTGCATATTTTTTAAACGCCTCATAATCTTCATCAGACAATCTAAATTGTTCTGCTGGCGCAATGGAAGGATGCGTTTTCACATAATCGGTAACGTAGTTAAACAACACATTGTTGGCATAAATCATTAATGCTAAACGCGATAATTCGGGCGCTTCTACCTTCATATCGGGTTCAATACCACGTCCATCTATTACGTCACGACCATTTTTGGTTTTAAACACGTGTAACAATGAATCGGGTACATCCTCCGGTTTTGCGCCTTCGTTTCTATCGTAATATTCCAATCGTTGCACACATCTGCCAGACGGCGTATAGTATTTTGCAATGGTTAGTTTCATTTTTGCTCCATAGCTCAAATCCAACGTGCGTTGTACTAATCCTTTTCCAAACGATGTTTCGCCCACTACTACAGCACGGTCTAAATCTTGCAAACTTCCAGAAACAATTTCACTTGCAGAGGCAGAACCACCATCCACCAACACCACTACTGGAATGTTTAAATCCAAGGGTTCGTTCACGGTTTTGTATTCACGGTTTTCTTCTACCAATCGGCCTTTTGTTTGCACTACCAATTGCCCTTTTGGTACAAACATGTTGACAATATGAACGGCTTCCATGAGCAATCCGCCACCATTTCCACGCAAGTCGAACACCAATTTTTTCATACCTTTTTCTTTGAGTGACAAGAAATTCTTTTTCACTTCAGAACTTGCTGTTTGCGTAAAACTGGTCAATTTAATGTAACCCACCTCGTTGTTGAGCATTCCGGCATAAGGAATATCGGGCACTTTGATTTCATCACGTGTAATTTTAACCGTTTCTTTAGCTCCGTTCGGACGTTCTACCTCAACTGTAATTGTTGTTCCTTTTGGTCCTTTCAAGTTGCTTGAAACTTCATCCGTATTTTTCTTTTGCATGGAACGACCGTCAATTGCAAGAATTTTATCGCCTGCACGTATGC
>Ga0116144_10002189_pt1 | contig 21620 bp, 20 predicted proteins | sample AD_UKC035_MetaG_FD_89746 | JGI IMG/M metagenome (GOLD analysis project Ga0116144, IMG submission 89746) | Active sludge microbial communities of municipal wastewater-treating anaerobic digesters from USA - AD_UKC035_MetaG | ecosystem: Engineered > Bioreactor > Anaerobic > Digestate | place: USA...
GGTATTGGCGCGGGCGAGGTCTTCCCAGGGCATACCGGCGCGGCGCGCGAGGCTACTCAATGTTTCTCCCGCCGCCAGGGGGCGCCATGCATAAGCCGGGTGAGAATTTGCGGGGAAAATGAGGCGTTGACCCGGGTAGATGCGGCGCGGGTCTTGCAAGCTATTGAGACGCGCCACGGTCGCCGTGTCTGTCCCGAAGCGCGCCGCCAGCGCGGGCAGGGCGTCGCCTGGTCGCACGGTGTAAGTCAGGGGCGGCGGCGCATCCTGCGCGGCGGCCGGCACCGCCGCCAACAGCGCCAGGAGACACCCCAGAAGGAACGTGAGTTTCTGTAGCTTCACACTGTCGGCTCGATGGTCAGCCGTTCCCCAATTTTAACCCACGTTAACAGTTCCGGCGTCGCTTCGAGGTAGTAACGCGCGGCAGCGCGCGGCGCATAGTAGGGCCGGAAGGGTTTGGCAAGTTGAGCGTCCACCACCACGCCGTCATCTGCCAACCACACCACGCCAATATCGAAGAAGACGAAAGCCATGTGAATGGACGTTCCCATCCGGCTGGCGACCGGTTCCACAAAGAGTAATCCTTCGTCGGGCGGCAGGGAGCGGCGGAAGGTCAACCCGCGCAGGCGACAGAGGAAGGTGTCGCAGCGCCGGGCGCGCAAGGGCAACGGGGTCCCGTCGCCGTGCAGGAGGCGCACCCACCGGGGCGCGGCGCTCACCAGTACCCTCCCAAATCCAACTCGGCCACCGGCCCCTGGCTGCGGTAAATGGGCAATAGGACGGTGAAGGTGCTGCCCTCGTTCAAGGTGCTGTCTACCCAGACGCGCCCGCCGTGCGCCTCGACCAGGGCTTTGGTGATGGTCAGTCCGATCCCCAATCCGCCGGCCTCCAGGCTCAAAGAATTTTCTACACGGTAGAAGCGTTCCCAAATGCGATTCTGTTCTTCCACCGGAATTCCCACGCCGGTATCGGAAATCCAGATCGAGAAGAACGTGGGCTTGCCCAATGTCCCCTGGATGCCGCGCGCGCCCACCGTGATCCGCCCGTTGGGGTAGGTGAACTTGACGGCATTGCTGAACAAATTATCGAGGATCAGCCGCAGGCGATTGGGATCCACTTCCACCGTCGGCAAATCGTCCGGGAAATCCAACTTGACGGTCAGCATCCGCTCCTCAATGCGCTCCTGGTACCGGCTCAACATCTCGTTGACCATGTCCGTCGCGTCAGTGGTCTGATAGTTGAGGCCCACCCGCCCGCGTTCGATCTCGGCGACCGAGATGATGTTGTTGGTGAGCGAGGTCATGCGGGTGGTATTTTCGCGGATGACGCCGAGGAATTGCGCGAAGGCCGGAGGTAGTTCGCCGGCCATGCCGGAAAGCATCACTTCGGTGTAGCCTTTGATAGCGGTCAACGGCGTGCGCAATTCGTGGGAGATACTGGCGATGAATTCGCGTTTCGATTCTTCGGCCAGGTACTCGCGCGTGATGTCCTGCAAAATGGAGACAACGCCCAGGCGCGCCTCGTCCGGCGTCAAGACGGGGGCGGCGTGAACACGGATGCGGCGTTCGGCCAGGTTGAAGGTCGCCTCGTATGGCTTGTCCAGGCCGACGATCGTATCCACGTCAAAGCCCATCGCCAGCGGGTAAGTCTCTATCAAATCCTGAGTGTTGCGCCCCAGGAAATCGTCCCGCCCGCTCCCCAGGATTTCTTCAGCCGCAGAATTCATCACCGTGAAATAGCCCTGCGCGTCAGTCACCAGGATGCCCTCCGCCATACTTTCAAGAATAGCCGTCTCACGTAACAGTTCCGCCTCGCGGACTACCAACAATTGACGCAATTCTTCAGCCTTAGCTTGAATGGCATGATAAAGTAGCGTATTCTCCACCGCTGCGGCCAACTGCACCCCAATGGTCGTCGCCAGCGACCCTTGCTCGTAGGTAAACGACGGTTTGGTGGGTTCGTTGAACACGACCAACAATCCTAGCAGTCGCGCCTTGCGCAGCAAAGGTTGCACCAGCAAGTGCCCGGTGCGCGCAAACCCCACCAGGTCAAACAGCGATCGCGCCGCCGTCACATCCTCTTCCGCGGCAAGGACGAGTGGCTCACGGTTTTGGAGCACCTTTGTTAACACTGGATAGGCCCGCGAATGAATTTCCTGGGGAAACTCGCTTTTCCAGCCCAATATTTGATAGGAGGCTGCTACATTCAATATTTCCGGGTCGTCGTTATCTACCAACAAAATCAGTACAGTGCCCGCCCGCAAGGCCATAGCAATGTTGTCGGCCACCTCCCCCACCAACTCGCGCACATCAAACCCTTCGCCAATTGAACGTGTGGCCTCGATAAGGAACAGCAATTCCTGGCTCTGGCGCAAAGCCTCGTTGCTCAGCCCGGTCAATTCCTGACGATACGATTGGAGATCGCGCAACACCGTGCGGTAAAACGATATCGCCAGTAATGGATAGGCCACCATGAACAATAATCGCGCGGCGCCCTCTCCCACCAGCCAAATCGGCCCAAGATAGCCCGTGCCGAGCAACCCCAAAATAGCGCCCAGCCCCAACAAACCAAACGTTACCAAGGCCATCCGATCACACTCTGGGATGGTCAACAGCACACCCGCCGCCAAAAAAGCGGCCAAAGCGAGCAGGGTATACCATAGCACCGGCTGCCACGAATGAATGCTATACGTCATGGCAAATCCGGCGGCCTCTTGATACCACCAGAGTGACATAATGCCTAATAAGATCAACCAAGCGACCACTACCCCGACCAGAAAACGCCAGCCACGCGCGGGCCATCGGCTCCAACCGTAAGCCCAGAACAACAACAAGACTGAGAGCAATTCTTCGGCATACAATAATGGCGCGCTCAAGACTGCCGCGAAGGAATCCAAGTCCATGTGGGTTGGCGCCAGGAGCACGGCCAGCCCATGGACGATCAGCGTGCCCCACAATGCCACCAGGTAGGGCCGCAACTCATGGTTACGGGTGTGTCGCCACTCGGTCGTCACAATGCCGACGGCGGCCATCAATCCCAGGAAAACCAACAGGTTGTATACCACAGAACCGGGCAAGGTGCTTAAGAGGTTTAACAAAAATTCGAGTCCCATAAGTTCTCCTCCCAAAGGCAGTCGGGTTATCCCTCCACGGAAAAATCCACAACCGAGTTCTTGCCATCCAGGGAGGCAACCAATTGGCGCACCTTCAAATCCACCCCATCCAACAGTCGCTGGCAGTGCGCGGCCAGGTTGCGACCACGTTGGTACAAAGCGACGGTTTCATCCAGGGCCAAAGTTCCTCCCTCCAACTGCGCGACAATATCTTCCAACTCCGCCAGGGCTTGTTCATAGGATAGTTCTGTAGTGAAATCCATATTTGGCTCCGATCGTTTATGAGGCAAAAGCTCACTGTAGTTTAAAACTATTATAGCCAGCTTTTTAGCATTGTCGAAAATCGGCGCAGGGCTTTATCATTCACGGCTGGCAGCGCCTGTTTGAAAGTCTTTGCGGCTAAAGCCGCCGTAAAAAGGTGGTTTTGGGGTGACGGGCTACCGCCCGTCACCCCAAAACCCCATTAAGAATCAGGGCTTTAGCCGTCTCCTATGTCGTGGCGCACCATCCGGCGGGAGAATGATAAGACCCTGGTGCGTTTGACCTTTCACGAGTACCTAGTGTATAATACCGACAGAGGCGCCGGTAACATTTGGAGCAATGACCGGACAAAAGCCAATCCCAGTTCAGCGGGGAAGGAATACATCTTATGATTGAAATGACCGTGGACGCTTTACAGATGAGTCTGGTCTCCCCCCACCGCGTGGTTATCCTGCGCGAAGTGGATACGGAACGTTATTTACCCATCTGGATCGGCCCATGCGAAGCGGAAGCCATCGTCATGCACCTCAACCGCGTGGAAATGCCGCGCCCGATGACGCACGATTTGCTAACCGATATCCTGGAACGATTGCAGGCCCGTCTGAATTACGTCTACATCAATGCCCTAACCGATAGCACCTTCTTCGCCGAGCTGAGCCTGGATGTGAACGGGCGCAAAGTGGTCATTGACTCGCGCCCCAGTGACGCTATCGCCATCGCCGTGCGCACCGGCGCTACAGTGTATGTCGCCGAAGAAGTTCTGGAAGAAGCTGGCGTCGTCCCCGAGCCGGACCTGACGATGGAAACGGAAGACAGTGAACTGGACATCTTTCGTGACTTTCTCAACACGCTGAACCTGGATACGCCCCCCTACGAAACCGCCTGACGATGAGCACACCGGACAAAACCGTTCCCCACAACATCGAAGCCGAGGAAGCTGTCCTCGGCGCGTTGTTGATTGACCCGGAAGGCATCTTCCGCGTCTTGCCCTTCCTGCGCACCGAAGACTTCTACCTACAAAAACACCGCTGGCTCTACGAAGCGATGCTTCGCATCCACGAGCGGCGCGACCCCATTGACTTCCTCACCCTGACGACCGAACTGGAACAGCAGGAGCAGCTCGAAGCTGTCGGCGGCGCGGCCTACGTCTCGCAACTCATCAACGCCGTGCCCTCCGCCATCAACATCGAACCCTACGGGCGGATGGTGGAAGAGACCGCCGTGCGCCGCCGCCTGCTGGACGCGGTCAGCGACATCGCCCGCCTGGCCTACGACGAAGCGCTCCCTGTTGAACAGGTGGTGGACAAATCGGAGCAGGCGCTCTTCGGCGTCTCCCAGAACCGCGCCACGCGCGACCTTCAGCCCATCCAGGAAGTTGCCCAGCGCTACTTCGACCGCGTGGAATATCTCTACGACCATCGCGGCGAGCCGATGGGCGTCCCCTCCGGTTTCCGCGACATGGATCGCGTGTTGGGCGGCTTCCAACGCTCCGACCTGCTCATCCTGGCGGCGCGGCCCGGCGTGGGCAAGACCTCCCTGATGTTGACCTTCGCCCTGAAGGCCGCCGAAATGCGCCACACGCTGGCCTTCTTCAGCCTGGAAATGTCGGCGGAGCAACTGGTGCAGCGCATGGTCGCCGCCATCAGCCAGATTGATGCGCAGCGCCTGCGCCTGGGCCAACTGCAAGACGACGAGTGGCCGCGCTTCACCGACGCCATCGCTCACCTCTCCGAACTGCCCGTCTACATTGACGACACGCCGTCCATCTCCGTGCTCCAACTGCGCACCAAGTGCCGCCGCCTCCAATCCGAGCGCGGGCTGGAAATGGTCTTCATTGACTACCTGCAACTGATGAACTCCGACATGCACTCCGACAACCGCGTGCAGGAAGTCTCCTACATCTCGCGCGGCCTCAAGGGGCTGGCCCGCGAGCTGGACGTGCCGGTGATGACCGCCTCCCAGCTCTCGCGCGCAGTAGAACAGCGCACGGATAAGCGTCCGGTGCTATCTGATTTGCGCGAAAGCGGAAGTTTGGAACAGGACGCGGACATCGTCATGTTTATCTACCGCGACGAGTTGTACAACGAGAACACCGAGGCCCCCAATATTGCCGACATCCTGATCGCCAAACACCGCAGCGGGCCAACGGGGACGGTGCAGCTTTTCTTTAACAAGCGCCTCACGCAATTCCTGGACGCCGCCACACACATTTCTCCGGACGACTATCGAGGGGCCGCGTGACCCAGCGCGCTTTGCAGCATTTCTCCGGCTTCCCGGAGGGCAAAGTGGTCACCATCACCCTGCCGGACATCGTCTTCAGCGACCTGCTGCCGCGCATTGACGATCTGCTGGAATTGAAGCTCACGCTGTTGATCCTGCGCCGGCTGGCCCAAATGCGCTCGGACGCGGCGCCGTGGATCACGCCGGAAGAATTGCAGGCCGACCCGGCCGTCCAGCTCGCGCTGGGCGACGCCGCGACAACCCAGCTCGACGCGGCGCTTTCCAACGCGGTGGAACGCGGCACGCTGCTCAAAGCCGAATGGAAGCTGGCGGACGGCGGCATCGAACACCGTTATCTGGCAAACAGCCCACGGGGGCGCGCGGCCCTCAAGGCCATGCGGCGCGGGCACGAACCGGAACGCATCCTCCAACCGGCCCGCCCCAACATTTTCAGCCTTTACGAGCAAAACATCGGCCCGCTTACCGCCCTGTTGAGCGAGGACCTGATGGAAGCCGAGAAAACTTACCCGGCCGCGTGGATCGAGGACGCTTTCCGCGAGGCCGTCAGTCTCAACAAACGCAACTGGAAATACATTCACGCCATTCTGGAACGCTGGCATACGGAAGGAAAAGATGAAGGGGATAGACGAGATCGCGAAACAGATCCGCGACGCTATATTGAAGGAGAATACGCCGACCTCATCCAGCACTGAGCCGCCGCCCCCCGCGCCCACCCTCCCCGGCGTCGGCAAACCCGACTGCCCCATCTGCCACGGCGTCGGCTACATCCGGTTGGAAGTGCCGGTGGATCACCCGAACTTCGGCAAACTCTACCCATGCACCTGCCGCCTGGCGGAGCTTCAGGAGCAGCGCGCTGAGACGCTGCGCTCTTTCGGCAGCCTGGAAGCGTTGGAGCGGTTCACGTTTGAAACGTTCCATCCTGAAGGACAGGGAATCCCCCCGGAACGCCAGGAAAACCTGCATCGCGCCTATGACACCGCCCGCGCCTATGCGCAGCATCCCAACGGCTGGCTGTTCATCCGAGGCGGCTACGGCTGCGGCAAGACGCACCTGGCCGCCGCCATTGCTAACACCGCGCTGGCGCAGGGCCAACCCGTCATCTTCGTCACCGTGCCGGACCTGCTGGATCACCTGCGCGCCGCTTACGCGCCCACCGGCGGCGCCCGGTACGATCAACGCTTCAATCAGGTGCGCACCATCCCCCTCCTGCTGCTCGACGACCTGGGCACGGAAAACACCACGCCCTGGGCTTTGGAAAAGCTCTTCCAACTGCTCAACTATCGCTACATGACCCACCTGCCCACCGTCATCACCACCAACCACGCCCTGGAAGAGCTGGAGCCGCGCCTGCGCTCGCGGCTGGCCGATTCGGAATTAGTGCAGATCGTCACCATTCTGGCGCCGGACTACCGCCAGGCAGGCATAGACGCCGGCCACTCTGACCTCAATACCCTGCCGCTTTATCACGATATGACATTTGAATCCTTCGATCTGCGGCATGGGGAGCTGGATCGGGAGCAAATCAAAAACCTGGAACGCGCGTTGGATCTCGCGCACACCTACGCGGCTCTGCCGGAAGGCTGGCTGACCCTCACCGGCCCTTACGGATGCGGCAAAACCCACCTGGCGGCCGCCATCGCCAACGCGCGCGTCAAACAGGGACAACCCGCGTTCTTCATCGTCGTGCCGGATTTGCTGGATCACCTGCGCGCAACATACAATCCGCAAAGTCCTGTTACTTACGACAAGCGTTTCGACGAAGTGCGCCACGCCCCTTTCCTGGTGTTGGATGATTTGGGCACCGAGAGCGCCACCCCCTGGGCGCAGGAAAAACTCTTCCAGCTTTTCAACCATCGCTATGTCAGCCGGCTGCCCACCATCGTCACCACCGCGCGCCCGCTGGATGATCTCGATCCCAAACTCCGCGCGCGCCTGTTGGACGTCACGCGCTGTACCATCTTCGGCATCCTGGCCCCGGCCTATCGCGGGCAGGGCGCCTCCGGCGTTGCCGACTCAGCCCGCCGTGGCGGGAGGAAACGTTGAAACAATGAAACGCAAACCGGGAGATTTTATGTGAAAGCCTCACGTGTTACGCAAACCTATGGCGTTTTAGAACATTTGTGCTATAATTAACCTATCTCTTTTTCTAATCACCACAACCACACAAAACACACACAATCTTTGGACTTTTAACTTTGAACTTGTAACTTTCAACCATTTTCACAGGAGGACTAAAAAATGGCTACCGATGGACGAGACAAGGCATTAGATCAGGCAGTGGCGCAGATCAAGCGCCGCTTTGGCGACGGGGCGTTGATGCGGCTGGGGGATGCTTCCCACCTCAACGTCGAGACTGTGCCCACCGGCTCCCTGGCGCTGGATGTGGCGCTGGGCGTCGGTGGCGTGCCGCGCGGACGCATCACCGAAATCTACGGCCCGGAAGGGTCCGGCAAAACCACCATCTGTCAGCACATCGTGGCGGAAGTGCAACGGCAGGGCGGCGTGGCGGCGTTCATTGATATGGAACACGCGCTCGACCCTACTTATGCGGTGCGTTGCGGCGTCAACGTGGAAAGCCTCTACATTTCGCAGCCCGATACGGGCGAGCAGGCGCTCGAAATCGCCGAGACGTTGGTGCGCAGCGGCGCGGTGGACGTCGTCGTTGTGGATTCGGTGGCGGCGCTGGTGCCGCGTGCGGAAATCGAGGGGGAGATGGGCGACTCACACCCTGGCCTTCAGGCGCGGTTGATGAGCCAGGCGCTCCGCAAACTCTCCGGCGCGATCAAGCAGAGCAATACGCTGATGATCTTCACCAACCAACTGCGCGAGAAAATCGGGGTGATGTTCGGCTCGCCGGAAACGACCAGCGGCGGGCGGGCGCTCAAGTTCTACGCTTCAGTGCGGTTGGATGTGCGCCGTGTGACCGCCATCAAGGTGCAGGGCGAAGTGACCGGGCACCGCACCCGCGTGCGCGTCACCAAGAACAAGGTCGCCGCGCCCTTCCGGGTGGCCGAGTTCGACATTATGTTCGGCGAGGGCATCAGCCGCGAAGGCGACCTGCTGGACGTGGCGTTGGAGTTGGACGTGATTGAGAAGCGCGGTTCATTCTACTACTATCAAGGCGAACGTTTCGCCCAGGGCCGCGAGAATGCCCGCATCCACCTCAAGGAAAACCCGGAGTTGGCAGCCACCTTCGAGGGCCTCGTCCGAGAAAAGCTGGCCGCCAGCCGCGACCTGCCGCTGCAATTGGGCGTCACCAGCGGCAGCAGTGAGGATGGCGAATACGGCGAAGCGTTAGAAGATTAAGCACGAAAAATAGCGAGGCCCGGCAGATCTGCCGGGCCTCGCGCTTGAATTCACTGCCGGCGGCTCAATCCGCCGCCGGCAGTTCGACCGGCTTGGGTTTAACCTTTTTGGGGCTGCGCCCATACGTTGTGACCATTTCCAACAGTTTCTCGCGGTAATCCGGCGTCAAATCTTCCAACGCGAACCGCCACGACCAGTTGCCCCCCAATTTACCGGGCATGTTCATCCGGGCTTCCGTCCCCAACCCCAGGATATCCTGCAAAGGCACAATCGCCACATCACACACGGAACGATAGGCCATACGGATCAAGGCCCAGTGCAGCGGCTCATTGATCGGCCCCAGGTAACGCTGTGCATACGCCAGCTCTTCCCCTTGACGCGCGGCATACCAGCCAACGGTTGTGTCATTATCGTGCGTGCCGGTATAGACGACCGAGTTGGGACGCAGGTTATGCGGCAAATACACATTGTCCGCATCACTGGTGAAGGCAAATTGGAGGATGTTCATGCCAGGGAAGGCGAAGCGATCGCGCATCTCCTCCACATCCGGCGTGATCACCCCTAAATCCTCGGCCACAATGGGCAGTTCGCCCAGCGCGGCGCGCAACACCTCAAACAGCGCCGGCCCAGGCCCTTTCACCCATTTGCCGATGACCGCCGTTGGCTCGCCGGCCGGAATCTGCCAGTAGGCCGCAAACCCCCGAAAATGATCCAGGCGCAAAATATCCACCGTGCGGAAGGTCTGCCGGATGCGCTCAATCCACCAGGCATAGCCACGCTCGGCCATCACGTCCCAGCGATAGAGGGGGTTTCCCCAAAGTTGCCCGGTGGGGCTGAAGTAGTCGGGCGGAACGCCGGCGACGTGGGTGGAGAGCAGATTTTCGTCCAGCATGAACAGCGCCGGATGCGCCCACACATCCGCGCTGTCGTAGGCGACAAAGATGGGGATATCCCCCATGATTTTGATACCCTTTTGGTTGGTATACTTCTTCAGCGCATCCCACTGGCGGAAAAACTGGTATTGGAAATAGCGCTGGGCAAAAATTGTCTCGTCCAGCCGTTTGCGCCACGCCGCCAACGCCGCCGGCTCCCGTGAGGCCAGTTCCCATTCCCAGGTATTCCACACCCCGCCGCCATGCGCGTCCTTGAGCGCCATAAACAGCGCATAATCCTCCAGCCAATCCACGTTCTCGGCGCAGAAACGCTCAAAGGCTGCCCGGCGCTCGGCAGCGGCGTTCTGGCGGAAAGTGCGCGCCGCGCGCTGCAACATTGCCAGTTTGAAGGAGATCACCGGGCCGTAATCCACACTGTCCTGGGGGAAGGATGGCGCCTGTTGCAATTCCTGGGGATCAATATCCCCTTCGGAAGCCAGCCACGCCAGGTTGATCAACAACGGGTTCCCGGCAAACGCCGAAAAACAGGCATAGGGCGAATCGCCATACCCGGTAGGGCCTAATGGCAAAATTTGCCAGAGGGTTTGACCGCTATCGGCCAGAAAATCCACGAAGCGATAGGCCGCTTCGCCCAAATCCCCGATTCCCACCCCGCCGGGCAGGGAGGTGGGATGTAGCAAAATTCCAGCACACCGTGGGAAACGCATTACGACACTCCTTATCTAATGAGGTAAAATGAGTATACTCCAAAGAAAGGGGAGTGCAACAGTACATGGAACACAAATGTAATCACACCCTCGGACGACGCGGTTGGTTGCTACTGTCATAGATGGAAGAAGCGCTCGCAGAGCAAAGGATTTCAAAAAAATGGGAATAAACTGGCAATATTTGATACTTGCCGGCCTGTCGGGGATACTCTCTCTGGTCTTAGCTTTGTCGGCATGGTCATACCGGCGCGAACGTAGCGCGATTTATTTCATCTCGTTGATGCTCGCCGTCTCGGTATGGTCCTTTGCCGTCGCCATCGAGTCAATGCCCTGGGATGTAGCGACCAAAATTCTGTGGTCACAGATCAGCTACATCGGCGTTGTCAGCGTCGGCCCGTGGTGGCTCCTGTTGGCGTTGAGTTACGGTCAAGTCCTGCATCGCTGGCCCCGTTGGCGTATCCTGGCGCTCTGGGTGATCCCGGTCGTCACCCTGGGATTGGTCGCCACCAATGGTCAGCACGGCCTGATTTGGTCGCATGTCACCCCGGTATCCGACGCGCCCGGCGCGTTGGCCGTTTATGGGCGCGGGATCGGGTTTTGGATCAATGCCGGTTATATCTACCTCGCGATGCTGTTTGGCACAATTTTGTTGATCCGCACCACGCTACGTTCGACACAACTTTATCGTCGCCAGATATGGGCATTGTTGCTAGGCGCTCTCTTGCCGTGGATTGGCAATGCCTGGTACTTATTGCGGTTGCCGCCCCTACCGGAATTGGACAAAGGGCCAATTGCCTTTGCCCTCAGCGGCATAATGGTGGCGTATGGTCTGTTCCGCTTCCACATCTTCGACATTGTGCCGGTGGCGCGGGACGTCTTGATCGAGAAAATGACCGATGGCGTGCTGGTGTTGGATGTATATGACCGGTTGGTAGATAGCAACCCGGCGGCCAGTCATTTGTTGGGAGACGCAGCCGCTCAATGCATTGGCAAACCTATTGTCACCGTGATGGAAAAATGGAACGATCTGATTGAACGTTACCACGACATCACCCAGATACAAACCGAGATCGTGGTAGCCGAGGAACGATGGATTGACCTGAACATTTCACCGTTGTATAACCGGCGCCGGCAGCTCAGCGGGCGGTTGATTGTACTGCGCGACATCACGGCGCGTAAGCAGACGGAAATGGCGCTGGAACATTACGCACAAGAACTGCAAATGAGCAACACCGAATTGGATGCTTTCGCGCATACGGTGGCGCACGACCTGAAAAGCCCGCTTTCCGTGTTGATTGGGTATGGGGATTTGCTCGAGACACGCTATAGCAAGCTGAACGACGCGCAACGTCTGGAGATGATTGCTATTCTCCGGCGGCATAGTCAGAGTATGAACAGCATTATTGAAGAATTGTTGCTGTTGGCCGGTATCCGCCAAATGGATGACATACCGCTCATTCCTTTGGACATGGGCGAGATCGTCGCCTTAGCACAGGAACGTTTCCTTTTGTTGATCGAAGAGCATTGCGCTGAAATCAGCCTGCCGGACGCATGGCCCGGCGCGCTCGGCTATGCGCCCTGGATCCAAGAGGTATGGGCCAATTACCTGAGCAATGCGATCAAATATGGCGGCAATCCGGCGGAGGCCATCCCACCACGGCTGCAACTTGGTTGGGACGCTCTTTCCGCAACGCCCGGCTTCATTCGCTTCTGGGTGCGCGATAACGGCCCTGGCCTTACCCCGGCAGAACAGGCCCGGCTGTTCACACCCTTCACCCGACTAAATCAGGTGCGCATCAAGGGGCATGGGCTGGGGCTGTCCATTGTCCAGCGCATTGTGACCAAGTTTGGCGGGCAAGTAGGCGTCGAAAGCGAGATCGGATGCGGGAGCAACTTTTGGTTCACCCTGCCCTCGGCCTTCCCACAAAGCGCCGACGCCATCATCCCCCCACGCGGACGCAGGCTCCGCTCCGCGTGAAACAGCACGTTGACAAGAAAGATAGAGTAGTTGACAAGCCGATCATTTCTGTTACAATGTGGCGTGTACGGTATGGCCCCATCGTCTAGTGGCCTAGGACGCTGGCCTCTCAAGCCGGAAACAGGGGTTCGAATTCCCTTGGGGCCACAACGCCCCGCCCATTGGCGGGGCGTTTTTTTGGTATCTACTAGAAGATGAGAGGCAAGCCCAACCTGCATCTCATTCTCTACCGCTACGATCACATTCAAATAAGGAGAGCCTGATGTCAGATAAGTATCAACCCCAACCGGAACACAAATTTACCTTTGGCCTGTGGACTGTCGGGAATCCCGGCGGCGATGCGTTCGGCGCGGACGTGCGCCCCCAGTTGTCCCCCGCCGACCTGGTCTACCTGCTCGGCGAAGTGGGCGCGTATGGCGTCAACTTCCACGACAACGACCTGATCCCCATTGACGCCACGCCCGCCGAGCGGGAGAGTATCCTCAAGGCGTTCAAGAAGGCGCTGGCCGATACCGGCCTCAAAGTGCCGATGGCAACCACCAACCTGTTTGGCGATCCCGCTTTCAAAGATGGCGCGTTCACGGCCAACGATCCGAAGGTGCGCGCTTACGCCCTCCACAAGACGCTGCACGCAATTGACCTGGGCGCGAGCCTGGGGGCGGAAGTCTACGTCTTCTGGGGCGGGCGCGAGGGCATCGAGGTAGATGCATCCAAGGACCCCATCGCCAGCATTCAACGCTTCCGCGACGCGCTCAACTTCCTGTGCGAGTACGTCAAGGATCAGGGTTACAATCTCAAATTCGCCTTGGAAGCCAAACCCAACGAGCCGCGCGGCGACATCTTCTTCCCCACCAGCGGCGCGTACCTGGGCTTCATCAACACGCTGCAATACCCGGAGATGGTGGGGGTGAATCCCGAAGTGGCGCACGAGCACATGGCGGGACTCAACTTCATGCACGCGGTCGCGCAGGCGTGGGAGGCGGGCAAGCTCTTCCACATTGACCTGAACGATCAGAACTACGCGCGCTTCGACCAGGACTGGCGCTTCGGCGCGCAGAACCTCAAGCAGGCGTTCTTCCTCGTCAAGTTCCTGGAAGACGTGAAGTACGCCGGCAGCCGTCACTTTGACGCCCACGCCTTCCGCACGGAAGACTACGAGGGCGTCAAGGACTTCGCGCGCGGGTGCATGCGCACGTACCTCATCCTCAAGGAGAAGGCCGCTCGTTTCCACGCCGACGCTGAAATTCAAGGGCTGCTGGCCGAAATCCACGCGGACGACGGCAGCATGGACGCCTTCAAGGGCGCGTACACGTCGGCCAAGGCGGCCGCGCTTAAAGCGCAGGCCTTCGACCGCGCCGCTCTCGGCGCGCGCGGGCTGAAGTATGAGAAATTGGATATGCTGGTGAATGAGTTGTTGCTAGGAATTCGGTAATCGCCAATCAGACAGGAGAGGGGGGATGGGGGAGACAATCCCCCCTCTATTTTCGCAGGCATTTCTCGAAATCGGTATGCATTGGACGAAGGACGTTCAAACGTTCAAACGTTCAAACGTTCAAACGTTTCCACTATCTATGTTTAAGGAGGATTAGGATGACGACCCATCGCACATTTCCCCATCGCACCGCGCAGGCAACCCTGACGGTGTGCAAATCGGACGGGACGCCGTTGGCGCATCAGGAAGTAACCGTGGCGCAGCGCAAGCATAAATTTCTCTTTGGCAACACCGCCTGGGAAACTCTGGCGCTGGCAAACGGTGTCGTAGAGGGTGAGTTTAAAGCCCATGCCGAGCGCGTCACCGACGCCTTCTTCAACCTCTTCAACTTCGCCACCCTGCCCTTCTACTGGGGACGCTTCGAACCGGAGCGCGGCAAGCCGGGCACGGAGTTCATGCGCAAGGGAGCGCAATACCTCGTGGAGCGCGGCTGCGTGCTCAAGGGACATCCCTTGTGCTGGCACACCGTCACCGCGCCGTGGCTGCTCGACTTGAGCAACGCGGAGATTCTGGAAGCGCAGCTCGGCCGCATCTACCGCGACGTGGTCGACTTTGCCGGGCTGGTTGACATGTGGGACGTGATCAACGAAGCCGTCATCATGCCCGTGTTCGACAAGTACGACAACGGCATCACCCGCATCTGCAAGGAACTGAGCCGCATCAAAATGATCCGTACCATGTTCGACGCCGCGCGCGAGACGAATCCCGGCGCGATCCTGCTGCTCAACGACTTCGACGTTTCCTCCGCCTTCGACATCCTGGTGGAAGGCTGCCTGGAAGCCGGCATCAAAATTGACGTGATCGGCATCCAGTCGCACATGCACCAGGGCTACTGGGGCGTGGAGAAGACGCAGTGGGTGCTGGCAAACTTCGAGCGTTTCGGCTTGCCGATTCACTTCACCGAGACGACGATCCTCTCCGGCGACATTATGCCGGCGCACATCGTGGACCTCAACGACTGGCAGGTGGACGAATGGCCCTCCACGCCCGAAGGCGAAGCGCGCCAGGCCGAGGAAATCGTCACGCACTACAAGACCCTGCTTGCAAACCCGCTGGTGGAAGGCATCACCTACTGGGGCATGACCGACGGCGGCTGGCTCAAAGCGCCGGGCGGCTTCCTGACAGCGGACGGCCAACCCAAGCCGGCCTACCACGCCCTGCACGATTTGGTCAAGGGTGAGTGGTGGCTCCCGCCGACGAAGATGACGACGGACGCCGAGGGTAAGGTGCAGGTGACGGGCTTTCTTGGGGAGTATGAGGTGACGTGCCAGGGGGCGACGGCGACGTTTGCGTTGGAAAACAGCGGCGCAGTAGCCGTGAAGACAACATTGCCCGGGTAGACCCGCAGAATTCTGGCGACGGAGTCCCCAACTGGTTGGGGCGGCTGCGCGGCAACCCGAACAAGTTCGGGACTCCGATACGTCACCCGGCAAAGTCCTGAAGACCCAAGATTTTCTAGCGAATGGCAACCTGGCTATCCGTCTCCGCCGCCCTGGGCACATACCTGTTGACCGTGTTTGGGCTGCGGCCTCTTGTTATCAGGGAAGCGAAGCTGCTGGATGCGGAGCACTTCAAGCAGGCTTACCCAACGCGCAAATGGCTGCTGACCCTTCATGAACTCCTTTGCCTTCCAGTCTTTCTTCTTGGACTTATCGGAGGGCCGGTTCTGGCAAACGTATACTGTGAAGAAACCCAGGGATATTCTTGCGGCGCGTGGCTGGCGGTAAGTCTGTGGAATCTCTTCAACGGACTTTTTGAGCTGATTACCAGCATCCATCCCAGTTACGGAATACTTATCAAGCGCTACAGTTCCCAGGAATTCTTGCTGTCCGGGGAAGTCAGGAAGCTGGGTATGGTGCGGGTGGCCTTGAGTGTCATAATAGGGATTGGATTATGGGTGGCGACAAGCCTATGACCATTATGGATACCGATAAGCAACTTGAAATCTGTCCCCTTCAAACCACCGCCGAAGCGGAAGCCTGCGCCCAAATGATGGCCGGCTCCGAACCCTGGCTGACGCTGCGGCGGGACTATACGGTCTCCCTCAAAATTCTGACCGACCCCACACGCGAGGTCTACGTGGCGACGCTCCAGGGCGAGATCGTTGGCTTCATTCTGCTCAACATGCGCGGCGCGTTTGTGGGCTACATCCAAACTTTATGTGTTGCCTCGCAATGGCGCGGGCAAGGCATTGGCAGCCGCCTCATCGCCTTCGCCGAGCAGCGCATCTTCACAGAGACGCCCAATGTCTTTATCTGCGTCTCCTCCTTCAACCCGGACGCCCGGCGATTGTACGAGCGATTGGGGTACGAACTCGTCGGCGTGCTGAAAGACTATCTTATCTCAGGTTACGACGAGATTTTGCTGCGCAAGACTATTGCGCCAGTGTTGGAATTCAAAAAGCCCGACCAGCTTTAGCTACTTGCTTTTGTTGAGAAAGAAATTCCACAGAGGTCTCGTCTTCAGCTTGTTTAGCTACAGATTTGTGGTACATTGATAGAGAAAAAAATAACCTGTTTTGGGATATTCTGCATGGCGAACACGCAACCACGTTTAGCAATTTTTGATCTTAGCGAAAAGGCAACCACGAGAGTTCAAGGAGGCGAGACAACCTCAGATTTGATCGTGTCCGCTATCACGGGAGCCAACGACGAACTATTTCCCAATATCTTAAACTTGCATGTCCCCAAAGGAGCTTTGGTCGCAGATGTCACGTATGGTAAGGGAGTTTTCTGGCGCAACGTACCCCGGGAAGACTATCGGGTATTGGCCTCAGATATTGCTACCGGAGTAGATTGTAGACGATTGCCCTACAAGTCTGCTTCCCTGGATTGTGTGGTTTTAGACCCACCTTACATGGAAGGATTTTACCGCAACTCTGGACAAAAAGCGGGCGCCGGAACTTACTCTGCGTTTCGGAATTACTATTCCAGCGGGACAGAAGAGCCGCAAGGCCCTAAGTGGCAAGATGCTGTCACGCACTTCTACATTCAGGCCGGACAGGAAGCGCAGCGCGTACTGAAAGAAAATGGCGTCCTGATTGTCAAATGTCAGGACGCCGTCAGCGCCAATCGCCAATACTTAATGCATGTGGAGATCATTGGGGCTTACGAAAAGATGGGGTTTTACACGAAAGACTTGTTTGTTCTGGTGAGACAAAATAAGCCTGGGGTCAGCCGAATCAAAAAACAAGTCCATGCGCGGAAGAACCATTCCTACTTTTTGATTTTCGTCAAAATCCCAGAAGGGAAAACCGTACAATCTATGAAATCTTCATAGTGCGTTCTGCGAGGAGTTCATCTAACAGGCTGTAGAGATTGTCCACAAAAGGCGGCTCAGGCGGCCAACTCACAGGAATCAAGGAAGCTAACAGATAGGCGCGTTGTTCAGCGGTGTAGCCTTGCCAGGTACTGCGCGGCAGCTCATGATTTTTGGCAAAAACGAAACGCCATTTATTTCCAAAAGGGAACACATTAACCGCTAATACGTCGAATTCGCCTACTTGCAAGAGCGTAGTGGTTACTTCGTCCCCATTCGGCAACATGATGGGTCTGCGGTCGCTGGCATCTACCTGAGCTTTACCATACCAGCGCCCGGCATCCTGCCCGATGGAGTTGGTCTGCAAGGATTTTGCTTCAAGGATAAATGGTTGACCTTTGTACACGATACGGCGGTCGCCTTTTTTCTGACGATCATGGTCATCGTGCTTGACCACTTCAGTAATGTCAGGGTGATTTAACCACAAATCATGCAACTTAAATTCGGCAGCATAACCAAAAAGCATCCCGCGCAAACTTGGACTTTGATTCAACAAGCTGGTTAAGTCCTGAGAGGTGATTTCCCAAAGGTCCAGGATGTTTTCAGGATTCTCGGCCGGGAAGAATTCCAACTTCAATTGCATCATCACATCCACCGGGTGAATCTGAAGGGCGTTGGTAATTTGAAAAAGCTCAATGACATCCAATCGGCGCTCACCACGCTCATATTTGGAGACAAAGGATTGCGGTTTTCCCAATATTTCAGCTAACTCAATTTGTGTCAACCCGCTTTTCTGCCGGGCAGCAACGAGTAGTTCACATAACCGCTGATATTCCTTTGAAAAAACAGATTTTGTCATTATACTTCTCCAGAGTCACATTTTTTAACACTATAAAACCTATTTTGGAATATCCCAAAATAGGTTATTGACTATTCAATCTATCTGATCTTGAGGAGCAATCATGACTAAACCCTTCGACGTTTACGTTTACGGCATGACCGTCCTTTCCACCATCCACCGGCTGAAAGGCCCCTTCCCACAGGCGGATACCTACCAGGAAATCACGCAGACCACGGTGATGCCCGGCGGGGAAGGCGGCAACGCAGCGATTCTCCTGAGCCATTGGGGACTGACAACGCAGCTTGACGGCTGTATGTTCAGCGAGGCAACCGCCAAGCCCTTGCTGGCCTACTTTGACCGCTACGGCGTAGATTGCTCTCTGCTGCCCACGCCCCCTGACTTCACGGGCTGGCGGGACATCGTCTTCTGCGACGGCGAGAGCCGCACGGTCTTCGGCTGGTTCCAGCAGCACTTCTCCGGTAAACGGCGATGGTGGACGGAACCGAGTGAAGCGTCCATCGCGGCGGCGCGCTGCGTGGCGCTCGACCCGTTCTTCGGCGCGACCTCGCAGCGCGTGGCCGAGTTATGCGTGCAGCACGGCACGGACTACGTGACGCTGGACGCCCGCTGGGACGACGCCCTCGCGCAAAACGCCAGGGCCATCGCCTGCTCGAAGGAATTCCTCGAAAGCGCGTACCCTGGCGCGGATTACGGCGCCTTGCTGGAACAGTATCGCCGCGCGTGCCGGGGACTGGTCGTCTTCACGTTTGGCAGCAAAGAAATGCTGTACGCTGCGCCTGAGATGGAACACCCTGCCGTCTTGCCCACCTATCCTGTGACCGTGCAGGACACCCTCGCCGCCGGCGACACCTTCCGCGCGGGCCTCGTCTACGGCGTCGTCAAGGGGCTATCCGCCGAAGCCACCGTCCGCTTCGCCGCCGCCGCTGCCGCCGTCGCCTGCACACGCTTCCCTTCTATCCTTGAGCCGCCGAGCCTGACTGAAATTCAATCTTTAATGGAGAAATTTGCTTAACCAGACGTGAAACGTGAAACGCGAAATGTGATGAGAGCAATCTTCACGTTTCACGTTTCACGCATCACGTCCTCAAAACTAAGGAGGACCTATGACTAAAACTCTTTTTCTCGGCATTGACATTTCCACTACCGGCGCGAAAGCCCTGCTGATGGACGCGACCGGCGCTGTCGTGACGACCGCCACGACCGCCCTGCCGCTCTCCACCCCCAAGCCGCTGTGGTCCGAGCAGGACCCGCGCGACTGGTGGAACGGCATCGTCAAGAGCATCCAGCAGGCGCTCAAACAGGCCGGCGCGACCGGCGACGACGTGACCGCCATCGGCCTCACCGGGCAAATGCACGGCCTCACGTTGCTCGACAAAAACGGCGCGGTGCTGCGCCCTGCCATCCTGTGGAACGACCAGCGCACCGGCGCGCAGTGCGACGAAATCCGCGCGCGCGTGGGCAAAGCGCGTTTCATCCAGATCACCGGCAACGACGCGCTCACCGGCTTCACCGCGCCCAAGATTTTGTGGGTGCGCGAAAATGAGCCGGAAATCTACGCGAAAGGCGCACACGTCCTGCTGCCCAAGGACTACGTCCGCTACCAGCTCACCGGCGACTACGCCACCGACAAGGCCGGCGCGGCGGGCACGATTCTCTTCGACGTGAAGGCCCGCGATTGGTCGCCGGAGGTGCTGGAGAAGCTGGACATCCCCGCCGCGTGGCTGCCCAAGACGCACGAGGGGCCGGAAGTGACCGGCGTGATCAGCGCGGCAGCGGCGGCGCTCACCGGACTCAAGGCCGGCACGCCCGTGATGGGCGGCGGCGGCGACCAGGCGGCGGGCGCGGTGGGCGTCGGCGCGGTCGAAGCGGGCATCGTGGGACTGGTGCTCGGCACATCGGGCGTGGTGTTCGCCTCCACGGACGCGCCCTACATCGAGAAGGACGGACTGCTGCACGCTTTCTGTCACGCCGTCCCCGGCGCGTGGCACCTCATGGGCGTGATGCTCTCGGCGGCGGGCAGCCTGCAATGGCACCGCGACACGCTCGCGCCCGGCGTCAGCTTCGACGACCTGCTCGCCCCGGCGGCGAACGTCCCGGCGGGCGCGGAGGGCCTCTTCTTCCTGCCGTATCTCACCGGCGAGCGCACGCCGTACCCCGATCCGTTGGCGCGCGCGGGCTTCGTTGGCCTGACGCTGCGCCACGCGCTCCCGCACATGACGCGCGCCGTGCTGGAAGGCGTCGCCTTCGGCCTGCGCGACAGCATGGAGCTGGTCAAGGGCGCGGGGCTGGGCGCGATCAAGCAGATTCGCGTCTCCGGCGGCGGGGCGAAGAGTCCGCTCTGGCGGCAAATTCTGGCGGACGTCATCGGCAGCGAGCTGGTGACGGTGAACACGACCGAGGGCGGCGCGTTCGGCGCGGCGTTGTTGGCGGCCGTCGGCGCGGGCGTGTGGAAGACCGTGCCGGAGGCGTGCCGGGCGACGATCAAGGTGCTCAGCGCCACCTCACCGCAGCCGGCGCAGGTGCAGGCCTACAACACCCTCTACCCGCTCTACCGGGGACTGTATCCCGCGCTCAAACCGACGTTTGACTCGGTGGGGTAAGCGTTTTACCACAAATCCGCACGAATTTTCACGGATTAATTTACCACAGAGGCACAGAGAACACAGAGAATGTTTTATATTTTCTCTGTGCCCTCAGTGTCTCTGTGGTCAATAAGGTGTTCTATGAAAAAAAGAGCTAGGTTTCTACTACCACTGCTTGTTCTGGGTGTCGTGCTCGTCTCATGTGATGCCATACCCTCTGAGTTCAACAAGACCATCATCCCAGAGGCAACGGCTACCACCGAACCAGGCCCCCCACGAGAGGAAAAGACGGCTACGGCGACAAGCACCGTGACCGTGACGCCGACCCCAACGGCCACCCCTCACAATGCAACGCCAACCGGAGAGACTATGCAAGCATCAGAAGCCATCACCGATACTACATTCGATCCGAATTTCTACATCTTCCTATGTTTTGGGCAGTCGAACATGGAAGGCGCCGCCGCCCCGGAGCCGCAAGACCGGACGGTGGATCCACGCTTTCAGGTTTTGCAATCGTTGAATTGTCCCAATCTCAGAAAAAACAAGAATACCTGGTATACGGCTGTGCCGCCGCTCACCCAATGTTGGTCGGGGCTTTCGCCTGCTGATTATTTTGGCCGGACGATGGTGGCAAGCCTGCCCAATACCATCACTGTCGGAGTGATTAACGTGGCGGTAGGCGGGTGCGACATCCGGTTATTCGATAAGGACTTGTATCAGGAGTATGACTCCACCTATGAAGAGGATTGGTTTGTCACTAAAATCAAGGCTTATGGGGGAAATCCCTACCAACACCTCATCAACCTGGCGCAACTGGCGCAACAGCGCGGCGTCATCAAGGGCATCCTGCTGCATCAGGGCGAAACCAACACCGGCGACCATCAATGGCCCGCCTACGTCCAAAAGATTTACAACGACATCCTGACCGACC
>Ga0116144_10002196_pt1 | contig 21551 bp, 16 predicted proteins | sample AD_UKC035_MetaG_FD_89746 | JGI IMG/M metagenome (GOLD analysis project Ga0116144, IMG submission 89746) | Active sludge microbial communities of municipal wastewater-treating anaerobic digesters from USA - AD_UKC035_MetaG | ecosystem: Engineered > Bioreactor > Anaerobic > Digestate | place: USA...
ACCGCACCGCCTAACAGCCAGGCCACAAGGCGGCTGCGCTTCCAGACCAGGATGGCTGCCGGAATCAGCAAGACCACCAACGCCAGCAACAAGCGCGGCAGGCGCTCGCCTGCCAGGCGGGCTGAACGCGCCTCAGCCATGCTTTGGCCTTCATCCTCTCCAATCGCCTGAACATAGGTATCGGTCAACTGTTGTTTCTGAACCGTATCAGCGCTTTGAATGGCAGCCAACTGCTCAGCAGATAGCAGCAACATATCGGTCAGGGCTCGCCCCTGGGTAGAGGCCGGCAAATTGAGGCCCAATAACACGCTCAGCGTGGGGGCCACATCCACCATGTAGACATCCTCGTACTGACCAGGTTTTACGCCCGCCCCTACCAACACAAAGGGCTCCAGCAGCGCCACGGCGTCTTGCCCGCCGTGCCCACCCTGGTCAATGTGACCGTGATCGCTGACCACCAGCAGGGTATCCTGGCTGAAATCCAGCCCGGCGGTGATCTCTCGCAGGTGATCATCACAGCGCCGAGCCGCATCGTTCCAGCGCTCATCGATCGGCCCGCCCTCGTGATGACCGGCATAATCCACCTGGTCTAAATGGATCAGTACCAATTGGTAATCTCCGCTTTCCAGCCAGGGCAACGCGGCATCCACAACCTGGCGGTCAGCCACTTTGTCTTCGCCGGGGGTATAAAAGCCAGCCTGCACCGCTGATTGGGGAGCTAACTTCTCAAACCAATAATAGCCCGAAATGGCCGTTTGCAGCCCGGCACGTTCGGCAGCGGCGAACAGGTTATCCTGGGTCCAGGTGGGGATGGCTTCGTAATCCAGGTTCACTGCCGGCCCATCGCTGATATCGGGCCAGGCGCCCGTAAAGAGTACCGAATAACCGGTCTCTGAATACGAGGGCGGCTGGCTGTGCATGGTGGCCCAGGCAGCATCCTGGCGCAATTCATTCAAGTAGGGCATCACGTCTGGACGCAATGAAGTATCCAGGCGCAAGCCATCAATCAACACAAAAACCACCCGCCGGGTCAAAGGCTGGCCCAGGGGCTGGGCGGGCTGCGGTGCAATCTCGCGCAGGGGTGAACGGTAAGCATACAAAGAATCAATTAAGCTGGTGGCCCCGAAGTAACCCAGCGCGGCGATGATCAAACAACCCACGATACCCAGTAAAACCCAACGATTTTTCATTCGACTTCGCTCCAACAACACCAATTACCACATCATCCCTGGCAGCGCTTTGCCAGGGTTACCGCCATTGCAGCCCGGTATTCAGCGCTGGCCCATTGATCGCCAGCCTGGCTGTAAGCATTGTGCGCTGCGGCCTCCACCCCACCGGGCTCGGGCCCATCCATGGCCAAGAGCGGGGCAGTGCCCCAGCCGCCCAGCGCCAGGCGCGTGCGGCCTGCCGGCCATTGCGCCACTGCGGCGCAAACAATTGGCCGGTCAGCGGGCGTGCGCGCCACGTACTCGTAAGATAGCTTTACCGCGCCGGCGGCGGTCAGGACGATTTCGGTGATCAATCCACCGCCAGCCCCAGCCCGCCGCAAGGGCAGCCAACTGCCGAGGCCAATTTTTTCAGTCCCGCTTGCTTTGCGAATGGTCAGGGTGGCATCCAGCGCCAGCATAACCGTCGTCAGCGGCGAGCGGCCGTCTGCCGAGGCCAGGGTTCCCGCCAGGGTGGCGGCCTGGCGCAGGTTGTGCGTCGCTTCAAGCCGGACGGCCTCGTACAACATGGCTGGCAAGCCTGGGTGATCCAGCAAATCTTGTAAAGTGACCACTGCTCCCAGGTGCAGGTTGCTGCCGCGCATCTCAATCTTGTTCAGCCCCAGGGCTTGCAGATCAATCACAGCCACCGCCTGAGACTCGGCTTGCGCCCAGCGGTTCAGGGCCGTCCCACCGCCCAGGGGCAGGGTTAACGGCTCTGCGCGGCTCAACAAACGCAGCGCTTCATCAATTGTTTTTGGGCGTTGGTATTCAACGATCATCCTTAACTTACTCCTTTCTACCAACCAAGAAATAGGCCATCATATCAGGCTTGTTTGTTACCGGGATCAGGCTGCGCGCTTCAAGCTGGTATTTATCTTGCAGCCGCTCCTTCGTCACCGCTGAAACCTGGATCCGTCCCGGCACACCATTCGCCTCCATGCTTTCAGCCACACGCATCGTATCTCCCCACAGGTCATAGATGAACTTCTTGCGCCCCACCACGCCCGCCACCACAGGCCCGGTATGGATGCCGACGCGAATGCTCAGTGGACGGCCTTGGCTTCTCTCAAGTGCATCAGCGGCCATGTTACCAATGGCCTGCTGCATATCCAGGGCCATCTCAGCCACGGCCTCGGCATGATCTGCCCTGGGGGTGGGCAAGCCACCCGCAATCAGGTAATTATCGCCAATTGTTTTGATCTTCTCCAGGCCGTACTTGGCGGCCAATTCATCAAAACATGAGAAGACCCCGTTCAACATCATGATCAGATTACCAGGGGTCATTTTCTCGGCCATGCGCGTGAAGCCAACAATATCTGCAAACAACACGGTTACATCTGCAAAACTGTCGGCGATCACCAATTCGCCGCGCTTGAGCTTCTCAGCCACCGGCTGGGGCAGGATGTTCAACAACAGATGCTCGGCTTTATCACGCTCTGCCTGCAAGGTAACCAGGTAGGCCTGTTCTTGGTCACGCAAGCGCTTCTTTTCCAGGCAGGCATCGATGCGGGCGCGCAGCAGTACCGGATTAAAGGGCTTGGGCAGGTAGTCTTCTGCTCCCATCTCAATACAGCGCACAATGCTCTCAAGCTCATCCAAAGCCGAGATCACGATCACCGGCAAAGAACGCAAGACCGGATCTTGTTTCATGGCATCCAATACCTGGTAACCGTCCATTTCTGGCATCAGAATATCCAACAGCACCAGGTCAAAAGCCCGGGTACGCATCTTCTCAACAGCCTGCACACCGTTTTCAGCCAGGTCAACCTGATGCCCTTGCTGCTGTAAGCTGTACTCCAGCTTCATGCGGTTCAAGCGGTTGTCGTCTACTACCAGGATCGTCCCAGGCCGTGTATCCATTCACTGCCTCAATATATTCGCCAGGGCACTGGCAACCTCTTGATATTGTAAACCAACCTCTGCCAGCAGGTCAGCAGCCCCATCCAGATGGTTCTCCTTGCCCATATTTTCCAGCGTATGGCAAAGCTCGGCAAGTTTCTGCGCCCCAAACTGGGCACTGTTGGCTTTGAGGCTGTGTGCAGCAATCCGCAGCGCGGCACCATCGCCTTGTTCGATCGCCTGGTGCATCACTTGCAATTGGTGCGGCCCATCTTCCAGCAAAGTGGAAATCAAGTCTTTGATAAATTCGTCATCATCCCCTGATATGCCCCGGATCTGGTTGAGATCCAATACCGGGTCAGCATCAGATGGGGATGCCTCTTGGGCAGGCGGCATCGACAGCGAAACACTCTCCAACAAGGCCTCTTTCCGAGATGAAAGATTGGCTAACGGGCGGCAGTTTTTCAGCGCATAGATCAGTGCTTCCACCTGGATCGGCTTGGACAAGTAATCATCCATGCCAGCCGCCAGGCAGGCTTCGCGGTCTTCGCGCATGGCATTGGCTGTCATGGCAATTACACGTGGACGGCGCCCAGCCGGCCAACCCTGTTGGATGCGCCGCGAGGCTTCCATGCCGTCCATTTCAGGCATTTGCACATCCATCAGCACCACATCGTAATCCTGGCGCTGCAGGGCATCCAAGGCCTCCAGGCCGTTGCCAGCCACATCTGCCCGGTAGCCCATGCGCTCCAACATGCGTAAAGCCAGCTTCTGGTTCACGGCGTTGTCTTCAGCCAATAAAATGCGCAGTGGATTACGCAGACCCATTTCGGGGTCAAACCGCACACCATCTGGCGAAGTGGCTTCAGGGACATCTCCAGCCGCAAAAATATCGACCAAAATGTTATACAACTGCGAAGCCTTGATCGGCTTGGTAAGGTAAACGGTAAAGGGCTCATCCGCATCGCCCGACTCGTGCGGCCCCACCGAGCTGAGCATCACCATGGGCATGGCATCTGGCCCGCGCAAACGTTTGATCTCGGCAGCCAGGGCCATGCCATCCATCTCCGGCATCTGCACATCCAGGATGGCAATGTCGAACTGCTCCCCCTGGCGGATCCATTCCAGAGACTCTAAAGGGGAAGCCGTGACCGCCGGCAGCATGCCCCAGGCCTGCGCCTGGAGGGTCAGAATGCGGCGGTTGGTAGCATTATCATCCACGATCAAAGCCCGCCGACCGTGCAAATCGGGTTGGACGCGCTCAAGATAAGCCGGGGTAGGGATTGGCGCAGGCTGGGCCTTGATGGTAAAGTGGAAAGTGCTGCCTTTGCCCAATTCACTTTCCACCCACATCGTGCCGCCCATCAACTCAGACAAGCGTTTACTGATCGCCAGCCCAAGACCGGTTCCCCCATAACGACGGGTGGTTGAAGAATCTACCTGGGTAAAGGATTGGAACAGGTGATCAATTCGATCCTGAGGAATGCCGATTCCTGTATCGCGCACAGAGAAATGAAGGACGAACGCGCCTTCGCAAGGATCGCCCCCTTCTTTCACGGCACCCATGCTGCCTGGCGGTTCCAGGGCTGGCCCCATGCATTGGACGTTGATCACCACCTCGCCCTGCTCGGTGAACTTCACCGCATTGCTCAACAGGTTGACCAAGATCTGGCGTAAGCGGGTCACATCCCCGTAAATGGCCGTCGGGACTTTTTCATCCAGCAAATAGGCAATATCCAACAACTTCTCAGCCGCCCGGGTAGCCACCAGGTCGAGGGCGCTTTCAATGCACTCGCGCAGATTCAACGCCTGACGTTCCAATTCCATCCGCCCAGCCTCAATCTTCGAAAAATCCAGGATGTCGTTTATGATGGTCAACAACGCATCCCCGCTCTGGCGGATCGTTTCGGTGAACTCAAGCTGCTCGGCAGTCAGGTTAGTATCCAGCAGCAGGCTGGTCATGCCGATCACCGCGTTCATGGGGGTGCGAATCTCGTGGCTCATCGTCGCCAGGAACACGCTCTTGGCCTGGTTGGCAGATTCAGCCGCCTCTTTGGCCTGCTGCATGGCCTCGAACAAGCGCGCGTTTTCGATCGCCCCACTGATCTGCCCGGTGATGGTCTCTGCCAGCTTCACTTCTTCATCAGAAAAAGCGACCGACTTCTCATCCCGGTCCACCCCAATCGTACCAAACACCTCACCTCGTGCCACCATTGGGATGATCATCAGCGAGCGCGCCTGGCGAGCGCGTAACAGGTCGTGGATTTTTTCTGTCAGGGGGCTGGTCTGCGCATCCGCGATATTGATGGGCTGCATGGTCTGGATGACGCGCATGGAAGAAAGATTGCCCTCCAAGGGGATGAAAATTCCCAGGTCCGTCTGCGCATTAGGATCGCGCTGCTGATCGACCACCAAAACCAGCCCATTGCGCTGCACATCCAACAAGGCAATGCCGCAGCTGCGCCCATTGAAGATGAACATCATTTCTCTAGCCACGCTGTCCAGGGCCGTACGTGCATCCCTCGAAGCAGTTACCAGGCCCATGATGCGGTTCAAAACGGCCAGTTCTTGGACCCGTTTTTCCAACTGTGCGGTACGCTGTTCAACCTTATCTTCCAAATTCAGGCTGTACTCTTCCAACCGCAGCTTGGCCTGCTCAAGGTCTGACATGGCCTCGTGTTTGGCCTCCAGGTTAGAGGCCTGAAAACGCAGCAAGAAGACCAACAACACACTCATCACCATAACGATCATGGCGGTTGGCACAACCTCGGTCAGCAAACTGGTCAGATCAACAGGATTCTGGGTATAGATCAGCCATTGATCCAACTTCCCAGCCTGGGCCAGGTATACGAAAGCCGCCAGGGTCACCAGGCTGAGCAGGATCATCGCCAATCCTGAGCGCACACTGACCAATACCAGAGCCACAACCGGCAGCAGGATGAGGTACTCTCGCCCCACGCCAGACAGGCCGCCGCGTGCCAGGGCAATCACCCCCACCGCATATAAGAGCGCCAAAATGACCCAGCCCTTGACCTGGGCAGGCACCTGCCTCAGGTAAGTCACGGCGATCAAGACCAGATAGAGCAAGGCATACAGCAGCAGCGCCGGTCGTTGGGCAGGGTCTTCCCAGCCCCCCACGATCGCCACCAGCAAGATCGGCAGCCCCACAACCGTCATCACCATCATCACCACGCGCAAGACGCGAGCGCGCCACTCGTTCAACAACGAGTCGATCTGACGGCTTTGGACATGGGGGATTTTGATCTTCATGCTAAGCCATTCTTTAACCAGGCATTCCTATAGATCGATTACGCAAGCGCTTGATCATCTTCAGGGTAAACTTTCCAGCCCAAAGCTTCCAGGTCTGCCGGCGTCATCCCTTCGGATGGCACATTCACCAACAACGCCTCTGCTTCTGCCAGAAGCTGCCCATCTGCAGAATAGATGGCACTGGTGGCGGTAGCCACGCGGCCCTTATCTTTGCCCGCCCGCCCGATCACGCGCAGGGGCTGCCCAATGGGCACGTTATGGCGATAGCGGATATCCAGGCGAGCCGTGTACATGAAACGCGGTTCGCCTTCGGCGGGGTCTTTGGTATAAACCCGGCCTGCCGCTTCATCTAAAATAGAGGCAACGATCCCGCCGTGCACAATGCCCGGGTAGCTCTGGTAATGCTCTGGGACGGTATACTCTACCAACACCTCACCAGGGGCGGTCTGATAGAACTTCAATTTCAAACCGTGAGGGTTTTCGAGACCGCAGATAAAACAATGTCGAGAATTGGGCTGGCGGGCACGCAATGGAACACTCCTCTAAAGAATATTCAACCTGGTAATTATACCCTCTGCCATTGCATCAAAGATCACGATGGCACCTGTAATCCTTGGGGGGGGCAGTGCCCCCCCCAGAACAATGGAATGACCAGGCTCAGGCCTGTGCAAAAGTGTCGATCAGCAGGCGCACATCGCCGCCCACCGGGTATAAGATGGGGCAGGTACAGCCTTGATTGCGATACTCGGCCACCTTGGCACGCGCTTCATCTGGCGTTCCTGAAGCCGTAATGCGATAGATCAGGTCTTCGGGCACCAGGTGCTTGGCCTTGTTGATCTGCTCTTTAGTGGCCGGCCATCCCAAGATGGACTGGATCTGGGCCACCACATCTTGCGAAACGCCCGAAGCCTTGGCAATGTGCGGCTGCTGGGCCAGGTACTGGCACAACAACGTACGAGTATAATCGATTGCCTTATCGTGATCGTGATCGACCGAACAGACCACCAATTGTGGGCGATCCAGGTCATCCAGTGTCCGGCCAGCTTTGCGCGCCCCTTTGTCCAGCAGTTCCAAAGCCTTCACATTATATTCTGGGGGTACGCAGTAATTCAACACCGCTCCATCAGAGATCTCACCGGTCAATTCCATCATCTGGTCGCCCGTAGCACCGATCATGATCGAAACCTGGCGCGGAGAGCGCCGTCCATGAACCACATCCAGCTCAATTCCATCCACATGGTGAAATTCACCGTGGAAGGTGACACGTTCCATATTTAGCAGGCGGCGCATCACCTCCACCGTTTCGCGCATTGCTACCAGCGGTTTGCGGCGCTCGATGCCCACATTGCGCGCCAATGGGTCCCACCAGGCCCCAATGCCGCAGATCACACGCCCGGGGGCCAGGTCATCTAAGGTCAAGAATGTCGCCGCCAGCAGGCCTATATTGCGCGTCCAGTTATTGATCACGCCCGAGCCAATTTTCAGCCGCTCGGTCACCGCGGCGTAGGCTGCCATCGGCACGATCGCATCTCGCACCAGGCGCGATTCAGCCTGCCAGACCGCCTCGAACCCTCGTTGTTCGGCATAGCGCACGTAATCCAGGCCGTCTCGCAGATCATGAGCATCTTGCAGATACAAAGCAACCCGTTCGGTCATATCATCCTCCTGATTATAATGGTCAAGTTTTTATCTTTACCGAGCATTGCATCGATCATGAAACCGAAGTTCAGCCCATCCCGCGGGGTCAGTTACTCACCGGCTCCATCGCCTGGTTGACCAGCTCAAGGTCTTCTGGCGTATCCAGATCCAGGGCCAGGGATGGTGAATCACAAATTTGCAGGCGCGCACCCGCCTGCTGTGCCGCCTGGCAGTGGCGGTTGAACGAATCGGGGCCAAATTCATAACGGAAGAGCCCCGGCGGTGAAAGCAAGAGCGCATTAGTGCCCACCCGGTGTCGATCTGGAGAAATCACAACCACAGGGGGCTTCTTAGCCTTATCGATCATGGCAGAGACATCCTCAACCGTTATCAGCGGGATATCTGCCGGCAAGATCAGGATACCGCCGGGGGCATATTTGCGTGCAAATGCGGTTGCCCGTTCCAGGGCGGCGTTTAGCTCTGGAGCGCCATGCTCCAGGATGGTGTGGGCTTTATGATCACGCGCCACGGTCAATGCACGTGGGTCGCGGCTGATGACCAACACCCGCTCTAACTTAGGCACCCGAGACAGCACATCTAATGTATTTTCTAACATGCATTGATTGAGCGCGGCACGCTCATCTTCACTCAGCACATCTGACAGGCGGGATTTGCCCCGATGCAAAGGCTTGACCGGTACGATTGCCCATAAAGTCATTGGTTTATTTGCCCTTATCTGGCCCGGTATTCTCTACCAGGCTCTGGCAGAATTGTATCACTTCGCCAGCTAAACGTTTCCGGTCATCAGGAACTACCATCAATGTATCCGTTACACAGGTACGCATGCCCGCTTCCTCAATCGATCCGGCCAGGCTCTCATCAAGGTTATCGAAGACAAAGCCCGCCAGCAGCGAACGATAATGCAAAGCCACCGCCAACGCCGATGGGGTGATGCCCAGTTCGGCATACATTTTGGCTGCCGGGCCTTTCACCGTCTGCCCGCCGATGATCGGCGAGACTGCCACCACCGGGCGCTCACCCACCGCCTGGCGCATTCCCGGCACCGCCAGGATCGGGTCAATGCTGACCCACGGATTTGAAGGGCAAAAGACCACCACATCTGCACCAGCCAGCGCTTTCAGCGCGCCAGGGGCCGGCTGGGCCGCTTGCACGTTATCAAAACGGAATCCGTTCACCTCAGGCTGGCACTGCCGGTGGACAAAATACTCCTGGAAGGCCAGCTCACCCTGGCTGGTAAAGACGCGCGTGGGAACAGGCTGATCGCTCATGGGCAAAACCGGGTGCTTCACGCCCATCGCCCGGCAAAAATCGGCTGTCACCTGGCTAAGGGGCTGCCCGGCTTGCAGCCTGCGGGTACGTTCCAGGTGCAGGCCCAGGTCTCGGTCACCCAGGTTAAACCAATCCGGCCCGCCCAGGGCTTTCAAAACCCCCAGGGCATTCCAGCTTTCTTCCTGCCGCCCCCAACCGCTCGCCGGGTTGGCAAGCCCAGCCAGGGTATAACAAACGGTATCCAGGTCTGGGCAAATCTTCAGGCCCAGGTGATCAAAGTCATCCCCGGTATTGACGATAACCGTCAGGTTCTCAGGCGGCAGAAGCTGAGCCAGGCCGTCGACCAGCTTGGCCCCGCCTACGCCCCCCGCCAATGCCACAACATGGATCAACGCTTCATCCTCACTTTCCCCCGCGCCGCACCAACAGGCCGCGCAGGCTGCCCTGGTTCATGAATGCCAATACACGATACGACCAAAATTCAGATGATTGTGTGCCGAGATCCATCAGCGGAACATATCCTGTTCTTTGGGACGCAGTAATTCTGCCAGGCGGCCTTCGCGCAGGGGGTAGGGGAAGCCGCGCACATGCACCACGGGTGTGCCCTCAGCCGCCTGGCCCATTACCAAAGATGCCGCCGCCGCCAGTTCATCCGCTGCGCCGATCAAGGTGATCTTCAACGTGTAGCCGAACAGATCCGCCTGGCCGCGCAGATCCACCAGGCCTGGCAGGCCTGCCAGGCCAATTGCCACGCCCACCACACCCAGGCGCCAGGCCCGCCCATGCGAATCGATGATCAACACCCCCAGGCGCGCCTCGCTGGCAGCTTCAAGCTGCTCTCGCAGGGCCTGGGCCGAAGCATCGGGATCTTCGGGCAGCAGCAGCACCCATTCCTCAACCTGGTTGTCTGCTGCCAGGGTGCCGTTGCCGGCGACGTTGGAATGATCGATCCCCGCGCTGGCGCACACAAACCCCAGGCGGTGCTCGACAATGATCGAACCGGGGCGGCTGCGCAGCACGGCATTGCTCTCGCGCAAGATCAATTCCACCACGCGGGCATCCTTCTCGCTGCGCTGGGCCAGCTCCACCGCCTGCGGCGAGGGGCTGACCCCCGCCAGGTTTACCCAGCGGCCTTCTGCCTTCGAGATCACCTTCTGCGCGACCACCAAGATATCCCCATCCACCAGGCTCAAGCCGGCTTGATCCAGCGCGGTCAGGATCATGGCAGCCAGGTCATCGCCGCTTTGCACCATCGGCAGGCCCGGCAAAGGGGTCAACGTCATCGACATGGGCGGCATACCCGCTGGCGTCAGGCCGCGGCCGGCGGCTCAAGGCCCGAGAGGCTGATGCTGGCAGTCTTGACGCCGTAATGCTTGTTCACGCTGATCAAGATAGCCGTCAGGCCCTCTACCGTGAGGGCATTATCCAGGCCGCCGGCGAAATAAGCCTGCATGCCGCCAGCTTTTGCCAATTCAATCACCTGCTGGGCGGCCTCAACCACATCAGAACACACCAGCACATCGGTTGCAATCTGCCCGCCCAGGTTCTTCTTCAAGGCGTGCGAGGGAACATTCTGGAAAGCCGCCACCACCTGCACACCCGCCCCCAAGATATTCTGTGCCAGGCGGGCTGCTGATGGCGGTTCGGGCGGGAGCGGGTCCCTGAAATCTACCCGGGCGGTGGCATCTACCAATATTTTGCCCTGCAGGGCATCTTTCAGGCCTTCCAGCGCAGCCTGGTGAGCAGACTGAACCACGGTGAGGACGCTGATATCTGCCTGGCGAGCAGCCTCGGCATTCTCCACTCCGGTGACGCTCTCCAACCCCAACTGCGCATTCAACTCGGCGGCTGTGGCCTGGGCTTTCTCTGCCTGCCGCGAACCGATGATCACTTTGTAACCGGCATATGCCCATCGCAGGGCAAGGCCTGGGCCTTCTTTACCTGTCCCACCCAAAATAGCAATGATGGGGAGATGCTTCGCTTGTGTCATATTACCTCCTGATAAGTCACTTCTCTGAGATCTGGTGGTGCCGGATAGATCAGCTCAACACTCACACATTACTGCTGTAGCGCTGCCACACTTTTACGGCCACTTCGCGCGCCTGCGCGCTGATGGCTTCTTCGTCCAGCCCCAGCAGCTTACGATCGCGCATCAACACCTGCCCCCCCACCATGGTCATCGTGACCATGCTATCGTGGAAGCCAAAGAGCATCTGCCAGGGCAGGTTGCCCGCGTTCAAGGGCGTGTAGGGGTGATAATCGACCAAGATCAGGTCAGCATGTGCGCCCGGTTCTAGCACGCCCAGCTTGCCAAAAAACGTCTCGGCCAGGGCGGCATTGTTATACACAGCCATCTGCACCACATGGCTGCCGTTCATCTTGCGTGGGTCGCGGTGCCAGAGCTTGTGCGCCAGGTAAGCAGCCTTCCAGTCTTCCCACATGGCATTCGAGAAGCCGTCATTGCCCAACCCCACGCGCACCCCGGCCTCTAGCATGGCTTCAACCGGCGGCAGCCCTACACCGTTGTTCATGTTTGAGCGCGGCTGGTGCGTGACCCAGGTATTGGTCTCAGCCAGCAAGTGGATCTCCTCTGCGCTGACGTGCACGGCATGCACCACAATGCTGTGCGGGCCGAGCAAACCATGCCGCTGCAGCCGGTTGACCACCGGCAGGCCGCATTTGGCCAGGCTGTCTTGCTCATCCACCTCGTGTTCAGCCACGTGGATGTGAAAGCCAACCTCTTGGGGGGCGGCCTGGCGGCAATCTGCCAGGGTCTGTTCAGACAGGGTCAGGCTGGCGTGCAGGCCAAAAGTGGCCCCCAGGCGTGGGCTGGGCTGGTGTTTTAGTTTTTTGATGAAACGCATGTTCTCAGCAATCCCGGCCTGCGCCCCGGCCAACCCGTTGCGGTCGGTCACTTCATAACATAAAGATGCCCGCACACCGGCCTGCTCTACCGTCTCAGCGATGACGTCCAGCGAGCCATCGATGAAGTTTGGCGAGGCATGGTGATCAATGAGGGTGGTTGTGCCGTGGCGGATGGCATCTACCAGGCAGACCAGGGCCGAGTAACGCACAGCTTCCTCATCCAACGCCAGGTCCAGCGGCCACCACAGCTTTTGCAAGATTTCTGGGAAATCCTTGGCTGGAGCGCCCGGGATAGCCATGCCGCGCGCAAAAGCCCCGTAGAAATGGGTGTGGGCACAAATATTACCCGGCATCACATATTGGCCCTGGGCATCCAGCCGTTCTGCCTGGGGGTAGCGCGCCAACATCTCGGCCTGCGGTCCCATGGCGGCAATCAGGCCATCCTCAATATACAAGGCCTGCCCTTCCAATACCTGGTTAGGCTGACCCCAGGTGATCAATTTTCCATTCGTTATCAGCATCACGGCCTCCATCAATCAAATACGGTCGGCAGGGCAGGGTCGTTATATGCCGCAAAGACATCCCGGAGGATGCGCGGTGGGGTGCGCTCAGCCGAAAGCACTGCCGGGATCTCTTGCTGTGCAAAGAAAGCTACTTCGGTGGTTTCATTGCTGGGCGTAGGCTGGCCGCCCAATAAGTCGCACAAGAAGACCAGCTTGAAGGCATGGAATAACGCTACCGGCCCAAACCGGTTGCAGTCATAAATACCCACTGCCCGCCGGGCCTTGACCTTGAACCCGGCTTCTTCCCACACTTCTCGCTCTGAGGCTTCAGAAGGCACATCGCCCACATCTGCCCAACCACCCGGCAAAGTCCAGCCTCCGTCAATGCGCTCACGCACCAACAGCAGCTTGCCATCCTCAAAAACCGCCCCCCGCACGTCAATGCGCGGGGTGGCATACCCAACCTGGGCCTTGAAAACATCGCCCAAAGCAACCTGCTCCAGGCTGGTATATTCACTGATTATTTCAGCGGCAATCTCGTGCAAGCGGTGGTAGCGTTGGCGTTGGAAATCATCTTTGGCGTAATTGTTCCCGGTTTGGGCCAGCGCCTGGATCTCACGCGCCCATTCCAACCAGCGTGGAGGGGTCATCGGATCGGTCATAGGGTTGACAGCAGCAGCTCCTGGTTCACGGGCAGCCTGTCTACGCGCATGCCCACGGCGTGATAAATGGCATTGGTGATGGCCGGCGTGGTGGGGATGCTGACCAGCTCACCCACCCCTTTGGCACCATAAGGGCCTTCGCTGGTAGGATGTTCAACTACAATCGAAACGATCTCAGGGGTCAGCTCAATCGAAGGGATGCGGTAGCGCGCCAGGCGGTCGGTAATCACCTGGCCGTTCTCGACCACAAACTGCTCGGTCAGTGCATTTCCCAGGCCCATCATCGCCCCGCCTTCCACCTGACCCTGCAGACCCAAGGGATTGAGGGCGCGCCCCACGTCATTGGCGGCGATCAGGCACAGCACACGTACTTCGCCGGTCAGGGTATTCACTTCCACCTGGGCAGCCTGGGCGGCAAACCCATAGGCAAAGTGCATCTTCCCGCCCTCGCCCAACGGCTTGGTGGTGGGCGCCCAATATTCATACAGGGCGCGCGGCTGGCGGCCCTCTGCTTTCAGCAGTTCTACCACCTCGCCCAAGGGCAGGCGCTGATCGCCCACCTGGGCCAGGCCTTCAATAAAACGTACCTGCTCGGGTGGGCAGTCATATTTCTCTGCCAGGCTGCTGGCGATCGCCTGGCGCAGTGCCTGGGCGGCGTGCCGGGCGGCATTGCCCGTTACGTAAGTCTGGCGTGAAGCGGTGGTAGGGCCGCCATCGGGCGTCAGGTCGGTATCCATCACCAACACCCGCACCCGTTCCGGCGCCACCTGGAATTCTTCTGCCACCGTCATTTGCAAAATGGTCACCAATCCCTGGCCCAGCTCAGCCGAGGAAGTGCGCACTTCCAAAGAACCGTCTGAATACAGTTCCACCTCAGCCCCGGCTTTATCGGGCGCGCCACCGCCCAGGCCGGTATTCTTATAGGCCACTGCAAAGCCCCAGGCGCGCCGCTTGTGCGGTTGGCCGGGCACCACCTGCGCCCGGAATGGCTGGTCGCCGGCCCGGCGGTACATCTCAGCCTCCACGCGCTGGATGCATTCCAACAGCCCGACGCTCTCTTCCAGCACCTGGCCTGTGTTGGTCACGCTGCCCACGCGCAGGGCGTTCATGCGGCGTAATGCCACCGGGTCCAGGCCCAATTTTTCGGCCAACATATCCATCATGCTCTCCACGGCGAAGGCCGATTGGGTCACCCCAAAGCCGCGGAAGGCCCCTGCCGGCGGGTTATTGGTATACATGGCATAACAATCGGCGCGTGCATGGGGGGCTTCATATGGCCCGGAGGAGTGGGTGGTGGCGCGCGTCAGCACCTTCTCGCCCAGCGAAGCATAAGCCCCCGTATCGCCGTACAGCTCGGTTTCCACCGCAGTCAACATCCCATCCTTACGCGCCCCTACCTTGACACGGATTTGGGTGGAATGGCGCTTGGGATGCACCAGCAAGCTCTCGTGCCGGTCAAACAACAGCTTGACCGGCCTGCCCGTGGCCTGGGCCAGCAAAGCAGCGTGGATCTGCCCGGCAATATCTTCCTTGCCGCCAAAACCACCCCCCATCAATTGGCCGATGATGCGCACCCGCTCTTCTGACCAGCCCAGGGCGCGCGCCACCTGGTTGCGGTCGGCGTATGGAATTTGCGAGCCCACGTAAACTTCCATACGCTGGTGACCAGCGCCGCGTTCGTCCTGAACCGGCCGGGCAATGCTGCATTCTGGCTCTAAAAAGGCATGGTCGGTGATGGCAGTATAGAAGGTATGCTCCAGCACCACATCGGCTTGCGCAAATCCTTCAGCCACATCGCCCTTGCGTACTTTAATGTGCTTGAGCAAATTGCCGCCGGCGTGCAGGCTGGGAGCGTCGGCCTGGCGCGCCTGCACCGGGCCGGCAACCACCGGCTGGAGATCGTACTCTGCCACGATCAGTTCCAACGCTTGCAGGGCAATCTCGCGCTGCTCGGCGGCGACGATGGCAACGGCGTCTCCCACGTAGCGCACCCGCTCGCCCACCCCCACCATCACCGGCCAATCGGGGATCACGATGCCGTGATTGCGCTCGCCGGGCAGGCCGGCGGCAGTCAGTACCGCCGCCACACCGGGCAAAGCCCGGGCTTTTTCAACGTCCAATTTCCTTAAAAAGGCGTGCGGAACCCCCGCCCGCTTGACACAGGCATGCAGCATGCCCTCAAAATGCAGATCATCTGTGAATTTGGCCGCCCCGGTCACTTTTGCCACCGCATCTGGACGGGGCTGGAGGTGACCAATGGTGGCATGTGCGCCTGCATCTCCTGAAACCGCCACGCTGGGCGGCGGCACAGGCTCACCCGTGCGTAGGGCATACGCCGCCGCCTGGATGGAGCGCAGGATGGTGGGGTAGCCGGCGCAGCGGCACAGGGTATCTTTGAGCGCATGGCGGATCTCAGCTTCGCTGGGATCGGGGTTGGTTTGCAGGAGCGCACCGGCGGTCATGATCTGCCCGGGGATGCAGAAGCCGCACTGCACCGCCCCATGCAGCACAAAGGCCTGCTGAAGTGGGTGCAGGTCTTCAATCCGGGCATCTATCCCTGGCACAGCCGCCAGGCCTTCGATGGTCAGCACGTCTTTGCCTTCCACCCGGGCAGCCGGATAACTGCAAGACAGCACCGGCAGACCGTCTACCAACACAGTGCAGGCACCACACTCAGCCTCGTTGCAGCCGATCTTGGTGCCGGTCAGGCCCAGGCGGCTGCGCAGCAAATCGGCCAGCATCTCGCCCGGCAGAGGATCCAGTTTGTATGCAGTTCCATTAACGCGGAATTTCATTGCCAGCCCTTTCCCAGGCCAAAGCCAACACCTGGCGCAGCAGCACACCCGCTAAATGGCGGCGGTATTCTGCCGTGGCGCGCTGCGGGCTGGTGCGGAAGCGCGCCTCACCCAGCAGGGATTCGTTGGCCTTTGCCAGGGTGGGCTCATCCAGCGGCTGCCCGAGCAGTGTTTGCTCAGTTTGCAGGGCCCGCAAAGGCTTCGGGCCGGCTGGCCCGACCGCGATGCGCACCCCCGCCAGGCGGTCGCCATCCCGCTGTACCCATGCCGCCAGGTTCAATACGGGCAGCGCCACCCCTTGCGGGCGCATCACCCGCCGAAAGGCAGATGCCTGGCCCGGCTGGCCCAAGGGCAGCCAGAAACCCACCAACAGCTCTCCGCTTTCGGCCAATATCGAGCGCCCTGGCCCCAGGTACAGGTCGGTCAGGGGCAGCCTCCGCCTGCCGTTGATCCCTGCCAGCTCGGCCTGGGCATCCAGGGCATGCAGGGCAATGCTGCCATCCGCGGCCGGCAGGGCATGGGCCACATTGCCGCCCAGGGTTGCCACGTTGCGCACCTGCGGCCCCCCCACCTGCCCGCAAGCCTCTACCAGGGCCTGGGCATGCTGGCGCACCAAGGATACGTCTACCAGGCGGTGCAGGGGCACTGCCGCACCAATGAACAAGCGGCCCGCGCGCACTTCGAGGGTGTTCAGTTCAGGGATTTGGGTAACATCAACCAGGGTATCTACAACCGCCTGGCGCCCCTGCTGTAACTCTAACAACAGGTCGGTTCCACCAGCCACCAGGCGCGCTGGGCCCTTGGCTTTTGCCAGGGCTTGTAAGGCGTCTTCTATACTAGGAGCAAGATAGTAACAGTTCCAGTTGGTCATCGAATCGGCGGGATGGCGGTACTTTTCGACGGGCCGGCTGCCCGACGCCGGCGCAAGATTCACTTGCGACGACCGACGATCCGGTGTTCAAATTATAATCTAAATCAGGGTCTGGGGGAAATAGTATTCACCACATCTGTCAGGGTCTGGCTGATTGCCCGCTCTTTCAGCTCCGTCACCCGCGCAGAGGGGATATCACGGCTCAGGCTCTCGAACAAGTCGTTGGCTTTTTGGCGTGTCTGCTCGTCCAGCCCGGCCTGCTGCAAAGCAAAGTAGAGCAGTTCAAGCGCATGCTCCCGGTTCCCGCCCAAAGCCAATGCTTCTGCAATCCCGCACAACACATCCACTGCCACAGGCGCCATATCAATTTCCATGGCCAGGGCCAAAGCTTCGTCATAGGTGCGGCGCGCTTGCCCCGCATCACCCCGCGCCACCCAAAGGTTGCCCAGGCTGTTCAGGGTGTAGAGGATGCTTTTCCGGTCACCAGCCTGGCGGCTCATGGCAAGGCTTTGATCATAGTGCAGCAGGGCATCCTCAAACGCACCCAGCGATTTTTCCACATCCCCCAGGTGCTTCAGGGTACTGGCGATCCCCCATCGGAAGCCGATCTCGCGGCAGATTGCCAGGCATTCCAGGCGCAGGTCGCGCGCCCGGGTGTAATCTTGGTGGATGTATGCAATAATGCTCAGGTTTTGCAAGCTGCGCGCCACCCCCGAGCGGTCACCCAGGGTGCGAAAATACTCCAGGGCCTGCTTGAAATATTCCCCCGCCTGGTCATAGGCCCCCTGGGCGCCGTTCAGGATACCCAGGTTGTTCGAAGCCATTGCCATCCCCCAGGGATTCTCCAGCCGCTGGTAGAGAGTCAGCCCCTGCATGGTATGCGCCTTGGCTTGCTCCAGATCACCACGCACCCGGCTGAGGTTTGATAGGATGTCAAAGATGACAGCTCCATTAAGCAGGTCGGCGGCCTTCTCATTGACTGCCAAGGCCTCGTCCAGATACTGTTGAGCCCTTACCAGCTCGCCGTGATCAAAGGCCAGGTCACCTAACAGGCGCAGTGCCAGGGTCATTTCAGACCAATCTTCCACCGGGCGCAGCAATTCCAGGCCGCGTTCCAACCAGGCCCAGGCATCTTCCCGGCGGCTTAACCTTGCGGCAAACATGCCCTGGCGCACCAATAAGCTGCCCAACAAGCGTTGAATGCCGGGCTCCTGGTTGTGAACAGCCCATTCTTGCTCTACCGCAGCCACCGCCGCACTAAACACATCCAATCCCTCTTGGAACCAGGAACGCATATCATAGAACTGGCCCAGGCTGTTGATGACCAAGGGCAGGTGCCGGGAGGGATCAGATGCCAGGGTGGCCAATCCCCACTGCCATGCCGCGCGGATGTTTTGAATATTTGCGCCAATCATCTTCAACGCCTGGACCTGGTCCTTGCCAGACAGGCAAGAGCCATGCTCTGCCAGCAGGCCAAAATAAAATGCCCCATGCGCCTGCTGCACAGCCCGGTGATCGTCTGGATCGGATCGAAAATGCTCTTCGGCGAACTGCTGCACAGAGCGGTGCAAACCATAATTCCCGGCTGCCAGGCGGCGCACCAGGCTGCGCTCCACAAGCCCCACCAGGATCTCTGCGCTGGCCCCTGCCACCTGGGCGGCGGCTTCTGCTGAAAATTCGCCCCGGAACACCGCCAGGCGGGTAAATGCAGCTTGCGCCGCCGCATCCAGCAGCTTCCAAGAATGGTCAAAGGCCGCCCGCAAACTGCGATGGCGCTCGGGCATATCACGCAGGCGGGCGGTAGCAATATCCAGGCCTTGCGCCAACTGTGCGGCAATCTCTTCGCAAGACTGCACCCGCACCCATGAGCCCACCAGCTCGATGCCCAGCGGCAGCCCTTCCAACAATTGGCAGATGCGCAGCACAGCCTGGTATTCTTTTTGCAGGTCAAAGCGCGGCTGGATGCGCCGTGCCGTCTGTTCAAATAAGAGCAGGGCGCTGTGATCACCTGCCGGTGCGCCAGGAACTTCATCGCCTGGATACTCCAACCCATCCACTTCCACCAGGCATTCCAGGCGCAAGCTCAAGGGCTGGCGGGTGGTGGTGATGATCTTTAATCCAGGGGCGCGTTCCAACATGTCAGCTACCAGGCCGTTGGCATCCAACAAGTGTTCGAAGTTATCCAGCACCAACAACATTTGCTTCTCTTGAAGGAAGTTGAGCAGTTGGGCTTCTGGGGCCTCGCGACTGTAAAAGCGGAGCTGTACAACATCAGCAATCGCCGGGACGACCTGGCTGGCAGAGGTCAATGGCGAAAGCTTCACCAGGTACACGCCGTTCTCAAACAGCCCCACCTGTCCCGCCGCCGCTTCTAGGGCCAGGCGCGTCTTGCCGCTGCCGCCAGGGCCCACCAGGGTCAGCAAGCGGCAAGAGGGATTTGCCAGGCTGTCTGCCAGGGCATCCAACTCAGCCACCCGCCCAACCAGGGGCGCAGCCGGGTGCGGCAGGTTATTCAAAGAGGGTGAGAAACGCGGCTTCAGCAGCGCATCGCCGGCGGCAGTGGGGTTGGCCCCGGCCCTGGCGCGGATCGCCGCTGAAAGGCGCATGGTTTCTGGGGACGGTTCTACCGCCAACTGCTCTTGCAGGTAACGCCGGCAGATGGCAAACTGTGCCTGTGCCGCTGCCCACTGCCCGTCCAAGGCTAACAGGCGCATCAGCTCGCTGTGGGCCTGCTCTTCCCAGGGCGCCAGGTTGGTCAATTGCGCAGCAGCCTGGGCCGCCAGGGCGTATTCAGCCCGCCGCTCATGGTACTCCACCAGCCGCGCCAGCACCTCGATCTGTTGGCGGGTAAGCTCTTCGCGCAGCATACTGGCCCACTCGTCGAACAAAGGCCCCCCGCTCAGGTAGAACTGGTCCAAGAACCCGCCCTGGTAAAGCGCCGCCGCTTTCCGCAGGCGGCGGATATTGATCCCTTGCCGCCCTCCCCCGCCCCCCTGGCTGCCCTGGTAATGCGCCAGCGCGGCCTGCACACCTTCTCGGTAAGCCTGCACATCCAACCAGTGCTCGCTGGCGGGGTTGAACTGGATGCTGCCATCAGGATGGATCAACAAATAGGCCCCCTCTGCGCCACCACCGCGCTCGCCAGGGTTGGCGCCCGGCTCATCTTGCAGCACCTTGCGCAAGTTCGAAAGCGCCTGCCGCAAGTTGTGCAGGGCCTTATCTTCCGGCTGATCTGACCACAACAACCCGGCCAGGTGCTCGCGGCGGTGAAAGCGCTGATTTTCAACGACCAGGTAGATCAATAAAGCCCGAACCTTATCCGAAACAAAGGTTTGGACTGGTCGCCCATCCAGTTCTACGGTGAAGGAACCCAGGCAAGTGATGCGCAGCATGGTGCCTCTGAAATGACCCCTACATTATAAAAGATTTACAGAAAAATTGACGTTTTCTTGACGCTCATTCTGTATGATGTTGGTGTATGAGACATTACTTTTCTTACCTTCTACGCATCTGGCAGCCTCTCTCTCCCACGATGAAAGGAGACTTAAACACGCCTCCTAAAGAAACAGCCTGGATGGCCTCCCTCGAAGACCCACATACCCGCCAGGTCTATCATTTCAACAGCCTGGCCGGCCTGTACCAGTTCATTCAACAGCGGGCGGATGCGCCAGATGGCCCGCCCGAAACCAAGCCGGTTCCCCCTCAACCGGGCCAATCTCCCCCTCGAAAGGAATAGAACCATGAAAGCCAAGCACCTCCTCCGTCGTCCTGTTTCAACCATCATCTTATTCACCAGCCTGGCCCTTTTGGGGCTGCTCTGTTTCAGCCTGGCGGATGCCGGCCCGGCTGCTGCCGCGCCCCAGGCCACCACCATCACCGTCAACAGCGGCAGCGACCCCGATACCAGCCAAAGCGCCACCTGCATCTCACACACACCCTGCACCCTGCGCCGGGCCATCGTCCAGGCCCGCAACACCGCCGGGGATGTGGTCATCGCATTTGACATTCCAGAAAGTGCGGCCGAGGGGTGGAATTCTGCGCTGGATATCTGGAAAATAAATGTTAATGAAATCACGCCCATCTCCGGCAGCGTCTTCCGCCGCCTGACCGGGAACATCACCATCGACGGCTCCACCCAGCCCGGCGGGCGCAGCAGCGGGCCTAAGATCATCATCCACGGGCCCAAAACAGGCCAGAACGATGGCCTGATCGTGGGCGACTTCGCCGGCCATGATCACATTGTGATCCGCGGCTTAGGCTTTCAGAACCTTACGACTCATATCACCATCAATACCGACTACAATACCATCGAGGACTGCTGGTTTGGCCTGAGCGATGATGGTACCGCCATGTATATGCGCGGCAATAACCCCGACAGCGGCAGCGGCGGTACGGGGGTCGCAGTAAAAATCGGAGCCAATAACAACTTGATCCAGAACAACGTTTTCTTAGGAATATCTGGCATGTCGGCCCAACTCGACGGCGATCACAACACATTCACCAATAACTACGTGGGCACACGCGCCGATGGCAATGTGCCCGATTTGGCGCCTTCTCAGGTTTGCTCGCCGGTGGATTGGCAAGGCGGCAGCGGCCTGAGCATCTCAGAC
>Ga0116144_10002206_pt1 | contig 21461 bp, 16 predicted proteins | sample AD_UKC035_MetaG_FD_89746 | JGI IMG/M metagenome (GOLD analysis project Ga0116144, IMG submission 89746) | Active sludge microbial communities of municipal wastewater-treating anaerobic digesters from USA - AD_UKC035_MetaG | ecosystem: Engineered > Bioreactor > Anaerobic > Digestate | place: USA...
CTCGCACGCGGCAATATCGAATACCGCGACTACAAGCGGGATGATGAGCGCGATGCCCTGTTCGGAGAGGCCGGCCTGATTCTGCGGCGCCTGCCCGAAGGGCGGCAGCCGCTGCTTTCAGTTCAGGTTCACGCATTCAATGAAGACGCCGAAAGCGAAGCTTATGACAATGACGGATGGCGGGCCGTCGCTTATGGCAATGTTGAGGTGGTCAGTGCGCTCTATCTTTATGCCAGCGTGCAGTACCGCGAGACATTTTATGATGCGGTGCTGTATCCGGGCTATCAGGCAGAACCCCGTGACGAGGAGCAGATGCAGTACACCGTGGGACTGCAGTCCACGGCCATCCCCCACTGCACACTGGATTTCAGTTTCAGGCACACGGACAATCGGGCGAATTTCGATCTTTATGATTATGATAAGAACGTGGCCACCATTTCCACAACATTCACTTTCTAGGAGGTTCACATGAAAACATCCGCCATCTTTTTCATCCTGCTGGCCGCCGCATTGATCATCCCCTCATTCGCGGAGGCGGCTGATCCCGTCGGAAACGTTGTGGCCATGGAGGGCCGGGTTTCCGCGGCAGCCGGTTCATCCGGGAAAGTTCGGACGCTGGGAACAGGCGATCCCGTCTACCTGAACGATGTCATCAAAACAGCCGAGAAAGCCAAACTGCAGATTCTTTTCACGGATGACACGCTTTTCGCGATGGGTGAAAACAGCGAAGCGACAATCAGCGAATATCTGTTCAATCCCGCGGACAAAAAGAAAAACGGAATGGGCATCAGCATGGGCATGGGGCTGTTTCGAGTAATCACGGGTAAGATCACCACCCTCAATCCGGAACGCTTCAGCCTGAAAAGCACTCGTGCCACCATTGGAATACGCGGCTGCGAACTGGGGTTCATCCTGACGCCCAAGTATGACAAAATCATGATTATCCGGGTTCCGAAGGGCAAGGAGATCTATATTGACGACATCCCGGATGTCGTATCAGGCCGGAAGGGCGCACTGTTTCCTCCCGTCCGCATATTCGACGGGGGCACACTGCTCTATTTGAGCGACACCGACCGGCCGCAGAAAAGCAAGCTGTCGAGCGAAGACATCAATGATATCCTCAACGGCACGGGGCCCGGCCGGGGGAAAAGCCATGCCGGGCAGGGATTGAGCCATCAGGGCCGGGGCGCAGGGAAAAGCGGAGCGAAGGGCCAGCATCAGCTTCCGGGAACGAAGGAAGTGGGCGATGACCCCACAGGCCCGCTTTTTGAGGAAGAACCCGGGTTCGTTCCGCCAGTTGAGCCGGTGGATGAGCCGCCGACACAGCGAGGCGGCCGCAGCATCAGCCGCGATCCCGTCCCCAAACCCGTCTGGAACGGGCCGGATCATTCTTATCATTATGGAAATTGAGCCTGCCGGGGCAAAAAGGCGAATTTTAAGCTTTCACCTGATGCAGGGGTATCTCTATAATCCTCACCGCAAAGTAGATATGTGAGGAGGCATCATGCTGCTGCAAAGGCAATGGACGTTGTTCTTTCTTTTTTCGCTTTTGATTTTCAACCCGGGGCTGCAGGCGCGCGCAAATCCTCTTACGACGGAAGCCGGCATGCAGGCATACAATGCCGGCGAGTATGATCGCGCATACGACATCTTCTCCGAACTGTTCCGCAAAGACCCGCAGAATGTTCAGATAAACTACGGGCTGGGCCTTTCGGCGGCGGCCAGAGGCAAACTGTCGCATGCCCTTTTCGCCTTTGACCGTGTGCTTCAGGTCGAACCGAACAACATGCGCGCGAGGCTGGAACGGGCCCGCATATATTATTCCCTTGGCCAGTATGAACTGGCGCGGGCTGAATTCTCGCAGGTTTCGGGCACCCGGCCGCCCGAACAGGTGCAGAAGAACATTGGTCTGTTCATGGAGGCCATGGACAGGGCCGAACGGAAATACTCGTTCAGCGCGAGGCTCGATTTTCGAGTGGTATATGATGACAATCTGAACTTCGGACCCGCCGCTGCCACCATTGACACCCTCCTGGGCGAGCTGGAGGTTCTGGGTGACAGCCGTCCGCTGGAGGCATGGGGCCTGAACACGGGGGTCGGGGCGGGAGGAGTTTATGATTTTGGCGAGCGCGGCGGATGGCTGAGTTACGCCGACGCAGGATTTTCACAGGACATCTATGATGATGCGCCCAGGCAGGAAATAACCATGCTGCAGGGCGGCGCAGGTTTGCGGCGCTTCGGACAGATCACCCTGCTGGAACTGCCCGTGCGATTCATCAGTCTGGATTATGGACACGATGACCTCGTGGATATGGCCGGGATATATCCTTCAGCCGTGTTCATGGCCGCATCCCAGTGGCACCTGATCGGGCGTCTCAGTCTGGAGGACCGCAACTACAAGGACAACGATTTGCGCGATGCAGATTTCGTTCAGGCGGCAGGAACACTGCGGCGCCTATTTGACGGCGGGCGGGCCTCGCTCAGCCTCAACGCAGGTGTCTTCGACGAAAACTCTGACGGGGACATGTTCCAGAACGAGGGCTGGACCGCGGGCCTGTCAGGAGACTGCCGCGTGAGCGACTGGTTCACGGCCTATGCCGGAGCACAGTACCGGCGGTCTGAATACGGTGCGATCCTTTATCCGGATCTGCAGGATGTTCCGCGCGAGGATGATCAATGGCAGTTCATTGCCGGCCTGCGCCGGGAACTGAAAAAATATTGGACCGTTGATTTGAATCACCGTCATATCAGCAATTCTTCGAACTTCGGCCTGTATGACTACGACAAGAATGTGACCACAGTTTCGACATCGCTGACTTTTTAGGGGAGAAGCCATATGAAAACAGCAACTATACTCATGCTTGCAGCAGTCCTCTTCATGGCGGCCGGGGTACTGGGCGCCGAACCCATTGGCAAGGTGATAAGCCTTCAGGGCTCCGTCACAGCGACGGAGGAAGGCGGAACCGAACGCCATCTTAAGATCGGTTCCGCAGTCTTCCAGAACGACATCATCAAGACGGGACCGCAATCCAAGGTTCAGCTGATGTTTACCGATGACACCCTGTTTGCGCAGGGTGCCGAGAGTGAAGCCCATCTCACTGAATATATATTCACGCCGGACCAGAAAAGTGAAAATGCCATGGGCATGAAGCTGGGGCTTGGGATGTTCCGTGTCATCACCGGAAAAATCACCGACCTGAATCCCGACCGCTTCAGGGTGAAGACGGGACGAGCCACCATCGGCATACGCGGCTGCGAACTCGGGTTTGTGCTGACGCGCATGGCTGATCGGGTCATGATTATTCGTGTGCCTTCAGGCCGCGAAATCATTATTGATGAAATCAGGGATTTCGGCGACGCAACAGGCCCGCTGCGCTCTTCGGCCATCCGCAACCGCAGGCAGGGTATTGCCTATACGCTTCAGGATGGCGAACGCCCCGCTCAAGGAAGAATATCGTCCGGAGACCTGCTGGATCTGTTTGAAAACACCACTCCGGGAGATGCCGGCATGGAAGGCGGATCAGAGACATTCGATCCGTCCTCGTCCGGGCAGAGTAATGAAGAGAATGCAACCGGAGAAACTCCCTCTTCTGATGAGAGCCAGACGCCTTCTTCACCCGACAATCCTCCGCCGGCAGACGACAGCACGACACCTGCGCCTGGCGACACTTCCGGAACCGACTCAACTCCTGCAACAGGGGGAACGGGTGACTCCTCCATGACTGGCAATGAATCCTTCGACCCCGTAGTCACAGACCCCACTATTGATGATCCCAGTCTTGACGGGTGGACTCCGGAAGACGGGACGACAACAGATCCGGAAATCCCTCCGTCTGATGGCGCAGGCACCGTGCCAGATCCGACGGTTCCGCCCCCGCCTCCGACTACGCTCATGCTGCGGGGCGGAGGCATTGGCGGCACCTATTTAGCCGGGGTGCCCCACAACGAGCTGCAGGATGTCTGGATTTGGAAGCAGCTGAATGGGACAATGGACAATACCGCCTTTGACGGACAACTTCTGGGCATGCACGACAACTTCTTCGACAGCCAGCCGTCAGACAGCATTGCACTGACCTTGAATGTTCCGCTCCAGGACTTCATGCCCGGCAGCACCATCTATGACGGGCATAGTGCACAAACCATAGGAGGCGCGACCATTGACAATGACAATCTGCTGCAGTTCTGGACGCGTGTCGACAGCGGGGACCACACGCTGGCTTTAAGCTATGGCGGTTTCACTTCAGAAAACTACGCCGGCGCCGCACTGCCCGCGGATTCAGTTATTCGGTATGACATTCTCTTCACAGAGTTCCCCCCCCTTCGTCCCACCGCAGATCCTTTGACCCCAGTAATTGAAAACGGGACATTATGGGTGAACACGCGAACAGGAGATTTCATGGTGGATCCAGCCATGTCGCCAGGCCTTCAGGGCAGTGCTGACTGGCTGACCTTTTTCGGGCAGGAAATGCAGGGCGTCGGACACGTGGGCATCCCTCATGCTGACACATCAGGCAATCTGCAGCCCGGGGGCATGTGCCTGGCGGGATTTCTGAACACAAGCCCGGGGGCTGTTGCCCCGGCGGATACGGGGACGACCATTCACAACGGCGGCTACGCTGTGGGCGCATCTTTCTGTGAATTCCCCGCCGGAGGCTCGCCGGTTCGCGCACATGCGTTCTATTCCGGCTATTTCGGCGAGAGCAGCGTTTCGCTTGTCGTGAACAGGGATTCGCCCGAGAACAATGCCCTGCTGAGTATTGCCGCTTTTCAGGGCCCGAGTTCTCAGTCGTCAGACATGTTCCTTACGACACCTCATCAGAGCTTCTATGTGATGGATGGGCTTTATGAGGCCAGCTATTCTCAGCCGAACCAGCTTGAGGGCGTTGCCCGCGGCGATGTGGACAGCGGCGGAACAGACTGGGGCTGGGGAGAATGGAACGGAACCCGGACCACGGACTACGGCGATGGCCCCCAGGAGGAAATGGTTGAAGGCCGGTATGTGACCGGAACCACGCTTACGCCCGCAGCTTACGATACCCTCTTCCAGGGCTCCACTTCATTTGATCTGGTCGGCGCAGGTTCTGCCTCGGGTTATATCGGCAACAATGATTACCGCTCCCGCGTGGATGGGTCGGCCAGCATTCATGTACAGATTCCCGGCGGAGGCGCCCCGGCCAACTGGGACGGGACATTCCAGCTGAGCAATGCAAATGGGGATGTGCTGAATGTTTCCTACTCTCCTCTGTCATTGCCGATTTCTTCCAGCGGGAATCTGACCACCACCGTTACACCTGGTTCTTATGTGTTCCAAGCGGGCGGCGCTCCCGTAGCATCCCCTCTGATCGAACACCGCATGGACGGCAGCCTCGTGGGTCCCGGCACAGGGGCCATCCCCATCACCGGAGCCATAGGGTCTGGACTTTTCCGTCATATGGACGGACATTTTGCCGAATTCACTTATGGCACAGACCTTCATTAAAACTGGAATTTCAGACGGGTGAAGAAATGGCTCCCCATTCTGGCCGGGCTGCTGGTGGTTTTTCTCTGGCTTCTGCTCTGGCTCGCCAATCCGCGGTTTCTGGCCGCCGTTTCCAGCCAGACCTACGACATGCTGCTGAAGCTGCTGGCAGAGCCTCGCCGCAGCAGCCATGTCGTCATTGCAGATATTGATGACAAGAGCATAGCGGAACTGGGACAATGGCCGTGGCCCCGCTTCCAGCTCTCCCGGCTGGTGGAGAAGACCTTTCAGGCCGGCGCGGCCGTCATGGTGTTTGATGTGGTCTACTCCGAGAAGGATCGTCTCTCTCCGGCGCAGGTCCTGGACACATGGACCGACATTTTCGGCTCTGACGCGCAACTGGCGGAGCTGCTCCAGGGGCGAGAGGACTTTGATTCAATGTTCGCATCCACGGTCGGCCGTCACCCGGTTGTACTCGGCTGTTATATGAACGACAGGCTCGCGGAACAACGGGCGACAGCCGACTGGTCATCATGGCAGAGTCCCTATCTGGAAAAAGGGCCGCGCCCGGCAGACATGCTGCCGCTGGCGAGGGATGTTGTGACTCCGCTTTCCGAACTGGCTTCTGCAGGGAAAATCGCCTTTATCAACACCACGGCAGACAGCGACAACATAATTCGCCGAACCCCTCTGATCTATGAAGTGGCACCGGAGGGCATTTTCCCGTCGCTGAACCTTCAGGCCGTCCGGCTGTTTCTCCAGGGGCCGCCTTACAAAATCATTTATGACAGCGAGGGCGTTGAGGGCGTCCGGCAAATTGTTGTTGGCGACCTGATCATTCCCACAGACCGTCACGGCCGCATTGTGCTGAACTACCGTTCTGACCGTTTCCCGCACGTCAGCGCGATTGATATTCTGACAGGGAAACATCCGGTGAGTCTTTTCTCCAACCGCATTGTACTGGTGGGCACCTCCGCGGCCGCACTGGGCGATCTGGTGGCCACCCCTCTTGCGGAGGATTTTCCGGGGATTGAAGTGCAGGCCACGGCCATTGAGAACATGCTCTGCGGCCAGACCCTGTGGGAGCCCCGCTGGATCGTTTTCCTGAACATGGCCGTTATGGTGCTTCTCGGGGTCCTTTTGACGCTGTTCATCAGCCGCCGGGGAGCGCTTCTGTCCGCGCTGGTGACACTCCTGGCCATCACTGCGACCATTTGTTCCAGCGCATGGCTGCTGCAGCACTTTCAGCTGGTGGCCAACCCCACTGAAATATCCCTGTGCCTGGCCGGAGTATATATTGCGGTCACGTTCATCAGGTATCTCATGGAAGAAGGGGCCCGAAAGCGCATGCGCACCATGTTCGGCCCCATGGTCTCGCCGGAAGTGCTGGCCTGGCTTGAAGAACATCCTGACCGGGTCGCCCTTGCCGGCCACAAGCAGAACGCCACGGTTTTCTTTTCAGACATCGCTTCGTTCACCACCATTGCCGAACAGATGGATCCCGCCGTGCTTTCGCGCCTGATGAACCGGTATCTGACCACGGTCACGGAAATCATCATGGCGCATGACGGATACCTGAACAAGTTCATTGGTGACGGGATCATGGCGGTCTGGGGCGTGCCGCACGACCTGGAGGATCATGCCGTTCGGGCCTGTCGTGCCGCTGTCGACCAGCAGCGGAAGCTCAGAGCAATGGCTGAAGAGCTGAAGGCGGAGTTCAATGTGCAATTGCATGTGCGGATGGGGCTCAATACAGGCATTGTCACGGCCGGCAACATGGGGTCGAGCCGCCGGTTTGAATATACGGTGATGGGAGATGTTGTTAACCGCGCCTCGCGCTTTGAAGGCATCAACAAGGAATATGCAACGCGCATTGCCATAGGCCAGACCACGCGTGATGCCATAGGCAGTGTTTTTCCCGTCCGCCTTCTGGATCTGGTGGTGGTAAAAGGCGAAACGCAGCCCGTGCGCATCTATGAACTTCTGCTCCCTGAAGACATGGAATCCATGGCGCAAACCGTTGCACAGTACGAAGCCGCGCTGAAGATGCACTGGGAGCGCCGGTGGGATGAGTCATCTGCCCTGCTCTTGCAGAACCCGCAAGACGGGCCGTCAAAGGCGCTGCTGGCCCGCATTGAACACTTCAGATCGAATCCCCCTCCTGCGGACTGGCGGGGTGAAGATATCAAGCTCACCAAATAAGCCGCGACTGCTCAGTTTTCAGCCGTCAGGGGTTCCTCTTCGTCTTCAACCACCACGTGTTTAGGCAGCATGGGCGAAATGAAGACATAGACGATTCCATACGCAATCATGGCAATGGCCGCCGCTATGGCCACACTGGCGTGCAGGAAAAGAAACCCCACAAAAAAAATGCTGGGAACAAACATTACCAGTTCCTTTGTAGGTTTGGCATAATGGACCTGAGACACCTGCAGGAAGAGCATGGCCACAGTGGTGATCCAGAAAAACACCGCCACGGGGCCGCGGCTAAGTGAAAACATCTGCTCGTCAAGAACATGGGAATAAATCACAAAAACAAACAATGCGGTCCAGCCGGCGCAGGCGGTGATCGGCAGCCCGAGAAATCCGCCCTGCCCCCGCCGCGGATCCACAATCCTGAATCGCGAAAGCCGGATGGCGCCTGAACTGATATAGACCGAGGAAAGCAGTATCCCCCAGAACCCGAAATCCTTCAGCACAGCCAGATAAAGCAGAACGGCGGGCGCGGTGCCGAAGCTTGTGATGTCCACAAAGGTGTCCAGTTCCGCCCCAAAGCGGGAAGTGCCCCTTAAAAGCCGGGCCAGCGTGCCATCCATGCCGTCGAGGATCATGGACAGCATGATGAACTGGGCAGACGCCACAAAATCGCCTGATGCGCTTTTCAGTATGCTGAAAAGTCCGGCAATCAGCGCCGCAATGGTGAATGCGCAGGGAATCATCTGTCTTGTCTTAAGTTTTATCACGAAATCAGTCCTCAATTGATGATGCGGGCCACGACCGTCAGTCCTGCAGAGACCCGATCACCTTTTTTGACGATAACCTTTACGCGGGATGAGGGCAAATAAATATCGAGGCGGGAACCAAATCTCATCATTCCGATGGTTTGCCCGGGCGCAATCTCCTGTCCTTCCTTCAGCCAGTACACCACCCGCCGGACAATGGGGCCGACGATCTGCCGGACAAGACAGCATATGCGGGGGTTATCGATAAAAATGGAACTGTGTTCATTAACTTCAGAGGCCGCATTCATGATGGTGAGCATATGTTTCCCCGGAGTGTAAGCCAGGCGTGTTACGCGCCCGCCCAGCGGGGAACGGTTCACATGCACATCGAACGGATTAAGATAAATGCTGATTCGAACGGCAGGCCCCTGCAGGTAATCCGGCTCGTGAAGTTCTTCTACCCGCCGAATGACTCCGTCGGCGCCAGCCAGGATGATCCCCTCCTCCTGCGGGGGAATGCGCTGCGGATCCCGGTGGAAATAAATCATAAACGAGCCCAGCACAAGACCTGCGGCGGCGGCAGTCCATCCCGCCGCGCCATAGCCGGCCCGCGTCAGGAGCCACCATCCCGCCGCGCCCAGCACAAACGGCGGAATGATCCACACCCAGCCGCATTTCACAATCCCGGTTTTCATGTCACTATAAGTTCCTCAAACGTCTGAACAGAATAAGCCTCGACCGGGCATTGAAAAGAAAATATTCAGGGAATCTACAGGGCCGTCAACTGCTCCGCCTGCGGCCGGGATTCATCGTTTGCGCATAATACCGCGTTCCGCCCTTCGGCGTCCGTATAATAAGCCGACCAGCGGTGTATAGCCACTCTCAGGCGATAATGCATCCCCGCCTTCAACCGGACAAAGCAGCTTCTTTTCTTCCTGCAGGTGCGGATCAGGTAGACCGGCGCCTCGGAATCACGGCAGCGCAGACCGCAGGTCCACCAGAACCGGGTTCCCCAAGGATGCGCTCCGAGGGTTTTCATGTACTCACTGAAGGAAGAAAGCCGTATTTGCACGGCATCCCGCAGATCAATTCGGGCAAGCGGTATAAGGGAAAGAAATCTATAGGTGAGCATGTGCCCGCGCAGCTCGTACGCCAGCACAAACCCCTGCACATGCCCTGTTGTTGAGATATCCCTCCCGTTCATGGCCAGACAGCTTACCCGTGACCCCAAATGAAGTTAAGGGGAAAATGGTGGAGCGGAAGGGGATCGAACCCTCGACCTTCGCATTGCGAACGCGACGCTCTCCCAATTGAGCTACCGCCCCACAAGAAAACCGGTGCAATATAACAGCCTCCCCCCTCCCCTGCAACCTATTTTGCATGAAGCCGCGCGGTCGCTTCTTCACACGGCTCCGCATGCCCGGACTTCGGCTTCCCGGTGAAGAGCGTGTAAATCAGCGGAAGCACAATCAGGGTGAGAACACCCGCAACAAGCACCCCCGCGACCGATGCAGTGCCAATGCCGGCACGGTTTTCCGAACCAATGCCCCGGCTGATGGCCATGGGGAGCATACCGAGCCCGGAAGCCAGTACAACCATGAGCACAGGCCGGAACTGCTCGGCCATGGCCGTGAGCATGGCGTCACGACGGCAAACTCCTTCCCGCATATGCTGCGCCATTTTGTCAACAATCAGAATCGCCGGATTCACCACGACTCCGATAAGCATGAGTGTGCCCAGCAGAACGAATATGGTGATCGCAAACTGGCCGACAGCCAGGGCGCCGACAACCCCGATCAGCCCCATGGGCAGTGTGAGAAGAACAAGCCCGGGCCGGCTCCAGGATTCCAGTATCGCAGCCAGAGTCAGAAGTGTGAGGAAAGTGGCAAGCACAATGGCCTCTCCAAAGTCAGCCACAACCTCCCCGAGCATTTCACTCATGCCTGCACTTTTGAAGGTGCAGCCGGGGGGCACTAGCCGCTGTTCATCGAGAGTCCGGCGGATTTCAGTCCCTATACCGGACATCGTGGCGCCTTCACGGATGTCTCCAAGTATCTTGACGGTGCGCCGCTTGTCCACCCGGTAGATCTGGATACTGGCTCGATCGTCAACCACGTCGGCAACGGTTTCGAGCGGAATGGTGCGGCCCTCGGCGCCAGGCAGCATAAACTGCCGGATCTGCTCTTTGCCTTCGGCCTCCGCAAGCTTGACCCGTATGTCATAGGTGCGATCTCCGCGTTTGTAGCTGGCCGCCTCAATTCCCTCAATATTGCCGCGAACAATGGCCGCGAGGCGCGCGGAGGACAGGCCAAGATCGGAAAGCAGCGTTCGTTTGGGCACAATCCGGATTTCGGGTTTGGAATCCCTCACCGTGGTCTGAATTTGATCCACGCCGGGGATGTTGCGAACAGCGGTCTGTATACCAAGCGCCGCAGCCTCCAGAATGTCAAGATCGTCGCCTGACAGGTCCTGTTCAATCTGGAAACTCTGGCCCCCCATGCGTCCCGGTACAGAAGCAGATATCAGACAATCGGTTTCATCGGCCAGGCGGGTGCGAATATCTGAAAGCCGGTCCTGAATGGTCCAGTCGCGCTCAGTCTTGGGCTTGAAGAATAATTCAATCTGCCCCATGTACACGCCCTCACTGGCCTGCCCGCTCATGGATTCAGCCTTTCCGGCCACGGTGAGAACGTGAACAAGATCACTGTACTCCTGCAGCCGGGCCTGAATGCGGTCAATGCGGTCAAGCGTCTGGTTCAACTCATAGTAGGGCGGAAGTTCGATTCGGATGAATATGCGGGCTTCATCTGCGGTTTCAAAGAAGCTGAAGCCCAGACTGCGCCCGCCTGACTTCATGGTGAACAAGAACAAGAAAACAAATCCAAGAACAACAGGAAGATTATAGCGCTTGCGCGCGGCAATCCGGCGGAGAAGGCGCGTAAAGCTGCCGCCCAGACGCTGAAAACCCGCATCCCACCTCCGACTGAACCGCGTTAACATGTTGTCCCGTCGCCTTGATGCCGGTTCCAGCATCAGGGCGCAGAGAATAGGCGTAAGCGTGAAGCTGATAAAGATGGACATGGCATTGACAATGAGAACCGTGATGGCAAAAGGTGCAAGCATACGACCCGCCAGACTGGTCATCATCGAGATGGGAAACATCACGATGACGTTTGTCCCGGCCGAGGCCAGAACGGCAACAGCAACTTCGGAGGTGCCGATGCACGCGGCCTCCCAGTGATCATCCATTGCTTCGAACTTTTCGACAATGTTTTCCAGTACGACGATGGAGTTGGAAACCAGCACGCCCGTGGAAAGGCCAAGTGCAAGCAGGGTTGGCATGTTCAGGGTCTGATCGGCCAGCTGCATGAAAAAAAGACTGATCAATATGGTGACCGGCATTGTGATGGCCACCACAATGGTTGTCCGCAAATTGACGAGAAAAACAAAAAGCACCAGAGCGCAGAGGATAATGGCTCCCGTCACGGCGGAGAGCGCCGAATTAACCGACTCGCGGATGTTGGTGGATTCGTCGGAGACCCAGGTAAGGTCCATGCCTCCGGGCAGATTCCTTTGAATTTCCTCAAATCGCTTCCGGGTTTCCCTTGCGATTTCGACAACATTGCCTTCGGCTTTCTTGATGATCTTGAGAACCACACCGGGCTTCCCGTCAAGAATGGCTCGTTGACGGATCTCTTCCGAGGCGAGACGGACAGAACCGAGGTCAGCAAGTTTCCGGCGGGCACCGTCGCGACTGGCGACTTCAAGGTCCGCAATGTCCGCGACCTCCCGGTATTCGGCGTCGAAACGGACAGAGTATTCATGACCCCTTTCACGGATGCGCCCACCGGGAAGGGAGAGAACACCCCCCTGCAAAGCGGCAACCGCATCGGCCGAAGTGAGTCCGGCGGCGGCAAGCCGGTCCCGGTCCAGTTCAACCCAGACTTCACGCTCGTTGCCGCCGATGACCTGCACCTCGCCCACGCCAGGCACGGTGGCGAAACGGTCGGCAATGACATTGTCTGCGTAGTCGTAAAGATCATCCAGCGGAGCGTCTCCCGCAAGAAATATGCTGGCGATGGGCGAAGCGTTGATGTTGATCTTCTGGATGGCCGGACGGTCGGCTTCGGCAGGGAGTTCGGAGAGAATCCCGTCCAGTTTTTCGCGCACGTCCTGGGCGGCAATGTCCACGTTTACGCCCAGTGTGAACTCCAGAACAACCTGTGAAACGTTTTCCATGCTGGAGGACTCAATATGCTTGAGGCCGTCAATGCCCGAGACGGCATCTTCAATCACCTTGCTGACATCCTTCTCAACATCCTCGGGGGAGGCTCCGACCCAAGTGGTGACAACGGCAACATAGGGGATATCCACGGCCGGCATGTTCTCGATGGACAACTTGCGATAGGAATTGAGCCCAAGACCAATCAGGGCGATCAGCAGGCAGCTCATCGCGATCGGGCGTTTGGTGGAGGCGGTGGCTAGAAACATGGCTTGATCTCCTTACAGCACCTCTACGGCATCATTATCCCGGAGCTGTGTCTGCCCCTCGGTGACGACCACGTCCCCTTCTTCAAGCCCGGAAGTAATCTCGGTCCATCCATCATTCTGAAGTCCGGTCTGAATTTCACGAGAGAAGGCCCGGTCGTCTGTTACAACAAAAACAACCGGCCTTCCGGCCCGGAGCAGCACGGACGAGGAAGGCACACCGAGACCATCACGCGCCTCGAAAACAATCGTAAGGTCGGCCATGCTTCCCGGAACGGCCGCCTCCTGACCATCAACAAGGCCCTTGATTTCAAAGGTGCGCAGCGTCGGGTTGATCGTGGGACTGCGATAGCTGATCGTGTGCATGCCGGCATCGCGCCCGCTCACATTCAGGCGGAACCGGGTTTTCCCAGGCTCCACTTCTCCGTGATACTGCGAGGGAAGAAAGGCGGCTGCCTCCACGGAACTCACATCGTCAATTCGGAGCACAACCTTTCCGACCGACATCAGCTCGCCTGGTTCAGCGTGACGGGCACTCACCCTGCCGGAAATCGGCGCAACGCTTCTGGTATCATCAAGATTCTTCCTGGCAATGGTCAGTGAAGCCTCGGCCTGCCTGACATGCCGCTCGGCAAGATTGACCTGCGCGTTCGCAACGGCAAGCCCGGCCCGGGCCTGCTCGTGCGCCAATTGACGCGCCTCATGTTCGTGATCTGTGACTTTGCCTTCCCTGTACAGGCGCGCGTAGCGCTCAAAATCAAGCTCAGCCTTGCGCGCTTCGGCATCTACCTTTCGCACAGTGGCCCGGGCCACTTCCAGTGAAGCCCTGCTGACTTCCAGATTCTGCTCCGCTATGGTCAGGGCATTCTGCCGGCCAACGGGATCGATCTGAAAAAGCTCAGTCTTTCCGGCAACAACGGCATCGCCCTCATCCACCCATATTTCATCAAGATTGCCGTCCACACGGGCTGAAACTTCAGCAAATTTTTCACTCTCGAGCGTTCCCTGCACGGTGAGGCGGCGCTCGAAGCGGCGGGTCTCCACGGCCTGCGCGCGCACTGCAAGTCTCTGCACAGTTTCATCTGCCTCGGGAGGGGCATCTTTTCTGCCGCAGCCCGCGGACATAATGGAGGCACTGACAATCCCGATGATGACGCAATTCACTTTCATGCTATTTTTCTTCCTTTGCTTCATTCCCGTCCTGAGGGACAAGGGTAATGCCCATGGCCAGCTCAAGATTGGCAGCTGCAATTCGTTCCTGATAGCGGCTCCGCACAAGCTCCACCTGCGCAATATCCATCGCGGCCAGCGCGTCAAGCGCCTCGCTGAGCGGAATAAGTCCTTCACGGGCCCGCGCGTCATAATCTGCATATTTCGCGGCTGCAACATCATAAGCCCGCTGGCGAATGCGGGCGTTTTCAGCGGCATCCCGAAGAGCCGCTTCCGCGGCAATGACCCGCACCATGATAGAGAGAAACGTTGACTCCCTCTCCAGCTCGCTCTGCCGGCGTTCAACTTTGGCCGCCTTGTAGCGGGCCGTGTTCGCAAAGCCCGTGAACAGCTTCCACACTCCGGTGAACCCGGACACCCAGTTCTCCGCCTGCTCGACGAGATCATCGCCCGTCCATGTTCCAGAGTAGAAGAAAGAAACCGTCGGGATGAAATCGCAGAAAGCCTTGCGCACGTTATGCTCGCCAACAACCACCGCCCGGTCGGCCAGCAGCAGTTCCGGATGAATCTCCAGAGCCTTCAGCACCAGCTCATCCACAGTGCCTTCCGGCGCGGCAATACGTCCTGTTTCCCCGGAGAGCTTGATGTCGGCAGCGGGCGAAAGGCCCATGCCCTGGAGGAGATCACCACGGAGAACATTCAGCTGCCTGCGGGCGCGATTCAGTTCCGTCTCGCGCGCCTCGGCCTGAAAAAGGGCCTGCTCCCCCTCCCATTTTGCGAAGTAACCCTCTGCGGCCAGACTGCGGATACGGTCGGCATTTGCGCGAGCCGCTTCCCTCTGCGATTCAAGGGCGGCCACGGTTTCCTGCTGAACCAGAAGATTAAAATAGTTCTTCGTTGTTTCCAGGACAATGCCCTGACGCACATAGGCCGCAGCCATTTCCGAGGACGCATAGCCATGACGGGCCGCCGCATAAAGGAACCACGTGGACGGCATGAAAATCGGCATCCCGATATCCACCTGGGCATAATCATACTCCCGGCTCATGCGCACCGGATCTTTTTCATACGATTTATAACCGGCCGATGCGGTGACATTCGGCAAAAAAGCCGTGAAAGCCACATTCTTCCCAATGCGGCGCAGTTCGCTGTTGAGGTCTGCTTTGCGAATCTCATAGTTGCTGCGCATGGCGATGCCGATGCAGTCCTCGAGCGAAAGGGGCTTCGCAAGTTCAACAGCCGCAATCTCCGCCAGGGAGCTGGTGAACAATTCGGTCTGGGTGCGGCGCGCGCGGACCGGATCAAACCGCGCGCAGCCGGAGGTCAACAGGGCTGCAAGGATTCCGCAGATTGCTGTTTTGGTTTTCATAAACGCCTCTGGTTACCGGCCGCCCTGAAAAGAAAGCCGGGAGGATATCCCCTCTTCTATGTGGTGCGCCGTGCGGTTAAGCCAGTCTTCACGAGTCGCGTCCCGTGGGATCAGCATCTCATCCCACGGGGGGCTGCGGTGCATGAACACCAGAACCTGGGAGGCAATGGACACCTCCCAGACAGAGGCTGTCACCTCATCCACATCCTTCGGAAGACCCATTCGGATCAGCTGCGCCAGACTATCGCGCAAAGGCTGAAAAAAATTTTCATGAAGCAGCGGGAACACGCTTGACGGACTGGTGCGCTCATAGGCAATCAGTTTCACCATCGAGCTTTTTGGCGGCTGATCGGCGGTGACTATTTTCAGGGCCATCGTGATCCATTCCAGAAGTGCCGCCCTCCATGACCCCGCATCACGCACCTTCGCCGGAATGGCCGTCAAAGGGGCGCTGACATCCTCAAAGAGAACCCTGAAGACCTCGTGATAAAGCTGCTCCTTCGAACGGAAATAATAATTGACTGCGGCCACATTGACCCCTGCCGCGTCACATATCTGGCGAACGCTGGTTGCCGCGAAGCCATTCTCCGCAAACTGGCCGATGGCCGCGTTCAGAATTCTTTCCTTCGCATCTTTGCTGTATTCGTGTGTCATATCCCCGCACAAACAGTTGTATTAAACAATTGTTTTACTTATACTCGGTGCATCTGATCTTGTCAACTGTTCTGCATAATTTCTTGTTTACAATCCTGCGCGCCCTTAATATCCGCGATATTATGCTTTTGTCTCTTTCAGCTCTGATTGCCGGGCTGGCACTCCTTATCTGGAGCGCCGGACGTTTTGTGGACGGCTCTTCCGCCACAGCGCATCATTTGGGCATGTCACCCCTGCTTGTCGGGATGATTATTGTCGGCTTTGGGACATCGGCCCCGGAAATGACTGTTTCTGCCATCTCCGCATGGCAGGGCAATCCCGGAATTGCTCTGGGCAATGCCTATGGGTCCAATATCTGCAACATAGCGCTGATTCTGGGCCTCTGTGCCCTGGTTAAGCCCGTCATTGTTCACTCAAAGGTCATAAGCCGTGAACTGCCTCTGCTGCTGCTCATGACTGTGCTGACCGCCGTCATGCTTTCAAATGGACAAATTTCCCGAAGGGATGCCGTCATTCTTCTGACGGCATTTGCGCTCTATATGGTCTGGTGCCTGCATGAAAGTCGCCAGTTGAAGCATGATCCGCTTTCAGGAGATATAAAGAACGAGCTGACCCGTCATGTTATGCCTCTGAACAAAGCCATTTTCTTCGTCATCGTCGGGCTAGCTCTGCTGATCATCAGTTCACGGGTGCTCGTCTGGGGAGCGGTAGGCATCGCTCATGCACTGGGCGTGAGCGACCTCATCATTGGACTCACCATTGTCGCTGTGGGCACTTCTCTTCCGGAACTGGCCTCTTCCATTGCCGCAGTGCAGAAAAATGAGTACGACATCGCACTTGGTAATGTGATCGGATCGAACATGTTTAATACCCTGATTGTGGTTGGTATTGCGGGAATTATTCATCCCTTGGCAGTGGATCCCATGATGCTGAAACGGGATGTTCTCGTGATGGGGCTCCTGACACTGGCCATCATGGTCATTGGATGCGGTTTGCGCAAACCCGGACGGATAAACAGGGTGGAAGGCGGAGGTCTGCTCCTGTGCTACATCGGCTATCTAACATGGATTGTCGTCAGCGCCGTGAATTGAAGGCCTACCGGCGTTCCACTCTCCGGAGCCTGCGCTCCAGATCATCAACATCTCTTTCGATCCGCTTGAGTCTGCGCTCTATTTCAGCAAGCTGATCTTCGATGGTTTCCGACGGACGGCGGCTTCCGATCGCCCGTCTCCCGATAGTTTTTTCAAGCTCTGCGACAGATACTTCGATACGATCGACCCGTTTTGCGGTCGTCTGGCTTTGAGCCTTCACCGCCAGAAGGGCGTTTGTTTCTGCGCTCACAGCGGCCTCCGGCAGCGGCTCCTGCGCCATTGCACAAAAAGCCGTCCCCGCCAGCAAGATCAGCATTCTTATCATCTTCATGGCCTGCTTTCTCCTTTATTATAGATATTATAGCATGCCGATATTTTCCTGTCCATCCCGGGCTCATGACGATAGAGTCCGGTCTGTTATGCGGGCAAAGGAAAGCATCATCACCGTTCTGGATTTCGAGACCACTGGTTCAGTGCCCGGCTGGCCCGATCAGCCATGGCAAATCGGGATGGTCACATTGAACCATGGTCAACTTGATCTTGAAAACACCTTTGAGTCTCTCCTTTACATACCCGACCGTCCGTTCAATCCCGCAGCGCCCGGAAACCATCGCCTCCTGAAGAAGGAACTGGCATGCGCGCCGGGGCTGACCGGTCTGTGGCCGGAACTGGAACATCGCGTCTCCGAGCACCCTCTTGCCGCGCACAACATCGGCACCGAGAAGAAATTCCTTCGAAAACTAGCCCCGCTTCACACACTGGGACCATGGATAGACACTCTGAAGCTGGCGCGCATGGTCTGGCCGGAACTTCCTTCGCACAATCTGGGTTTTCTGCTGAAGCATCTGCGCCTGAAGGGAAAAACCGACACCCTGTGTCCCGGCCGGTCCGAACACGACGCATTCTATGACGCTGTGGGATGCGCCCTGCTTCTTCAGCACCTGCTGGACCTGCCCGGCTGGGACAGACTGGAAATCCACCAGCTTGCAGGAGCCGTCCCGCGCGAGTATCACCGCCTGCGGAGTAAATGATCCGCTCCCGTCCCGAAATCTGAAGCAGTCTGCAGCTGCATCCCGGGTCCCGGCTTTTGTCTCGACTTTGAAGAAGGCCCTGCCTTACGATGCGGATTGACAGCTGGGAGAACCAAACATGCGCACAATCAAACAGGTACTGAAGGACTCTGCTGCGGAACGGCCTGATGCCACCGTGGTTCGGCACAAGGTGAACGGCCAGTGGGTTGAAGTCTCCTATCGGCAGCTGCTGATGCGCGCGGCGCAGGTGTCGCAGATTCTCGCGGATGCGGGCATCCGGCCCGGAGACCGCGTGGCTCTGTACCGGGAAAATTCGGCAGACTGGATCGAAACCTACTTCGGCATCATCTCCATTGGCGCGGTGGCGGTTCCCATAGATGCCAAGCTCCAGGGGCAGGAAGTGGCCCACATCCTCACGGATTCCCAGGCTCGCGTTCTGTTCTCTTCGGTTGAATTCTATCGCGTGATCGAGCGGCTGATGGGCCACCAGCATCATATCGAAGCCATTGTCCTCCGCGACGCCTCCAGAATGCAGCCGCCACCCCCGCCCCATCTCGGCATTGTGGATTACGAGGAGCTGATGGCGGGTGCTTCCGAAAAAGTGGATGCCCCCGACAGCGCTTTCGGAAGAATTGACCCGGAGGAGGAATCCATCGCCTCGCTCATCTACACCTCTGGAACGACCGGTCGCCCCAAGGGCGCCATGCTGACGCACAGGAATTTTGTGTCTAATGCCGAGGCCGCCATGCAGTGTGTGAATGTGCAGCGCACGGACAATTTTCTGCTGGTCCTCCCCCTGCATCACGCCTTTGCCTTTACCGCCAATCTCCTGCTGCCGGTTGCCGCCGGAGCGGAAATCAGCCTCATCGAAAGCCTGAGGACCATGGGCGAGAACATGGCTGAAACAAAACCCACCGTGCTGATTGCTGTGCCTCTTCTTCTTGAAAAGCTGGATGCGCGCATTCAGGCCGCCATTGATAAAAGCAAAGTAGGCGGACTTTTGGTCAAGATGGGGCTTGGTAAAATCATTGCCGGCAAGATCATCGCCAAACTGGGCGGCCGGATCCGCCTGATTGTCAGCGGAGCCGCTCCCTGCGATCCCGACCTGCTTCGCCGATGGAACAAGATGGGGCTCACGGTGCGCGAGGGCTACGGGCTCACGGAAACAGCGCCGGTGCTCACCATCAACACACTGGAAAGAAACAAGCCCGGCACAGTGGGCATTGCGATGCCCGGCATTGAGCTGACCATTGTGGACCCCAATGAGCAGGGCATCGGGGAGGTCGCCGCGCGCGGTGACAATGTGATGTTCGGATACTTCAACAACAAGGAAGCCACCGATGAAATATTCCGCGACGGCGCCCTGCTGACCGGCGATCTCGGGTTCATAGATGACGAGGGCTTCCTGACCATCACTGGACGGAAGAAAAACCTGATTGTGAACCGCGAGGGCAAGAATATCTATCCTGAAGAGGTCGAATCGTACATCAACAAGAGCCCGTATATCCTCGAATCCGTTGTGCTGGGTTATCGTGATCCGCTGGACAAGGCCGGAGAGCGCGTGGGTGTTATTGCGGTTCCGGATCAGGACGCCATTAGTCTGCACAAGGGAAAACTTACGGATGATCAGGTGGAACAGCTGGTCCGCAGTGAGATCAAGCGCATGGTGAAAGATATTTCCGAATATAAGCGTCCGCGCAAAATTCAGGTGCAGTTTGAGGAGCTGGAAAAAACATCCACCGCGAAGATCAAGCGCTATCGCTATGCGATCGACACCCGGCAAATGGACGCCTGAGAAATGCCGGGAGCCGCTCATAAACTCAACCCTCTGGTGCTGTCGTGGGATGCTGCCATGGTGCATTTCGCTGAAATCGGTCTGAAGGGGAAAAATCGGGGCGACTTCATCCGCGTACTCGCGGAAAACATCCGGCGGGTGCTGCCCGGAGAGGGCATCAGAGTAAGCGAACACCGAGACAGGATTCTGGTTCGTCTCGCAAATGGCCCGGCTCCTGATGACACCATCTCAGCCGCGGCATCGGTCTGCGGCGTGGCCTTTGTGACCCCTGTGCGCAGCGTGCCGGCGGACCTTGCGGGCATGAGCCGTGCCGCGGTTCAACTGTACCGTGAACTCGCATGGCCGGGGGCCACCTACGGTGTATCCGCAAAACGCAACTGTAAGACATTTCCCCTTACCTCTCCGGAAATAGGCCGGCAGGTCGGCTTTGCCGTCGGCGAAGCCACAAACGCACCGGTCAATCTGTCCAATCCGGACATCCCTATCCGCTTCCGGGTCTATGATGACAAGGTCTATCTGGAGGGACCGCATATCGCAGGGCCGGGAGGCATGCCCGTCGGCGTTTCGGGACGGACCATGTGCCTGTTCTCGGGCGGCATTGACTCTCCCGCCGCCGCCTGGCTGATGATGAAGCGCGGATGCAGAACGGAATTTGTTCATTTCCATGTATTCGGCGACCCGGAAAAGGTCCGCGAAGGCAAAATCATACCCATGATTCAGGCGATCACCCGCCCGCAGGGCCAGTCGGCCCGTCTTCATCTGGTCCCCTACACGGCTTTTGAAGCCGGCATGATGCAGACACGGGTTCCCCAGGAGCTGGAGCTGGTGCTGTTCCGCCGCTTCATGGCCCGCATCGCTTCACGGCTTGCTGTGCGTTCCAGGTGTCATGCCATTGTAACCGGAGACAACCTGGCGCAGGTCGCTTCGCAGACCATGCAAAACCTGACAGCATTCGATGACGCCTCAAGCATCAGCGTCTTTCGCCCTCTGCTGACATACAACAAACAGGAAATCATAGATCTCAGCCAGCAGCTTGACACGTTTGATTTATCCCTTGGGAAATACAAGGACTGCTGTTCGCTCGTTGCCAGGCATCCGCACACCTCTCCGAAACTGGAAACCGTGCGACGGGCTGAAGGCATGCTCCCGGTCGAGGACATGACCGCCTCCGCTCTGAACGAGACCGTCTGCTGGACTCTGGACTGATTTCAGCAGGTTTGTGGTACTCGCCGCCCCCGGGATGATGCCGGGAGCACGACGCCGCTGAGCTGAAGTCATCCATCCTTGCAATGGCGGCAATCTGCGCTACATTCTTCCCTGACATGGCCAGTTCAACAAAGATAGGGACAGTGCTTGGCATACCAATAAGGGTGCACATCACCCTGTGGATATTTCTGCCCCTGATTGCCTCGCACATCTCATCGGTGCTTGGTTTTACATCCCTGTTCTGGGGCCTGCTCGGC
>Ga0116144_10002209_pt1 | contig 21440 bp, 17 predicted proteins | sample AD_UKC035_MetaG_FD_89746 | JGI IMG/M metagenome (GOLD analysis project Ga0116144, IMG submission 89746) | Active sludge microbial communities of municipal wastewater-treating anaerobic digesters from USA - AD_UKC035_MetaG | ecosystem: Engineered > Bioreactor > Anaerobic > Digestate | place: USA...
CACGTCGCCGCGCTCCAGCACGTCCACATCGCAGGAATGTAACTGCACCAGGTCCACGTAGTCGGTGCGCATCCGCACGAGGCTGCGATCAATGCTGTCGCGCACGGTCTGCGCCGTCCACGATTCGCCCGCGTAGCCGCCCGTGACGTGGCCGGCCTTCGTCGCCAGCACGAACTCGGCGCGGCGGTGGGCAATCGTCCGCCCGATCAGCTCCTCGCTGATGTCGTAGCACGCCGCCGTGTCCAGGAACGTGATGCCGTTGTCCAGCGCGGTGTTGAGCACCGTCGCCGCATGGTTCACTTCTTCCAACGTCAACTCAAAGCCGATTTCGGCCAGCCCGATGCCCAGGCGGCTGACTTCAAGGCCGGTTCTCCCTAACGCGCGCGTCTCCATTTATTCCTCCACAATAGCTCTTGATATAAAATAAAATTGTATTATTGCGAGTCTCATATGAACATCACTGATTATTTTAGCTCGAAAAACGATTTCTGTGAAAACGGAGATTTGCGGTGGCGAGCGCCATCCACCATGGGAAAATGCCCCCAGAAAACAACGGTAGCGTTCAATTCAAGCAGGAATGTCGCACAACAGTAGAGCAATAAGACCTTGGATAACAGGAGTTACGCGGTTTACCATATTTTTGACAGGATTAACAGGATTTTCAGGATTAGGAAGCCCTATAGACGCTTTTTTATCCTGTTAATCCTGTAAATCCTGTCTAAAGAAAACAACCGCGTAACTACTGGGATAAAATGTTTGACAGAAAGCATTTTTATGTTATGATGCGTAGCTGGTTATGCCCACATCAACATAGCATTGAGTTAGACAAGGGGGGTTGCTATCAGTAAGCAAAGATATCGCATCAATGAGAAAATTCGCGTGCGCGAAGTGCGTGTCATTGACGCCGAAGGAGTCAATCACGGGGTCTTGGCCATCGAAGAAGCTCTGCGGCTGGCAAGGCAGGCTGGGTTAGACCTGGTTGAGGTAGCTCCGAACTCTGAGCCGCCGGTCACACGAATTCTGGATTTTGGCAAATTCCAATACGAGCAAGCCAAAAAAGAACGGGAAGCCCGCAAGGCGCAAAAGCAAATCGAGATCAAAGAAATTCAACTACGTCCGAAAACCAACGATCATCACACTTTGTTCAAAGTCAAAAGCGCCCGTGGCTGGCTCGAAGAAGGTAACAAAGTTAAAGTGCGAATTCGCTTCCGGGGGCGGGAGATCACGTATCCAGAGGTTGCCATGAAGCAACTTCAAGATATTGCTGATGAGCTTGCTGATGTAGCGGTTGTGGAACAGGCGCCTCTGTTGGATGGCCGAACTATGTTGATGGTGTTGGCGCCTAAAAAGAAAAAGTAGCTGTAGGAGGAATTACTGTGCCAAAGTTGAAGACGCATAAGTCCACGTCCAAGCGCTTTCGTTTGTCCCAAGGTGGTAAGGGCAAGTTGATGCGCACCAAAATGGGCAAGAGCCACTTCCGACGCCGCAGGTCGCGCCGGGTGCGAGCGCTGTTCGACGAAATGCTTGTTGTCGAACACAAGGGCACCATCCGCCGGGTAAAGCGCCTGGCGCCCTATCTGAAACAAAAGTCATAGAAGGATTGAGGTGAGATTGTGAGAGTTAAAACGGGTATCGTAACACGCCGTCGCCATAAGAAAATCATCAGTCAGACCAAAGGGTATTATGGGACGCGCCGCAAGTTGTTCCGGCGAGCGAATGAAGCCTGGATGAAGGCCATGCGTTACGCCTATCGCGACCGCCGCGCGCGGAAACGCGATATGCGCCGGCTGTGGATCATCCGCATCAACGCCGCTGCCCGGCCCCATGGCGTCTCCTACAGCCGTTTGATTCACGCGCTGAAGCAGGCCAATATTCAGATTGACCGGAAAATGTTGGCCAATCTGGCCGTGAATGACTCGCGCGCCTTTGGCAAATTGGTCGAAACTGCGCTCCAGGCGTGAGTGTTTTCTGAGTGCAACGCAACGGGCGAGACTGTACGAACAGTCTCGCCCGTTTGTTTGTCGAAAGAAGGTGGTTGATTAAATGCAGAATCTTTAGCGTGACTGCGCGCAACGGAATCCCCAGGTAGGATCGCTTTGAGTTGGATCCCCGGAGAAACGATAACTGCCACGCACATTGTAGGAGGGACTGCTCCAAGAGCCGCCGCGCAGCACCCGCAAAGTGCCGCTTGCCGGGCCGGTGGGATTTTGCGAGGCCGCAGTCGCATAAGCCTCTGCGTGATACCAGTCCCCCACCCACTCCCAGGCATTGCCGGCCAGATTGCGCGCCCCGCACCAGCTCGCCCCGGCCACGTAGCTCTCCACAGGCGCCCCCTCAGCATATCCATCATCCTGGTCAGGCGCCGACCACATTTCAGAGCAATGCATGTCGCAAAAATTGACGCGAACTGGATCGAAGGTGTTGCCCCAGGTATAAATCCGGGTTTCCACACCGCGATAGGCATATTCCCATTCAGCTTCGGTCGGCAGGCGGGCGCCGGCCCAGGCGCAGTAGGCAGTCGCGTCCTCCCATGAAACACCCACCGCCGGATAATTCGGACCGGTTGCCGACGCCGCCAGCGCCCGACATGCCCCGGTGGACACACACTGCGCGTACTGCGCCTCACTCACTTCCGTACGATCCAACCAGAATCCGGCAAGCGTCACCGAATGAACCGGCTGCTCGTCGGGATCGCCGTCCGCGGCGCCCATCAAGAACATGCCGGGGGGAACGTATACGAGGGTCATACCATCGGTAGGGCGCGTCCAGGTTTGTCCGACTTTCGCATTGTGCGGCAGCGTCGCCGGAAAAGCGAGCCTCCGCCAGCTCCAGAATAAGGCCACCAGCGCCAATGACGCGCCGACGATACCCAGACCGCGCCACCAACGCGTGCGTCGCCGGGCGGACGCCGATTGCACGCCCAGCGCCTGCTGCGCCGCCGCGAGGCGCGACTGCACGTCACGGTAATGGCGATCAAGCGTCTGAATCTCGCCGGCCAGCCCCAGCACCTCGCGCCACCGGTGCTCGCGGGCGGCAACATCTAACTGTCCATACAGAGCCGTCAACTGCGTGTCACGCTCTTGCACGTTGACCTGCGTATCTGCCGCCACCCGCAGTTGTGCGACAAAGGCCCCCGCCGTCGGAAATCGCTCACCAGGGTTCTTCGCCAGCATTTTAAGCAGGGTATCGGCGACTTCATCGGGCAAATCAGGACGAAATTCTTGGGGGGGGGGCACCGGCTTGTGTTCGTGAGCGTTGAGTGTGGCCGGGGTATTGCCGGGGAACGGCACGCGCCCCGTCAACATGCGGTACGCCAGCACTCCCAACGAATAACGATCTGCGGCCGAGCCAACATCGCGCCGCAACTCCAAATTTGCCTGTTCCGGGGCCATATACTCCGGGGAACCGACCAACATCCCCTGAGAAGTCAACGCGGAGCTGCCCGCCAACGCCTTTACCAACCCAAAGTCCAACAGCGTCACCTGTAAGCGACCGCCAGACTCATCCAGGAGTACATTTGCCGGTTTGATGTCCCGGTGAATGACACCTTGCCGGTGAGCGTAATCCAATGCGGAGGCAATCGGTTCCAGAATACTGACGGTCCGTTCCAGAGAAAGGGTTATCTCCGATTTCAACACGTCATTTAAAGTGCGCCCCGCCAGGTATTCCATAGCGATATACAGGTACTGCTCCCATTCTCCCGATTCATAAACCGTCACGATATTCGGATGGTGCAGGCGTGACATTTCAAAGCCTTCGCGGCGGAAGCGGCGGACGAAGGCCGCATCGGTCTGCCAGTAGGTGTGCATAACCTTGAGGGCGACAATGCGCCCGGTAGCCGAATCATGCGCCTTATAGACCGCCGCAAAGCCACCATAGCCAATTTCGGCGAGGATTTCGTACTTGCCGATGCGTTCGGGAAATGACATAACGCTGTCTCAAAAATTCCAGATAGGTGGGACGTGAAAGGCGATCCGAGTTCACTTCCCCCTAGTCGTGGCGGGCAAAAATCCGCCCCAAGAAGGTAGCCACAACGCCCAAAATGACACCCAGGACGACCGCGGCGCGCAGATCAAAGAGGATGGTGGTATCTTCCCCTTCGATTTTTTCAGCAGCGACCAGGAAAACTAGCGTGTCGGTCATCTTAACGTTCTCCGCCACCACTGCTACCGCGGCCCCATCCGTCAGGGTGATGTTTGTGCCCATCGCCAGCGCGATCCCGCCTTGCTTCACATCCACAAATTGCGCTTCGACTTGTCCAATACCGCCTTGCTCGACAAAAACCTGATCAGCTTTGACGTTTTCTGCCCCTCCTTGCTCGATGGAAACGGTCTGCGCGGTCACATCATGCGCGGCTTGAGTTACTTCCGGCTGCTCCGGCATCTCTTCAGTGGCGGTTTGCGGGTTCAATGTTTCGTTCATTTGTCTCTCTCCTTGTATAAAATAACCACAGAGACACAGAGGACACGGAGAAAATTCCATAAAATCGCTAAGTCTCCGTGTCTCCGTGGCGAAAACTTTCATTAGTGGGGCTGTCCCCAGGGTCAGTAACCCTTTTTACAAAATTGGGAATACTCTATGGGTAGTGTAGCACAAAACCCAACTTTGGAAAAACTATCCTGTCCATGACCATCGCGCATCACGCCTGACCCACCCAAAGGATTTACGTCATGCAATCTATAGCTATCCATCACTATTCCCTGGCTTGGAACGCGGCTATGATGGAGAACAATGAGGTTTTGATGGGACCAAACCCATTACACCTCTCCTCCTTTCCTTGGCTGCTGACCCCCCGGATTCCCCCTCACCGGGGGGTCAGGCCATGAAGGGCTATTTTCATCAAATCCCCCATAGAATGTCTTTAAAACAACCACCGCCGCGAGCATCCCACCCGGCAAAGAAATGACCACGTCCAACGCAAAACCATTGTCCAGTCGCCTGGGTATGATATAATGACAGCTACAGAATGGATAAAACTGGCATAGTGGGCCGGCCAGACTGACCGGCGGGATTTTCAATGGCCCACCACAACACGTCACGTTCTAATTATCAACTCAGGAGACCTGGATGGCGAAAGGCTTTCTTAAACGAATCTTCGGCGACCCCAACCAACGCATCATCGCGCGCCTGCAAAAAATAGTCCAGCAAATTAATGCGTTGGAACCTGAATTCCACGCCCTTTCAGATGAGGAATTAGGCGCTAAGACCGCCGAATTTCGCCGGCGACTGGCTGACGAAACATTGGATGATCTGCTGCCAGAAGCGTTCGCGGCAGTGCGGGAGGCCGCACAACGGACGATTGGTATTCGTCATTACGACGTGCAGCTTATCGGCGGGATGATTCTGCATCAGGGCGAAGTTGTCGAGATGCGCACCGGTGAAGGCAAGACGCTGGTCGCCACGCTGCCATTGTATCTCAACGCCCTGGAAGGAAGGGGCGTCCACCTGGTAACGCCCAACGATTACCTGGCGAAAGTTGGCGTGCAATGGATGGGGCCGATCTACCATCTACTAGGCATCAGTGTCAGCGTCATCCAATCCGGCGCCGGTGAGCCGGATAAGGCTTCATTCCTTTACGATCCGACGTATTCCTCCGAAGATGACCGCTTGCAGCATTTGCGCCCCATTAAACGCCGCGAAGCCTATCGGGCGGACATCACCTACGGCACAAACAATGAATTTGGTTTTGACTACCTGCGCGACAATCTTGTGTTGGATCTGGAGAAATGCGCACAGAGCGAGCTGAACTTCGCCATCGTGGACGAAGTGGACAGCATCCTGATTGACGAAGCCCGCACGCCATTGATTATTTCCGGGCCTTCCGACGAACCCTCCGAATTGTACACCCGCTTCGCGCGACTGGCGCCGAGCCTGCACGCCGAAACCGATTACGAGGTAGATGTCCGCACTCAGGTGGCGGTCCTCACCGATGAGGGCGCCGCCAAAGTCGAGCGATTGCTCAACATCCCGGAAGGGGAGAGCCTCTACGACACGCAACACGCTCACATGCTGCCCTACCTCGACAACGCTATTCGCGCCAGGGAATTTTACGAACGCGACAAGGAATACGTTGTCCAGGAAGGCGAGATCATCATTGTGGATGAATTCACCGGGCGGCTGATGTTCGGGCGGCGTTACTCCGAGGGACTGCACCAGGCCATCGAGGCCAAAGAGGGCGTCCCCGTGCAGCGCGAATCTATGACGCACGCCACCATCACTTTCCAGAACTTCTTCCGCATGTACGACAAGTTGGCCGGCATGACCGGGACGGCAGCCACTGAGGAAGAAGAGTTGCGCAAGATCTACAACCTCAGCGTCGTCATCCTGCCGACCAACGTGGAATATCGCGCCGAGTTTGGCGACCTGGCCGAAAAGCTTTTGCCCATTGAACAATCCGGCGTCGCCTTCGCCGGCGTGTCCAGCGCCGAAGTTCCCTACAAAGTTACGATCTACGAGGAGCCGGGGCAGGCCCGCTTTTATCGCCGGTTGGACACGCCCGATCAAATTTACAAGACCGAGGAAGCTAAATTCAACGCTGTGCTGCGCGAAATTGAGGCGGCGCACAAGGCCGGACGTCCGGTGCTGGTCGGCACAACTGCGATTGAAACGTCTGAGCGCTTATCCACTATGTTGCGCCGCCGCCACATTCCCCACAATGTGCTGAACGCCAAGTACCACGAGCAGGAAGCCGTTATCATTGCGCAGGCCGGGCAACCGGGCAGCGTCACCATCGCGACCAACATGGCCGGGCGTGGGGTGGACATTCTGCTGGGCGGCAATCCGGAAGGGATGGCGCGCGACGAATTGCGCAAGAAGAACGTGGATTTGACCACCATTCGCGCCGCCGATTGGGACGAAGCCCTCAAGATCGCCCGCGCGGGCGGCGACCCGACAGAGAAATACCCGGAACAGTGGGCAGCCACCCTACGGGACAAGGTGCGCCAGTGTCAGGCGGATCGGGAGCGTATCTACCAATTGGGCGGTTTGCATGTCATCGGCACCGAACGCCACGAGGCGCGGCGGATTGATAATCAGTTGCGCGGGCGCGCCGGGCGGCAGGGCGACCCTGGGTCCAGTCGCTTCTATATTTCCCTGGAAGACGAGTTGATGCGGCGCTTTGGCGGCGACCGGCTGAAGCCGTGGATGGAGCGCGCCGGCTACGATGACGCCCCCCTGGAATTTAACGTGCTCGCCAAAGCCATCGAGTCAGTCCAGCAACGGGTGGAAGGGTATAACTTTGACGTGCGCAAGCATGTGTTGGAATACGACAACGTGGTCAACAAACAACGCGAGGTCATCTACGCTGAACGAGGCAAGCTGCTCAGCCGCGCCGATCTACACGATGACCTTTTCGATATGGTAAAAACTGAGGTTCAGCAAATTGTAACGGCGCACACATCCGGCAAAGAGTCCGAGTGGGAATTGGAGGCGTTGCTCGTGGAATTGTACCGCCTCTTCCCGGTGCTCCGCTCCTTCACGCTGACCGACCTCCAGGGACTGCAACCGGAGGAGATGGTCGAGCAGATTGTCGCCAGGGGTGATAAATTCTACTGGGACATCAACCTGCGGATCGGCGAGGAGTTCTATCACACCCTGCGGCAAAATGAGGAAGTGTTGGCGCAGTTGGCCGAGCGCGAGGATCCCTTCTGGCAGACGTTCATCGCGCGCCTGGATACAGAAATGGGGCGCAGCGCACTGGCGGAATGGTGGGAACTGCCGCTACGCCGGCTGCCGGATGACCTGGAAGCCCAGGTCAAAGCCATTTTCTTAACCGTGGTGCGACTTTACCGGGATCGGCAATTGATGTTGCGTCAACTTGATACCCACTGGATGCACCATCTGACCGACCTGGATATGCTGCGCGAGGGTATCGGGCTGCGCGCGGTGGGACAACAAAACCCCTTGGTCGCTTACCAACGCGAGGCTTTTGAGACTTATCAGCAAATGCTAGGGGCAATCCAGAGTGAAGTTGTGCGCACTATGTTCTTGACGCCGCCGCCGCCGCGCCCCACGGCTACACGCCAACAACCAACGCCGCTGCTCACCGCCCGGCGACCGATCCTGCACACCTCTGGCGGAAATGTGCAAGCCGAACCGGCTAAACCGCAGCCGCATCGCGGTGGGCAAAAACTGGGGCGGAACGACCCTTGCTGGTGTGGTTCGGGGCGTAAGTACAAAGACTGTCATCTCAAAGCCGATCAAAAAGCTGGCTTGACGCACTATGTAAAGGATACTGCCGGTCCCGCCCATTAGCAAACTTTGCGCGGAACTCACGTCATTTATGACCAGTCGAGAAGAACGATGAAAATGCATACCTTGAATACCCGCGTACCCCAGGATTTGGATCCAGATCTGTTGGATTTCTTGACCACTTATGTGGATTCTTTCATCAAGTGGGAATTGCTGCTATTCTTTCACCAGAACCCCAACACTTTTGACACCGCCGAGGGGATCGCCCGTTATCTTGGTCGGGATAAAGAAGATGTGCAAGACGCTTTGTCCTTTCTCAAAGCCCACGGACTGCTGGACGAAGTCGTGGTCGGCAATATGCTGGCCTATGTCTTGAAACCCAACGCCGAGCTACAGGACAAAGTACAGAAATTCACCGAAGCTACAAACGATCGTGAATTTCGCCGCAAAGCAGTCTATCACCTGATACGGAAGTAAGGACGCCACCGATGTCATACGATACCAGGATACAAACAGGCATCACCGGATTTGACACCATGTTGGGCGGCGGGTATCTCCCCAATACCACAAATCTGATTGAGGGGCCGCCTGGTTGCGGCAAAAGCACTCTGGGGATGCAATTCATCTATCACGGCGCCCAACAGGGCGAACCGGGCATCATTCTCACCTTTGAGGCGTTGCCGGAAACCTACTACCAGATGGCCGCCGCCTTCGGGTGGGATTTTCGTCGTTTAGAACAAGAGGGATTGCTCAAGGTCATCATCACCAGCCCCGAGGTTACCCAAATAGACCTGGAACACGCGAATGGCGTCCTGGAACACACCATCGCCCAGATGGACGCCAAACGAATTTTGATTGACAGTGTCACCCACTATGAGTCCGCGATGGCCCATTCCCCCAATGCGGCGCCTAAGAGCAAGGTGAGTCTGATGGCGCGGGGAACCCCGGCGCCCGGTGCTTCGGAAAAGTTCGTGGAACGTGACCGCCTCTATAGCTTCCTGAACGCGCTGAAACGTCAAGGAATGACCACCCTGTTGACCCGTGAGACGACCTTCTTATTTGGAGACGAGGAAGGCTTCTCCGGCGGGGCCGGTATTCATTTTATTGTGGATTCATACACGATGCTGCGCTATGTCGAAATCATGAGCGCGGTCCGGCGCGCGATCATTGTGCTGAAAATGCGCGGGAGCGCCCACGACAGCGCCATCCGACAGTTCGAGATTGATGCACGCGGCCTGGTGGTGATGGCGCCCTTTGAGGGACAGGAGGGTCTGATGAGCGGGACCCCTAAGCGAATGGCGGCATCCTTCATCAAGGCTTTTGTGAGGAAATGAATTATGCAGCCAATTACTAACCTAATTTTTAGTATTGCAATTTGGGTCGGGATAGTCTTATTGCAGATTATTGTCATGAGCATTGCGCGCTTCTTCGAGCATACCTCTGGTCAAAGGACCTACTATCAACTCTATCTCATCCCCATCAGTTTGACAGGCATCAGCGCGCTGCGCTACTTGTGGCGCGTGTTTCTAGTAGCGGACCGTTGGCCGGATTTCGTGGGCGACCCGCTGGCCAACAGCCTGATGTTCATCAGCGGATTATGGCTTATTGGATTAAGCAACGCCTTGCATGAAAAGATGATGGGAGGAAAAACGAATGAACGCCGCTGAAGTTCTGACCTCACACCTCGGCGCCGGCCTATTCCTGGCGATGCTCTACTTGAACTGGCTGTTGCGTGTCCTGAGCCGGCGGATGGGAGAGGTCACCCGTATGCCGCCCCATTACAAATGGTTTGACGTAGGGATGCTGCTCATTCTGACCGCGACGTTGAGTTACCTGCTGATGTGCAGTGTCGCACTTGTTTCTCCTCCCGTTATAAAACTCACCCCCGCGCTCCTCTTGACATTATTTTACCTCCCGCTGACCCTGGGCGTGAGCTTGAACCTGAGCGTTGCGGCGATTTACTGGGGTTGGTTGCTGCGGGAACGTTAATCGCAGACCGCGCTTTGGAACTTTTCCCATAGAAATCACCCAAGTCATGACCCCACGCCAAGAAAACAGCCTGGACACAGCGCCGCAAACGCGGAAAGAATGGGCGCAGGCTCTCCCCAAGATTGACCTGCACCGCCATCTGGAAGGCTCCCTGCGTCTGGCAACATTGCTCGAAATTGCACAGGAGCACGGCCTTGATCTTCCTTCCCACGATATGGAAGGCCTGCGCCCCTACGTTCAGATGACCGACGGGCCTCACCGCCTGGACACCTTTTTACAAAAATTCCAAATCCTGCGCCGCTTCTATACCTCCAAAGAAGCCGTAAAACGCATTGCCCAAGAGGCCGTCTTGGACGCTGCCGCCGATAACATCCGTTACCTGGAGTTGCGCTTCAACCCGGTGGCGCTCTCGCGCGTCCATCACTTTCGGCTGCACGATGTTGTGGATTGGGTCATTGAAGCGGTGACGCAGGCGCAAGAGACCAGCAACACGCGCACCTGCCTCATTTTCCAGATCGGACGCAATGAACAGCTTCGTACTGCGGAAGAGATTACCGACCTCGCCCTGGCACATTTGGGCTTGTTGGTGCGGGGCATTGACCTGGCCGGCGACGAAGCCATGCATCCGGCCGGCCGCTTTGAGCCGATTTTCCGTCGCGCCAAACAAGCCGGACTCAACATCACGGTTCATGCGGGCGAAGCGATCAACGCCGACAGCGACAACAGCATCCGCACCGCCGTATTGAATTTGGGCGCGCAGCGCATTGGACATGGCGTCCGGGCCATTGAAAATTCCGACACCATACAGATGTTGCGCGAGCGCCACATCACCCTTGAGGTTTGCCCCACCAGCAATTTGCACACCGGTATCGTGCGCGGCTTGAGCCAACATCCCCTGTACGATTTGTTCAAATTGGGAATGTACGTCACCCTGAACACGGATGATCCCAGTATCAGCGCAACAACGTTGAGCCAGGAATACGTCGTGGCGACGGATGAGATTGGACTGGCGCCGCATTTCATTTACCGGATGCTGCGCCATTCAGTCGAGGCCGCTTTCATCCCAGAAGCAGAGCGGGACACCCTGCGCCACGCCTTCCGCGAATGGCTCGCAGCATTTGAGGGCGCAATAGCAACCTTTGATGCCGCGTACCTGCCTCCCCCCATCCCCTAATAAACGCGGCCGACACGATGTGTCGGCCGCGATGCCTGAAATCAGCCGCCATCACTAGCCGAGTTTGGCCGCCAATGCCGCATGGGTATAGGGCTTCACGATCACGTCGCGGACGCCAAACCGCATCAGTTCCATGGTCTGTTCCACTCGCAAGTTGGAGGATACCACCAAGGTGCGGTCGGCCATGCCAGCCTTAGCAATTTTCGCCAATACCTTCGTGCAGCTTCCCCCAGAGAGCGTATAGTCCACCAGGATCAAGTCGAAATCACTGAGGGGCGCCTCCCCATCCGGCGCCCGGCTGACAGAGTTGCCGGCATTGGTGAGCAGCTCCTCAACGAAGCGGCTCCACACATCGTCGTCATCCACTAACAATAGGGAGCGCCCCGCCGGCAGTTCCGCCGGCTTCTGCGTCCCCAAATCCGCAGGAATGAAGAGCGTGAATTCGGCGCCGCCTTCTGGACGATTGGCCGCCACGATTTTACCATCAATCTGCTTCATGATTTGCAGGCAGGCCGAAAGCCCCAGGCCCGCGTGTTTGGCGCCTTTTGTGGTGTAAAACGCCGCCCACATCTTATCCATCTCACTGGCGGAGATGCCCGGCCCGACATCGGCTACCCGCACACTCACGTAAAGGGCGCCCTTTTCCTCAGCCGGCGCCAACGTCACCTGAATGTGGGGAGCCGGCGCCTTCTGCATCGCCTCCACGGCATTTTGCAACACGTAGGTCAGCGCGCGATTCAACTGGGTGGTGTCGGCGATGGCTAGTGGCAAGTTGGGAGCGATTTTGTAGCTGACCAACTCCGCCGGCAGCGCCATCTGGGTCACCACGTCCCTAACCACATCCTCAATCATAGCGGGCGCCGGCATATACTCGCGCGCCGGGCCAATGAGATGCTCCTTGACCGCAAAGATCAGCTTCGCGCTGTCATCAATGAGCGTCAGGTCCTCCAACAGGGACTCTATCACCTCCGGCGCCACATCCGACAAATCACTCAGATCATCGCGCAATCGCTGCACACTGACCGTGATGGGCAGCGCTTTGTTGCCAATCCAGTGGATCGCTTCTGTGGTCGCCGTCGCCACCGCCTCATACGTCTTGGTGCGCACCAATTCCGCGTGGGCAATTTCCAACTCGTGGAGCAAATGCGCGTTGTGCAGAGCAATCGCCAGTTGATCGGCCATGGCCTGCAAAGAACTGATATCCTCGTGACTGAACGCGGCCTCTTCCACGCTCTGCACCGTCACCGCGCCGATGACGCGCGCATGATTTTCACCCTCGGCCACGACCAACGGCAACGCCATCTCCGAACGGGTCAGCGGCAGATGTGGGTTCTTGAAGTGTACGGCCTCTTCGCCAACGTCCAGCGCGATACGCGCCTTGCGCTCGGCGATGGCGGTGCCGATCATCGAAAGCCCACCCACCTGGAGTTTATGCCCCAACGCCACCATATTCGCGCCGGCCTCACCGTGCCCGGCGCGTAGGACGGCCCACTCACTGGTTTCATCCAATAGGAACACACCGGCATAGTAAAAATCATAGGCGCTGCAAATGATGTCCACTGTCTTGTGCAGCAGGGTGTCCAAATCGAGAATAGAAGCCACCCCCGCGCCTACCTCCGCGGCCGCCTCCAACAAGCGCGCGCGGCGTGAAGCCTGTTTGAGCAACCGGGCGTTCTGGGAATACAGCCGCGCGTTATGGATTGCGATCGCCAACTGATCGGCCATAGCTTGCAGCGCAGTAATGTCGTCCCGCGTGAAGGCAGCCTCTTCCACACTCTGCACCGTCAGCGCCCCGATCACTGTATCCCCAACGGCCAACGGCAACGCCATCTCTGAGCGCGTTAGCGGCAGGTGGGGGTTTTTGAAGTGGACCGGCTCTTCGCCTACGTCCAGGGCAATGAGCGCCTGGTTACGCCCAGTGGCCGCGCCGATCATCGAAAGGCCCCCCACCTTGAGTTTGTGACCTTCGCCCACCATCGCCGCCCCGGCCGCGCCCCGCCCGGAATGTAATACAGCCCACTCGCCGGTCTCATCCAATAGAAAGACGCCGGCATAATAAAACCCAAACTCTTCACAGATGATGTCCACTGTCTTCTGCAACAACTCCTCAGGATCCAAAATCGAAATGATGTTGCGACTGACCTGAGCGCCGGCCTGAAGCAGCGCCGCTCGCCGTTCCGATAAATTCTGCTTCTCCATTCCCATACTCCTTCGAAAATAGTCTGATAGTCGTTAGTCAGATAGTCTTATAGTCAAAAACGCTCGGTTCTGCGCCGCTGCATTGAATTTTTTGACCTTGTCGCTGAACCCGGTTCATGACGACTCCTTAGGTTGCGCCGGCGCGTGACGCTAAGCCGCTTCCGTGCCCAGGATTTCGTTGACCAATTCCAGCAGGCCGGCCTCACGCCCTTTGACAAAGTAAGCACGCGCGCCGCGCGCCACGGCATCTTTGGCGCGCTCAACTTCATCAAAGGCGGTCAACACCACCACCGGGAGAGTGGGCTGCAATTTTACCAATTCGCTCAACAACTCCAGGCCGGCGTTGGCCGCCGGAACACCCTCAAAGTTGGGCATGTTCAGGTCTAACAAGGCCAGATCAAACGGCTCCTCGGCCAGTTCCTCTTTGAACAGTTCCAGCGCGCTAGCGGTGTCCTCTGCCGTCACGACGTAAAATCCGGCCCGTGTCAGGGTCTTTTCCATACTGCGTCGTACCATACGCTCATCATCAACCAATAAAATCTTTATCTCTTCATCCATAGCCCTTTACCACCTTTCTTAACGTAATGAAATAGAGTAACTGCCAACCTGGACATCACCGCGTAGAGGCGAGATAAAGCGGCTTTTTCGCCGCCAAGAGCAGCTCGGCGATGAAAAACCACCCCTAACCAGATTTCAGATCACATTCTACTCATAGATCGGCCCGGCCACGCAGTTACAAAATAAGTGTATACGTCCATGGTCATTCTTTGTAAATCGGAAGATAAACGCTAAACGTAGTACCCTCACCGACCATGCTATCCAGAGTAAGCTTCCCCCCTAATTGTGTAATAATTTTATTGCAGGCCGGCAATCCCAACCCTGTTCCCCCGCGATTTCCCTTGGTTGTATAGAAGGGGACCCATATTTTGTCAATGATTTCTGAGGGAATTCCCTCGCCATTGTCGGTAATATCCACGACCACAAAACGGGGATCGTCCGCGCGCCGACCCCAAATAAATAACTTTTTATCTTCAACCTTGTCCATCGCCTCCATTGCGTTCTTAAGCAAGTTGTTGAAGACATTCTCCAATTGCCGGATATCGGCCTTTGCCTGCGCCATGTTTTCAGAAAACAGATAGCGCGCCACACCTTCGGGGATACCCATAGACTTAACAATGGTCCTGAGAAATTGTTCTAGATTCACCGCCTCCAGATGCTTCTCACGCGCCGGGCCGATCAGGTCTTCTTTAATATTCAAAATCGAGCGGGAACTTTGTCGCGCAATCTCTAAATCCTCAAAAATGGATTCCGCTGAGAGTGCGCGGCTGAGTTGGCGTAGAGAACGCTGCTCCAACTGGGCGCGCAATTCCACCACGTCCAACGCGAAGTTTGTTTCGGAGGCATATTCCTCAATATATTCCACCGCCGCACGCAACATTTGCGAGAATTTATGTTCCTGCAATTCGGGGGGCGCCAGCTTCAATACCCCATCCATCATCAAGAAATATCTCGTCACATCCTCTGCCACACGCCCCGCGCTGGCCGGAATAGGAGCCGCTTTATTGCCTACCCAGTGAATCGCCTCACCGGTAGCCGTAGCGATAGCCTCGAAAGTCTTGGTGCGCACCAACTCAGAGTGCGCCGATTCCAGGTCTTTAAGCAAGCGAGCATTGGCGATAGCAATCGCCAACTGATCCACCATGGACTGCAATATCGTGATGTCCTCAGGGGTGAAAGCCGCCTCCGCCGCGCTTTGCACCGTTACCGCGCCGATCACACGGTCGCCAACCCCTAACGGCAGCGCCATCTCCGAACGGGTCAGCGGCAAGTGCGGGTTCTTGAAATGGACCGGCTCCTCCCCCACATCCAGTGCGATGAGCGCCTTGCGGCTCGCAATCGCCGTCCCGATCATTGAGAGTCCCCCCACCTTGAGCTTGTGCCCGGCAGCAATCATCAACCGACCGGCGTCGCCGCGCCCCGCCCGCAACACGGCCCATTGCTCCAACTCACCGTCCGGCCCTTTGCGCTCTAGCGTCGGGTCCACCAGAAACACACCGGCATAATAAAAGCCATAGGCGTCGCAGAGAATATCCACCGTCTCTTTCAACAGAGTATCCGTGTCAAGAATGGATGTCACCCGCCGCCCGACTTCCGCGGCGGCCTCGAGCAGGCGCGTGCGCCGCTCCGCGTTAGCCAGCAACCGGGTGTTCTCTAAATAAGTGGTCGCATTACGGATGGCGACAGCCAACTGATCCGCCATCGTTTGTAATGCCTTCACGTCATCCTGAGAAAAGGCGTTTTCCTCAACACTCTGCACCGTCAGCGCGCCGATGATTTCATTGCCAAGGATCAGGGGCAAAGCCATTTCGGAACGGGTCAGCGGCAAATGGGGGTTTTTGAAATGCACAGGAGCCACACCCACATCCCGCGCGCTGATAGCCTTGCGCCGACTGGTCGCCGCCCCGACCATCGAAAGTCCACCGATCTTCAGGCGATGGTCGGCAGCCACCATCGCGGCGCCGGCCTCCCCCAACCCGGCGCGCAATACCAACCAGTCTGTGCCAGGCTCCACCAGGAACACTCCTACATAATAGAACCCAAACTCTTCCCCGATGATTTTTACAGTGGCCTGTAGCAGCTCGTCCAAATCCAGAATAGAGGTAATGCTCTGCGCGACCTTGGCGCCGGCCGCCAACAAGATGGCCCGGCGCTGGGTCTCTTTGAGAAGCTGTGCGTGCTGCTCGTTCAGATCGGCGTTGCTCTTGAGAGCCTCGGTCAGCTCCCGCACCTTCTGTTCCAGCCGTGCGACGAGAGTTTGTTGATAGGCGTCCCGGTAGCTATCATCCAGCAATTCTTCTCGCTGACCGCCAAGAAAATTGGCTACCTGTTCTTCAAAAGTATCTGGATCAATCGGTTTGGGGATATAGCCGTCGCAGCCGGAAGCCAGCACGCGCTCGTGGACATGGTCAGACATATCGGCGCTCAAGGCCACAATGGGGACATCGGGCATCAAGGCTTTAAGGCGGGTGGCAACTTCATAACCCGTGAATTGCGGTAGATTCAAATCTACCAGAATCAAGGCTGGCTCGACCTGCAAGGCCTCATCAATCCCGGTCAGCCCGTCACTCGCTTCAAAAACCTCATAGTGAGCCGAAAGCAGGCGTTGTACTAACCGGCGAGACGAAGGCGTATCATCTATTGAGAGAACTTTGGGCTTTGTTTTGACCTGCTCCATGCCAACCCCGATCATAATAATCCAGCTCTTGAAGAATTATAACGTGTTATTAGAATTGAATCAAGCCGAGCGCGAGCTTGCCAGGGCTTTATCATTCTCGGCAGGTACAACCTGTCGAAGAGATTTTGCGGCTGAAGCCGCTGGTAAGAAGGCGGTTTTGCGGTGACGGGCTACCGCCCGTCACCGCAAAACCCCTTTAAGAATCACGGCTTTAGCCGTCTCCTATGGCGCAGCGCATCATCCGGCTGGAGAATGATAAGGCCCTGCGAGCTTGCCGTGCGATTTGGTATTGTTCGCAGAAAGTGATAAACTAACAGACATGGCAACTCTGCCGCGTTCACAAAAACGTTTTTTGGTTAATCGCCGTCAAGTCTACTAAAAATTGTCGGTCAGTGTTGCCAACTAGAAAAGTTATACTAAAATATAAACATGAACGGCATTGAATAGCCCATAAGCTGTCTTAGTTTGAGGGTTGGAATATTTCTTAACCTTGCCTTGACAATGTAATATTCCTGTGATACCCTGTCTATGAATGGCCCCAGGAACTATCACTCTTCCTGGTTCAACAAATTCCTATCGGAGGGCGCGAAGTATGGCAAACAGGTCACGAAATGAACGGATGGTGGAGCGACTGCGCGAACTACAGGTTAGCAGCCCCGATGTCGAAGCATCCGCCATTATCAGTGTAGATGGCCTTCCCATCGCCACATCCCTGCCACAAGGCGTTGAAGAGGACCGCGTCTCGGCGATGTCTGCCGCGATGTTGTCCCTGGGTGAGCGCATTGCGGGGGAGTTAGGGCGAGGCGTACTTGACGAAGTCTATGTCAAGGGCGAGAAAGGCTACGTTATCCTCCGCGCTGTGGGTGAGGAAGCGGTGCTCACTGTCCTGGCCCGGCAACAGGCTAAATTAGGGCTACTTTTCCTCGACATGCGTCGGGCAGCAGAAGAACTATCAACGATTCTCTAGCAACGTAAGGAGGTTTGCAGTGGCGAATACCCCTGAACCCAGTGGTTTCTACTATCCCAACCGATTTGGTCTCATCCTCTTTGACGCCCTCGAAGAAATTATGGGGCGCAATGGCCTGAACGCCATCCTCAACATGGCGGGCCTTTCCATGTTCATTGACAATCCACCGCCGGATATTATGGACAAAGGGTTTGATTTTGCCTATATCTCGGCATTGAACCGCGCCCTGGAGGAAATGTACGGACCGCGCGGAGGCCGTGGTTTGCAGTTACGCCTGGGGCGCGTGCTCTTTGCGCAAGGTCTGGCGAACTTTGGCGCGTTGGTGGGCGCCAGCGACCTGGCCTTCAAGGTGCTGCCGCTACAGGCAAAACTCAAGGCAGGGCTACCGGCGGTTGCCAAAGTTTTTGACTCGTTGAGTGATCAGACCTCTTACGTCAAAGACCCCGGCGGCGACCACTTCCACTACATTATTGATCGCTGCTCCATGTGCTGGGGACGCAAGGTGGAACGGCCCGGCGGCTTCATCGCGGCAGGCATCATCGAAGAGGCGCTACGCTGGTTGAGCGGCGGACGCACTTTCCGGGTGGATCAACTGACTTGCATCGGCATGAGCCACGAGAACTGCACTTTCGCAGTCTACAAAGAGCCGATTGGCTAATCTAGTAAAAGGAGACTGTGGCGTGAAGTCAGGAGAGGATACGCCGCGTCACATTCTTGTCGTTGAAGACGATCCCAATACGGCCGAAATGCTGTCGGCGTATTTTACTTCCCTGGGATACACCGTTGATCATGCAGCCTGGGGCGAGGATGCGGTGGCTATGGCGACCAAAACCCAGCCCGATTTGGTGGTGCTCGACATCCATCTGCCCGACATTGACGGGTATGAAGTATGCGAACGACTACGCAGTCAACGCCGCACCGAAAACACCCCCATCATCTTTTTGACGGAGCGCCGGGAACGGATGGATCGCCTGCAAGGATTGGAGTTGGGCGCAGTAGACTACATTACAAAACCTTTTGATGTGCAGGAATTGCGAATTCGGGTGCGCAACATCCTCCAACGTAACATCCGTGAAACCTTCTTGCATCCGGTGACAGGACTGCCCACCTCGGTGCTGGTAACAGAACAGATGGAACGGGTAGCGCACGATACTAAACTGGCCTTAATTCGTATTATTTTGAACGGAATGCGCGATTTCGGCGCCTCTTACGGGTTTGTCACCCATGATGATGTACTGCGCGCTGTCGCCCTCATCCTGCAAAATACCGCCGTCGAATTCCTGGATACCGATCCATTCGTAGGGCAATTGAACAATTACCAGTTCGTCGTAGTGGCGACAGCCGATAAGGAAGGTCAAACGGCCCTGCACCGGTTGGATAAACGCCTGAATGAAGCCATCTCCTTCTTCTATCCGCACCGCGACTGGGAAAGCGGAAAGCACAGCAGCGGCGCGCCGTTGCCCAAACTCAGCTTCGACATTGCCGTGCTATCCTCCGAACAAGTGCCAGAACTTGAACAAATGGAAATGCCCATGGCCGGCGCTGAAAAGCAGTAATCGGCACACTACAACCAGGCAGGGCTTGGAGCTTTGCAGCTCCAAGCCCTGTTTGTATTTTATGCCCATAGAGAACCGCTGACTAACCTTGGAGAGGATGATGATACGCCGATTCAAATATGACGCCCTCTGGGGCGCGCTCTTGTTATTGCTGCCACTGTTGCTTTTCGCCCCGGTGACGCTGGGCCGCCAGACCCTCCTTCCGGGCGATGCACTCTATCTGTTTGAACCCTATCGCTCCCTGCGCGACACAGCCCCCACCCCCCAAAATCCCCTCCTGTCCGATCTGGTGCTGGAAAACTACCCCTGGAAACGCTTCCTGGTCAACAGCGTCCAGGCGCGCGAACTGCCGCTGTGGGATCCCTACCTGTTCGGCGGGCACCCTTTCCTGGCGAACGGCCAACACTCCGCGCTGTACCCGCTGACGTGGCTCTCGCTCCTGCTGCCCCTCCCCCGCGCATTTGGCGTCTTTATGACGCTGCAATTGGGACTGGCGGGCATTTCGATGTACCTCCTGGGGCGCACGCTCCATGCAAATCACCTGGGCGCCTTCCTGGCCGGCGTCGTCTTCCAGTTGAGCGGCTTCCTCGTCATCTCCGCCGTCCACCCGATGATCGTCGCCGCCGCCTCGTGGCTACCGCTGCTCCTGGCGCTCGTGGACTTGACGGTGCGCCGCGCGCCGTTTTTCGGAACGCAGCGCGCGATGCTGCCCTGGGCGCTGCTCGGCGCCATCGCCCTGGGGCTGGAAATCCTGGCCGGGCACGCGGAAATCACCTACTTCACGCTGCTGGTGATGGGGATGTTCGCGGCGTGGCGGCTGGCGCACACCGCGCTCACGCAGCCGCGCGCGACCTGGCGCAGCGATGTGCTCAGCCCGGCCATCGGCTTGCTCCTCATGGTCGGCCTGGGGCTGACATTGGGTGCGGTGCAACTGCTCCCGCTCTACGAAGTGGTGCAGACCAGCTTCCGCCAGGGCGCGGTGACACTGAGCGACGTGCTCGGCTGGGCCTACCCCACGCGGCGGCTCATCACCTTCCTCGTCCCCAACTTCTTCGGCAACCCCACCCACCGCGCGCTGCACGACGTGTTCACCGGCGCGACTCTCCCAACGCCGACCGGCGCATTCGACTGGGGCATCAAGAACTACGTCGAGGGCGCGGCCTATCTGGGCATCCTGCCGTTATTCCTGGCCGCCATCGCCATCCTCAGACCGCCGAAAACGCGAATCAGCGGATCAGCGGATCGGCGAATCAGCGAGAAAGCGGAAAAGCGAGTAAACGGCTCAGCCCTCAGTCCTCAGTCCTCAGTCCTCAGCACTCAGCACTCAGCACTCAGCACTTCCTACAAAATCAAACAATGGCTTTCGCACCCCTACGTCCCCTTCTTCACCTTCCTCTCCCTGTTCTCACTCGGCTGCATCTTCGGCACGCCGATGTACGCGCTGGTCTACGCGCTACCCTTCCTGAACCAATCGCACTCGCCGTTCCGCTGGGTCTTCCCGTTGACGGTGGCGCTGGCCGCGCTGGCCGCGCTGGGCGCGACGACTGTGACGAACTATCGGCGCACGCACGGGCCGGAAGGGGAGAGGGGGAGAGAGGGAGAGGGGGAGACGCAAATTACGAATGACGAATTACGAATGACGAAGCACATTCCCCGCTGGCTAATGGTCAACACGTCTCCCAACGCCGTCAGCTTCGTCGCGGTGGCGGCGCTGTGGATGGGGTTGCTGCTGCTGGCCGGGTTGTGGCTCTCGCGGCTGCTGTTCGGGCCGATTGAGCCGCTGGTGGCGCGCGTGTTCCTGGCGCTGGCGCGAGCGCCGGAGACGTTCCCCGACCATCGCGCCTTCTATTCGTACCTCTTCCCCTGGATTCAGACGGCGGCGCTGCTGTTGATCGGGGCGGGCTGCGTGCTGCGCGTCTCGCGCTGCCCCATCTACCTGCCCCGCCGCCTGGGACGCCGTCCGGTCTGGGAAGTGATGGCGGTCGCGCTGCTCGTGCTGGATTTGGTCAGTTTCAGCGCGGGCTTCAACCCGGCCACCGACCCGGCGCTGCTGACCGCCGAACCGCCGTCCATCGCTTTCCTCAAGCAACAACCCGGCCTGTGGCGCTTCTCCACCTTCGCCCCCCACGG
>Ga0116144_10002212_pt1 | contig 21411 bp, 17 predicted proteins | sample AD_UKC035_MetaG_FD_89746 | JGI IMG/M metagenome (GOLD analysis project Ga0116144, IMG submission 89746) | Active sludge microbial communities of municipal wastewater-treating anaerobic digesters from USA - AD_UKC035_MetaG | ecosystem: Engineered > Bioreactor > Anaerobic > Digestate | place: USA...
ATCTACTCGAACTTGCAGGGCAACCGCAATCCATACATCGACGAACCGCAATGGGTCGAGCAGATCTGGGGAACTGATGTGGGGATCCGGGAGAACACGGCCAATGATCTGCGACTCTGGTGGGATGGGGACCGGCTGAACTACGACCGGGGTGAGGTCACGTCAGTGGCACACCTTCGTGTGTTCGATGTGGCCGGTGGGCTGATCGTGCAACAGCTTGCCACAGGCCCTAAAGGCTCGATCACCTTCATGGGAGCGCCCGGTCTATACGTGGTACGCATGGACGGGCAAGAGCCATCGGTGCAGCGCATCCTGCGCTGATCAGGTGACCGCCGAACGCCCGGCGATGAAACCGGTGGTCCAGGCCGCCTGGAAGTTGAAACCGCCGGTGATGCCATCGATATCGAGCACCTCACCGGCGAAGTGCAGTCCCGGACGCAGACGGCTCTCCATGCGCGTCGGATCCACCTCCGCCAGATCGATGCCACCGGCTGTCACGAACTCCTCCTTGAACGTGGTCTTCCCACGTACATCGTAGCGGTCGTTGGTAAGGAGGTCCAGCAGTCGGTTCTTCGACTTCCGCGGAATGGTGCCCCACGGTTGGGCGGGGTCGATATCCGCCCTTGCGAGCTGATACTCCCAGAACCGTGTCGGCAGATGGAACGGGTCGGCGTTGCGTGCGGCCTTTCGTTCAATGGCCATTGCTTCCAATTGGAGGATGGACCGAAGCTCATCCTCGGGTCGTCCACCGGTCCAGTTGACCTGCAAAGTGAACCGGTAGGACCTCTCAGCCAACTCACGGGCACCCCACGCGCTGAGCCGCAGGACGGCAGGGCCGCTCAGGCCCCAGTGGGTGATCAGAACGGGTCCGGTGCTCTCCAAGGAGGTACCGATGATGCGCACCCGGGCCGGCAGTGCCACCCCCATCAATTGGTGAATGGGATTGTCCGGGATGTTGAAGGTGAAAAGCGAGGGCATTGGAGGAACGATCCGATGACCAAGCTCTTCGAGCCAGCCGTAGGCCTCACGCTTCGGATGGCCACCGGTCGTAACAATGACCTTGTCCGCATCGATCCATTGGCCATTCACGTGCAGCCGGTACCCATTCCCCATTGGCTCGATGTGGGACACTCCGGACCGCAACTTGATCCGCACACCATGGTCCGCCGCTGCCTCCATCAGAGCGTTCACGATGGTGCCGGAATCATCCGTCACCGGGAACATGCGTCCATCCGCCTCGGTCTTCAGGGTGACCCGATGCCGCTGGAACCAGGCGATGGTATCCGGAACGGCGAACACGGTGAAGGCCTTGCGCAGGAAGGAGGCGCCACGCGGGTAGTTCTTCACCAGGCGGGAGATGCTGGGCTCGTCGTGGGTCACATTACATCGGCCGCCTCCGCTGATCCGCACCTTGCTCAGCAGCTTGTCGCTCTTTTCGAACAGGGTGACGATCGCGTCCTGGCGCTGTTCCAAGGCGCTCAGGGCCGCGAAGAAGCCAGCCGCTCCCCCACCGATGACCGCTACCCGCATGGGGCGAAGATCGGCCTATCCGCACGCATAAGTAGCTGATAATAGGAGTATCATATTGAATGATGGAACTTTGGCACGTTCTTGGACAAGTGCCCCATAAGTCTTGATGACCATGAAAAAGACACTGATCACGCTCACGATGCTGAGCTCAATGGCGGCCGCTGCACAGACGCAGATCAATCCACAGGCCGGCCTCACCTTCCAAAGTCTCACCCAGGAGCCGGACGGCATCAACTACAAGGCGGAGATGGGCTGGCAACTCGGCTTGGATGCCCGCTTCGGAGACAAGCTCTTCATCCAGCCAGGAGCCTTCCTGGGGCGTAGCGTCACGGCCGTTACACAGACCATCACCAGTCAGGACGGCGCCACGGCCAACCTGGTCTACGAGGATGACCTGGTCCGGACGAGCTTGAAACTGCGGGCCATGCTCGGGTACCGCGTGCTGGATACCTACCAGTTCGACATCCGGCTGATGCTCGGACCTAGCTACGATGTCCTGATGAGCGTCGATGATCGTGACGATAAGCTCGGATGGAACAAAGGCGACTTCAACACGGGGCTGTGGAACCTGGAAGCCGGCGTCGGCTTCGATATGGGCCTCTTTACCCTGGCCCCGACCGCAAGCTTTGGCATGAGCCGTGCGTTCAAGGACAACCCTGTGCTCAGCGAGATCGATTCCAAGTACATGAGCTATGGCCTGACCCTGGGCTTCAACATCGGGAACGACGACTGATCGCCTCGGACCCACAAAGAACCCCGGCCACCGTGCCGGGGTTCTTCGTTCATACCCGCTGGTCATCGAGGCGCTTGCTATCTTCCGGCTCAATTCCAAGGGAACATGGGACGGACCGGCACGACCATCGCAGTCATGATCATGGCTGTTAGCAGCATGGCGCAGATCCAGTTGGGAGGGCTCGCACCGAGCAAGGGACCGGCCAATAGCCACCTACCCGAAGCGCCCATGTTCACCCTGCAACCACTTGATGCCACGGCATTGCTCGTGGAGGATGAACAAAGGCTGGCCCAGGGGATCCCGGGACCCTATCGCTTCGCGGACACCTATTCAGTGGATATCGGACTGGACGATGGCTCCTGGTCCACGCTCCCGTCGGGTGAAAGGGTCTGGCGACTGACCTTGGAATGTCGTGAGGCCCGCAGCATGGGCTTCGTCTTCGACCGGTTCGTCATCCCCACCGAAGCCCGCGTGTACCTCGTGAATGAAGCAGGCGAGCAGCGCGGTGGATATGGCCGTCCGTCCGGGGGGCGCACGATCCTGGCGTTGGATCAATTCGCCGGGGAGCGCATCACGATCGAGTACCATCAACCGGCTGAAGCGGCAGGACCCGTGGACCTGCACATTGCCACGGTATATCCGGCGTATCGCGGGGTGGCCGGAGGTGATCGTGAGTTCGGTGAGAGCATGCCCTGCAACATCAACGTGATCTGCCCGGAAGGCGATGATTGGCGTGACCACATCCGGTCCGTGGCCAGGGTGAACGTTGGAGCGGGACATTGTTCCGGGGCGTTGTTGAACAACTGTCTGAACGACGGCACGCCGTACTTCCTCACTGCCAATCATTGTCTGGTCGGTGACGTGGGGTCTTGGATCTTCACCTTCAACTGGGAAAGCCCCACTTGTGATCCCACCGAGGACGCGCCCATGACGATGAGCCTTTCCGGTGCGGATCTGCTGATCACACAGGTATCAACGGACTTCACCCTGGTGCGCTTGTTCGACACACCACCCGAGAGCTACAACGTTTACTACAGCGGCTGGGACGCGAGCGGGATCCCCGCACAGGAGGTGGTGAGCGTGCATCATCCGGCGGGTGACATCAAGAAGATCTCCCGTTCCTTCGATGAGGTAGAGGCGGACCAGCAGGTGGTCGGTGCGGAGTTGCGCGATGTGTGGAAGATCGAGTTCTGGGATGATGGTATCGTGGAACAGGGCTCGAGCGGTAGTCCCTTGTGGAACGAGAACAAGCTCATGGTGGGGCAACTCTCGGGTGGCCTGGGTACCTGTGACGACGATACCGCCGTGGCCGCCTACGGTCGTTTCGACCTCGCCTACCCGTTGATGGCCCCCTGGCTTGGGGAATGTGCGACCAGTGTTCCGGGGATCGACGATGAAGAGGTGGTGGTGCCGATCTTCGAGGATGCGGCGGTGACCTCCATCACCAACATCCCTGAGCTGTTGTGCGACGTTGATAGCGTGGCACCGGTGATCACCTTGAAGAACAATGGGATCAATGTGCTCGGATCCGCCGTGATCCAGTACAGCATCAACGGCGGCACCATCTACGAACAACCCTGGGTCGGCGAGTTGTTCACCGGGCAGACCACCACGGTAGCCCTCGCTCCGATCCCCGCCGTCTCCGGCAGCAACTCCCTTCAGATCACGGTGACCGCTCCGAACGGTCTGCTGGACCAGGTGTTGGAGAACGATTCCTGGAGCCTCGACTACACCACCAGCTTTCCTGCCGGCACGGTCAACCTCATCCTCACGCTGGATGACTTCGGCTCCGATGTGACCTGGCAGTTGGGAACGAGTGATGGTACGGTGCTGCACACGGGTGGCCCATATAGTGATGGCAATAACGGTCAGGTGGACAGCGTGGCCTTCTGCCTGACGAACGACTGCTACATCTTCACGATCAACGACTTCTTCGGCGATGGGATCTGCTGTGCCGAGGGCGAAGGCAGCTATGTGCTGCGGGATGCTTATGGCACCATCTACGGTGAGAGCGACGGACAATATGGTGAGCAGGATGTGAGCCCCTTCTGCCTGGCCGCGGTGGCCGTTGCTGAAGCGGTCCTTGCGGAGTACCGGATCCACCCCAACCCGAACGATGGTGGGTTCCAGGTCACGGGTGCATCGGGCGGGACCATCCGAAGCATCCGCGTGCTTGACGCCTTGGGCCGGACCGTGCGGATGATCCCTGGGAATGGCTTGAACACCGCATCGGTACGACTCGATGTTCGGCCTGGGGCCTACACCGTGGTGGTCGACGGGCCACGGGGGGTGGCCGCGCAACGGATGATCGTGGCTCGCTGATCGGTCAGTACTTCAGGGCGTAGAACAAGCTCTTCACGAGCTCATTGTTCACCATCAGCAGGCCCTGCTCACTCTCCCACCAGCGATCCGCGTCATACTCCGTGCTGGGTGCGCTGGCCACGAGCACGTGGATCCCGCTGCCCTCGAATCGTTTCCGGAAGACCTTGCCCACGCGCCGGGTGTGGAAGTCGGTGGTGAGCACGACAATGGTGTCCGCATCGATACGTTGAGCGTGGTACAGCACGCCTTGCGCCTCTTCGAAGGTGCTCGTACCATAAGTGAGTGGCAGGATCCGGGCCGGAGGCGTTCCTGCCCGCACAGCGGCACGGCAACTGAGTTCCGCCTCGGTCACTAGCCGTCCTTCGGCCTTCAGGATGGAGGAGTGATTGGAGCCCGTTGCGTAGGCGATGGGCGCCACGTCACGTTCAAGCAGTTCCGCTGCGTAGGTCCCCCGGTCGAACGGTGCACCACCCAGCACGTAGATGGCATCCGCATGGGTCGGTGCATCGTCCTCGATCAGGCAGGCACCAAGGCCATGCAGGATCCGATACCGACCGTACCATGCGAGGATGATCAGGAGCAACGCGATCGGCAGCAGCAGGCGCCAACCTCTCAACCATCGTCCCTTCAGCCCGACGCTCATGTGCATGACCTCAATAAGCCCCGTTCCTTCGGCGCAACACCCACTCACACGTGAGCAATGCGAGGATCGCAAAGAAGATCCAGCGCAGACCGATCAGATCGCTGAAGCCTGGATGCACATAGGAACGTGCCACGAGCCCTGGTCGTGCCTCGATGGCTTCCACGAGCTTATCCGTGCCTCCCGGCTGCACGACCAGGCCGTTCGTGCGCGCCGCGATATCCTCCCAGAGACGATGATCGGCCACGGTGCTCATCTGCTCGGCGGTCAAGGCTTCCACGTGGACCTCGCCCGCAACCTCATACGACTTGGCTTCCATGGATGTGCGGGCGATCCAGGAATAGCTCCCCGCAGGAAGCTGGCCGATGTCCGCCCGATAGCTCGATCCATTCTGCACGAACGCATGACTGAAGTCGCGTCCTTCCTCATCCTTCAGCACCATGGTGATCTCCGCATCACGCACGGGAGCGAAGGTGGCATCGTACAACTCGGCGGTGAACACGATGCGCTCATGTTCCGTGACGCGGGGTGCGTGCTCCACGCGGAAGCGTTCCTTGTTCACCTTGAGGGCGAGGAACTGCACCAGCTTGTGCACGAACCGATCGAAGCGCATATGGTCGCCGAACTGCTGCAGATCATTGATGCGCCAGCGCCAGATACCCTCCCCTGCGATCACGGCGGAGCGACCATCGTGCCGCTGGGCGAAGGCGATGAGCGGATATGGGGTGTTCACCACGCCGATGCGCTGGTTGGCCAGGGCGACCGCCGAACGGCCCAGCTCGAACTGCCCGAAGGGTACCTGCAGCGGCGGATAACGCTCCATGGCCCGCTGTTGGTCGGCATCGAGAGTGAAGAAGGTGAAGTCCTTGTTGACATCCGCTTGCGCGTCCGTCATGGATCCGCGTGCGGCAGTCACGTTCACACCGGCGCCCCTCGCGTTGAAGGCGTTGAAGTCCATACTGCTGGTGAGGATGTAGCACACCGGGACGGCAGCGACATCAGCCTTCTGCAGCAGCGCCTGCACCGGGTACTTGGGCGAAGGAAGACCATGTAGGATGATGAGGTCAAGACCGGAGACCTCGCCAGTGTACGCATCGGCATAGCCAAGTTCGGTGCTGTAGCCCTCAAACCCTGCGAGGGCCATCCACAACGCACCAAGATCGGGATGGGGCGCAGCGCCGAGCAGCAGGATCCGCTGGCGGTCGTCCAGCACATCGATCAGGACATCCATCCGGTTGTTCACCTCCGTGGCCTCCCCCGCCACCGGCCGCACCCTGACGCTGTAACGTTGCATCCCGGCACGCTCCGGTCTCACGGTGAACGGAACTTCGACGAAGGCACTCCGCCCCGAAAGCACGAGGTCCTTACCGGCGAGTTCCTTGCCATCCTGCAGGATGGACACCCTGGTTGCGGTGCCGTGGCTGCTTCGCCCCTCCACCTTCACCAACAAGGGAAGCTCGTTGCCCAGGTATCCGATCCGATTGTGGTCCACCCCGCGCAGGAGCAGGTCGGGTCGCACGGTGGTATCGCCGAGGGCGATGGCGAAGACCGGCACAGCCAGTTGGTCTGCCGCGGTGCGCGGATCACGTCCGCGGTTGTAGATCCCATCGCCATCGATGATCACCGCTCCGAGGTCAGGTCCGCTGAACCGGTCCTGCACCTCGCGCAAGGCCTGGTCGATATCCGTGAATGTCCCGCGCTGCGCGAGGTCCAGCCCCTCGGTCATGGCATCTCCGTACGTGAAGACACGCACATCGAAACGCTCACCGAGCGATTCCTTCACCTGGTCAAGTCCGGCCGGATAGGTATTCCTGAACGCCGCCGTATCCCCTGCGGCGAGGATGGACGAGGACCCGTCATGAAGGATGGCCACGACGGGCTTGCGGACCTCGCGTACCAGGATCCGCACCATGGGTTCTAGCAGGAAGAAGGCTATCAAAGCGATGGCCAGTGCCCGGCAGGCTGCCAGGACGAGCGCCAGGTTCCGGGAGAAGCCCTCCTTCCCATCCGACCTACGATACAGCCACCAGGCTGCCCCAATGCCCAACAACAGGCAAAGCGGGGCCAGCCAAAGGCTATGGGCGGTGGTCAGGGACATTGGGGTGCAAAGGTCGGTCACGGAGGGCCCGTGGACCTTCCGGAGCATGTGCCATCCGGTCGATCAGCTCAGCATGCCGCCGCAGACGCTCAGGGTCTGGCCGGTGATGTAGGCGCTGAGGTCGCTGCCCAGGAAGACACAGGCGTTGGCCACATCGGTCGGGGTGCCACCGCGTTTGAGGGGAATGCCTTCACGCCAGCCTTCCACCACTTTGGGATCCAAGGCGGCGGTCATCTCGGTCTCGATGAAGCCCGGGGCGATGGCGTTGCTGCGGATGTTCCGACTGCCGAGCTCCTTGGCCACGCTCTTCGTGAAGCCCAGGATGGCGGCCTTGCTGGCGGCGTAATTGGCCTGGCCTGCATTGCCCTGCACGCCCACCACACTGCTCATGTTGATGATGCTGCCGTCGCGCTGCTTCAGCATGGTCCGCAGAACGGCCTTCGTCATGTTGAACACGCTCTTCATGTTGGTGGTCATCACGGCATCGAAGTCGGCCTCGCTCATCCGCATGAGCAGCTGATCCTTGGTGATCCCCGCATTGTTCACGAGGATATCGAGCCTGCCCCAGTCGGCCACCACCTTGTCCACCGCGGCCTGTGCGGCGTTGAAGTCGCCGGCATCGCTCTGAATGGCCACCACCTTGCGGCCGGTGCGGTTCCCGAGTTCCGAGGCCAGCGCGTTCGCCTTTTCGGGGCTGCTCACGTAGGTGAAGGCCACATCGGCACCTTCCTCCAGGAAACGTTCAACAATGCCCTTGCCTATGCCGCGAGAGCCGCCGGTGATCAATGCCACTTTGCCATCCAGGATACCCATGCCTCGTATTCACCGAACATTTGTTGGTCGGTCGTTGCGAAGGTAGCAGTTGCCGGTTGCGTACACTTGGGCCATGCGTTCCGTCCGCCTATCCCTCCTTGCCGTGGTCATCACCACCCTGGTGCTGGTGTGGACGCGGATCGAGTACAGTGAGTTCCGGGGGTGGACCCCGATGAAGGTGACGCAATGGGATGCCCTCGGCTATTACCAATACCTGCCGGCTGTCCTCATCCACGGCGACATCGAGCGGCAGGCCTGGCTGGAGCCGATAGACAGTGTTTACCAGCTGAGCGGTGGTACCATCTATCAGGTGACCGAGTTGCCGAACGGTAACCGGGCCACGAAGTACTTCTGCGGGATCGCCTTGTTGCAGGCACCCTTCTTCGCCGTTGGGCACGTGGTGGCCGGGCTCACAGGCGCTGCCCAGGACGGCTTCTCACCGCCCTATCAGTGGGCCATCGCCCTGAGCCCATTGTTCTATGGCCTTATCGGGCTGTTGCTGTTGCGTGTGGTGTTGCTCCGCTACTTCTCCGACGCGGCCACGGCACTCACGATCCTGCTGCTCGTTCTCGCCACGAACGCGATCCAGTACATCAGCGTGGACAATGCGCAGACGCACGGCTATCTCTTCACATTGTACGCGGCGCAGCTGTACGCGACGATGCGTTGGCATGAGCGGCCCAGCCTTCTCTCCGCAGCGGCCGTGGGCGGGCTCATCGGGCTGGCCACGGTCTCACGACCTACGGAAGCGCTCATGCTCTTCCTAGCCTTGCTGTGGAACACGCATACCAAGGAAACCGCTCGCGCCAAATGGGCCTTGGTCCGCGCACATCGGGGCCATGTGGTGATGGCATTGATCATGGGATTCCTCGCCTTCCTCCCCCAGTTGCTCTATTGGAAGTTGGTCACGGGATCATGGGTCTATGACGTGGGCAGCAAGTGGGACTTCCTCGATCCGCACTGGCGCGTGCTGGTCGGTGGCGAGAAGGGCTGGTTCATCTACACGCCGATCACGATCCTGATGGTGGCCGGGCTCTTCCTCATGCGTGGGCAGCCCTGGCGGAAGAGCGTGCTGGTCTACTTCCTACTGAACACCTGGCTGATCATCGCCTGGCACGACTGGCACTACGGCGGGAGTTATAGCAGCCGCGCCCTGGTCCAAAGCTATCCCGTGCTTGCCCTACCCTTTGCCGCCTTGTTGGAGCGCGCGTTGGCTTCGCGTTGGAATTGGCCGGTGCTGGGGTTCTGCGGCTATCTGCTTGCCGTGAACCTCTTCCAGATCAAGCAGTACAACAACACCGTGATCCACTACGACCGGATGAACTTCGCCGCGTATCGCGCAGTGTACCTGGATGCGGACCCGACGCCGGAGGACAGGGAGTTGCTGAGCCCGCCGAGGCGTTAGCCGATCACCTCCTTCACCTTCGCGCCGATGGTGGCGGGGCTGTCCACCACGTGGATGCCGCTTTCGCGCATCACCGCCTTCTTCGCGGCCGCGCTCTCATCCGCTCCGGAAACGATCGCGCCGGCATGGCCCATCGTCCGGCCCTTCGGAGCCGTTTCACCGGCGATGAACCCGATCACCGGCTTCTTGCAGTTCGCCTTGATCCACCGTGCCGCCTGGATCTCCAGGTCACCGCCGATCTCGCCGATCATCACGATGGCCTTGGTCTCGGGATCGTTCGCGAAGAGCTGGACCGCTTCCAGGGTGGTGGTACCGATGATCGGATCGCCGCCGATGCCGATGGCCGTGGTGATGCCCAGGCCTGCCTTCACCACCTGATCGGCGGCTTCGTAGGTGAGCGTACCCGACTTGCTGACAATGCCCACCGTGCCCTTCTTGAAGACGAAGCCCGGCATGATGCCCACCTTGCATTCCTCGGCTGTGATGACACCGGGGCAGTTGGGGCCGATGAGGGTGCAACCCTTGCCACGGATGTACTCACGCGCGGTAACCATGTCCTTCACGGGAATGCCTTCGGTGATGCAGACGATCACCTTGATGCCCGCTTCAGCAGCCTCCATGATCGCGTCCGCCGCGAAAGGTGGCGGCACGAAGATGATGCTCACGTCAGCCCCGGTCTCCTTCACGGCATCGCTCACCGTTTCGAACACCGGTCGGTCCAGATGCTGCTGGCCGCCTTTGCCGGGGGTGACGCCACCGACCACGTTGGTGCCGTACTCGAGCATCTGCGTGGCGTGGAAGGTCCCTTCGCTGCCGGTGAATCCCTGTACGATGACCTTGCTGTTCTTGTTGACGAGTACGCTCATGGTGCTTGGTGGAGGTGTTCGGGCGGCGCGAAAGTAACCCCTGTGCCTCAAACGCCTGTCGCCCGTTCGCGCGCCCGGTGGTAGGCCATCACATAATAGAGGGCGCCCAGCATCACCACGCCCGAACCGATGTAGGGCAGCATGTGGTGCATGCCATAGAGGCGGCCGCTGATGGCGGGTCCCACGATCCGCGCAAGCGAACCAAAGCTCTGGTTGAGGCCGAGCACCTCCCCCTGTTCGCGTTGTTCGGCGTTCTTGCTCAACTGGCTCAGCAGGGTGGGTCCGAGGCAACCGTTCCCCAAAGCCAGGAGGGCGATCGAGATGATGCTGAGCGGCAGGAAGAGCGCTGCGGGGATGAAGGCGATGAGGGTAAGACCCGTGGCCAGGCTGATGCACCCGTACATCATCAGGCGCTTCTCACCGAAGGTGCGCTGCAACCAGCCGATCAAGCCGCCCTGGACGATCGCCGAAGCCACGCCCACCGCCGCGAACATCCAACCGATCTGCTCCTTGTTCAATCCGTAGTCATCGGTCCAGAAGAGGGCGATGGTCATCTGCATCATGCTGAAGGCGGTGATGTAGATGAAGCTGATCAGGAACAGATCGCGGAAGCGCTCTTGTTTCAACGCCTTGATGGCACCGGTGATCGGCTTCACCTGGATCTTTCGGCCGGCGACCTTCTCCTTCAATGATTCGGGTAGGAAGGCCCAGACGGCCAACGTATTGAGGACGCATAGGATCGCCGCGCCGTAACCGACCCATTCGATCCCGAAGTGCATGTAGATGAAGCTTCCCATGGGCGGCCCGAAGATGAAGCCCAGACCGAAGGCGGCGCCGATCAAGCCCATGGCCTTCGCCCGGCCTTCAGGGGGCGTGACATCCGTGATATAGGCCTGCGCCGCCGTGATGTTGCCGGAGCCGACCCCAGTGAGCATCCGGGCCGCGATGAGGAGGAAGAGGCTATCCGCCTGAGCGAAGAGCACGTAACTCACCGCCGAAATGAGCAGGGCCCATAGGATGATCGGTCGCCGTCCATAACGATCGCTCAAGGCGCCCCAGACCGGGGTGAAGATGAACATCATCAACGAGAACAGCGCACCGGTATCGCCTACCAGGGCATCGCTGGCGTTCAACTCCCGCGCATAGATCGGCACGACCGGAATGAAGATCCCGAAGCCGATGAGGTCGACGAAGATGGTGAGGAAGAGGATGAGGAGCCGGCGGTCCATGCGGGCGCAAAGGTCAGGCGCAATGGTCCATCGTCAGCCAATGCGCACCAACCTCCGTTGAACAGCGCCGGTCAGGGGCCTCACATGCCCATCTTCTTCAGCAACGATGCTGGCACACCTTTCCGGTTCACCATGAAGGCGGTCATCTTGTAGGCCGCGTAGGGCTTGCTCATGTACAGGTAGCCCTTCTGGTCGTTGCTCGTGCCCCAGCTGTTCTTCACGATGTACCACTCGGCGCCGGTCTGGTCCTTGGCGATGCCGGTGATGTGCATGCCATGGTCATCCGTGGTGCTGAAGTCGTCGAAGGCGGACTGGCGCATCTCGGCCGTGATCACCGGTTCGGGCTGTGGACCGTTGAAGAGCTTGGACTTGTCCTCTTTGCTCAGTTCCGAGGCCGGTGTCATCGTCACGAAGGCCACACCATTGCGCCAGCTGAACGAAGGCTCGCTCACATCGCCGCCCCAGGCCACCGAGTAACCGTCCTTCAGAGCGTTGTCGATGACGGCGGTGATGTCCTCCACCGAGATGTTCCAGGCTTGGGCCAGCGCCCAGTTGTCCGGGACCATCAGGGTGGACTGGGCGTAGTAGGGAACGTCCATCACGCTCTGGAATTCGAGGTAATCCTTGGGGTCCAGCTTCACCACCTCGCTTGCGAAGGTCTGCGGCGTGTAGCTCTTCCCGTTGTAGGTGAAGGTCTCCGGCACCGCGCCGAGATAGGTATCCAGCACGGCGTTCACGGCTTCGGGCCACACGGGCGTAAGCGTACCCTTGTTCGGTGCCTTGATGATGGCATCGAGCATGGCCTTGATCACCTCCTGCATCTCCCCGCTCTGGTTCTTCTTATTGCCGAAGTTGAGCCCGGTGTAGGCCTCGTACGGAACGATGCCGTACTTGGCGTACATGTTCACCACATCGTGGGCGATGCCGCCGTCGCCGTAGTTCAACGAGCCATGCATGCGCACATAGCTGCGCGCCTTGTCCTCGTAACTCTTGCGAGCGATGTAGATCTTGCTGAGGGGCACGGCCGGCCCACCCTTCTTGATCATCTCGGACTCGAGGAACGAACCCGTGCTGTAGCTCCAGCAGGTACCCGACGAACCTTGATCCTCCACCGGTGTGCCGGGCGTGGTGAGCACCTGCGTAAAACGGAAACCCGTGGAGTCAGCACTGTTCAAGCTGATCTTCTTGATCAGATCGTCCTGTGCGGTGCCGGTGGATGCGATCAGTGCCAGGGCGAGCGCCGAGGCGATCGGAAGTCGAAAGGTGTGCATGGTGTGAAGGCCGACGAGGGGTTCGGTCCGTTGCAAAGGAAGCAATGTGCCCTACCCTGCGGACGGTCCTGTGGGACGAACGGGTGAACAAGCCAAGGACCGGCCAATTATTTTCCATGGCAAATAAATGAACTACCTTTGTCGCGTGGAACGCCGGAACGCCCTCCGTCTGCTCGCGCTAACTCCTGTGGCCGCCATGACCCTACGTGAACTCGCCTGTGCGGCTGATGCCTTCGCTCCCACGCCCGCGATGCCGGTGCTTTTCCTGGGGCACGGCAGCCCGATGAACGCCATCGAGGACAACCCGTTCACCCAAGGTTGGCAGCGCATGGGCAAGGACCTCCCCCGCCCCAACGCCATTCTGTGCATCAGCGCGCATTGGGAAACACGGGGCACCTACGTTACCGGCATGGCGAAGCCGCGCACCATCCACGACTTCGGTGGCTTCCCGCAGGCCTTGTTCGATGTGCAGTATCCGGCGCCCGGCAGCCCGGAACTGGCGCAGTTGACCAAGGAGACCATGATGGCGAACCATGTAGGGATCGACCATGCATGGGGCCTGGACCACGGCGCTTGGAGCGTGATCATGCACCTCTTCCCCAAGGCCGACGTGCCGGTGGTGCAACTGAGCCTGGATCGCGGGCTCTCGCCAGCGCAGCACTATGCGCTTGGACAGGAACTGGCCTTCCTGCGGAAGAAGGGCATCCTCATCATCGGCAGCGGCAACATGGTGCATAACCTGGGCATGATCGACTGGCACAACCCGGATGGTGGTTACGACTGGGCGCAGGAGGCCAGCTCACGGATGAACAGCATGGTGCGGCAGGGCGACCATGGCGGTCTGCTGAACTACGCCGCCCAAGGACGTGCGTTCCAACTGAGCATACCTACGCCGGAGCATTATTTGCCCCTGCTGTACACCCTGGCGCTGAAGGAGGTGGACGAGGACCTCACGCTCTTCAATGACAAGTTGATGATGGGATCGATCGCCATGACGAGTGTTCGGATCGGGTGAGGTCTAGTGCTTCGCGAAGCGTTGCACCTGCCGGGTTCCGGTTCCTTTCAACTGCACCGTGTACAAGCCATCGGCCCAGGCTTCCACGTTCAACTGGTGTTGGCGCTGGCCAGCAGGTAGGCGGTCCAAGCTGGCCACAAGTTTACCCTGTGCATTGTGTACGGCAAAGGACTTCGCTTCCTCCTCCCAGGCAATGGTCAATTGATTGGCGGCCGGATTGGGATAGAGGCGTAGACCGGATAGCGCGCGCTCCTCCCGTAACCCCACCTCCTGCGGATCCAACTTCACCACCCATACATCGGAAAGGCCGAAGTTTCCCGTCAGGTCAACATCATTGGATAGAGAATAACCTCCAATGACCAAGCCACCATCAGGGGCCAAACACAAGGAATTCCCCCCATCACCTTGACTGCCGCCGTAAGACTTCTCCCACACCATGTCAAGATCGAAGTTCAGGCAGAGGGTCCAGCAGTCCGTCGCACCGTGCGGGGCCGACACCATGCCATCCTCGGAGCTGGAACGGCCAGAAACATAAAGCATATTTAGTGAAGCGCTAGGAACTATGGCGCCAGGAACGTCTTGGCCGCTACCGCCTAAGGATCGCTGATCAAGCATGGAGCCATCTGGACCGAGTTTCACGATCCAATAGTCTACGTCGCCCAAGGGATCAGTGATATCTCCGTCTTGGGATTCCGTTGAGGCCACGGCGAAAATTGTATCACCCGGTGTCCTTAGTAAGCCACGGACCTGATCGTCCCCCAAGCCCCCCAGCGCGGTTTGCCAAGTGATGTCCCATCCATTGGCCAGGTACACCACCCAAGCATCATTCCACTCTTCCGGATTATCGGTCACGTCCCCATCATTCGAGTTGGTGACCCCACCCATGACCAAGCCACCGTCGGCGCCGAAGTACATATCTCGAAGATGATCGAAGCGAGAACCGCCATAACATCGGCTTTGCAGCAGGATACCATCTTCCGAAATATGGCCCAACCAGAAATCAGAGGCCCCATGGTTATCACCAGCATCACCATCCATGGAAAATGTGAAGGCCCCGACCAGGAAAGTGCCGTCCCGTCGAACGGCGACACGTTCACCCGAATCAACGTCGGACCCTCCAAAGCTCTGTTCCCAAAGTAGATCTCCCGAGGCCGAAAGGCGTACGAGCCATATATCTGACCCACCCAAGCTCTCGCCTACATCGCCATCCAGCGATGCCGTACTACCGACCAAAATATACCCTCCATCAAGGGTTTGTGCGATCTCACCTGCGGTCTCAGGGCCAGAACCACCCAAGCAACGCTGCCATTCGATTACCCCTGCATCGTCCAACTTCAACACCCAAAGGTCATAGGTGACTCCACCATGGAAACCAACAACCATCACATCTGAGGATCGTGTTTCGCCCAGCACGATGTAGCCGCCATCGCTGGTTGGGGCTATGCTATACCCTCGGTCTTGCAAACTGCCACCGTAGTTGCGCTGCCAGTCGATGGTGGGCTGAGCCGCAACAACCATGGCACACAGCAACGCGACGGAAAGGAAAGGAGCTCGGCAACACATGGCCTCAGCGTTTGGCGAACCGTTGCACGTGCATCTTTCTTGTTACGTCCATCTATAGGTTGTATGAGCCAGGTTTCATGAAACTGTTGAAGCAGTAACATGGAAAAACCCTGGGGTCTCGTGGGAGTTGGTCGCACACATTCGAGCGATCCGACAGGTTCGATACAACCAAAGTACGGACCTTCGCACCATGTCCCACATCGCCATCATCTCCGCCAGCGTCCGCGACGGCCGCAAGAGCCACAACGTAGCGTTGCACCTACAAAAGACCCTAAAGGCCACAAGCAATTCGGTGGACCTGCTCGACCTGCTCGACTTCGACTTCCCGATCTTTCACGAGCGCTTGAAGTTCATGAAGGAGCCGGCCCCCAAGGTGGTGGAGTTCGCCGAACGGATCAGGAAGGCTGACGGGGTGATCATCGTGACCCCGGAGTACAACGGTAGCTTCCCAGCCAGCCTGAAGAACGTGATCGATCTCCTGACGGAGGACTGGAAAGGAAAGCCGGTATCGATCTGCACCGCTTCCGGAGGCGCCTTCGCCGGTACGCAAGTGATGGTGGAACTGCTTTTCCCGCTGTGGAAGATCAAGGCATGGGTGGTGCCTTCGAGCATGCAAGTGCCCAAGGTGCAGGAGCAGTTCGGTGAAGGCGGAGCCGTGCTGATGGACCAGGAGGGTTGGGAGCGGCGCACGACCGTGTTCCTGAACGACCTGGGCTGGGCAATGGAAGCGCGGCGCCGGATGGAGGCGTGAGTGGCTTTCCGTGCCACAGGCTTCGAGGACCAAGTGTGGTGACGCGTGCCGCAGGCCTTTTGCTGAAATAGGTGAACGGAAGCGTAGCCAAAGGCTACGATGCACATGCCTTGTGGCGCGTAGCCGCAGGCTACGCGCAGACATGTCACCATGTGTTGCCGCGCATAGCCACAGGTCGCGCGGATAGATGAGCAGTACCCGAATGCCCGGAGTTGATCGTTCTGGACGGACAGAAGTCGATCAGTGGTGAAATAGCCACAGGCTACGCGCAGGCATGCGCAGAAGCCGGAACGGTCTGACGGAACTAGGCCTTCACCAAAGAAGGCACGAAGATCCGCTTGAGCACACCCACGACGTGGTCCACTTCTTCCACCGTGCTGTACCGGCTGAAGGAGAACCGGATGTTGGCCCCTGGACGTTCCGGATACAAGGCACCCAGTACATGACTGCCTTTGTTACTGCCACTGCTGCATGCACTGCCACCGCTGCACGCGATGCCCTCGATGTCCAGGTTGTAGATCAACATCTCACCCTTGCCATCATCTGGGAACCGCACGTTAAGCACCGTGTAGAGCGCGTCGCTGCTCGCATCGCCGTTGAAACCCACGCCGGGTAATGCCTCCAAAAGCCGCTCCTTCATCCGGTCCTTCAACCCTTGCACATGGCGCTGGTGGTCCTCCAGATCGGTGTAGGCGAGCTCCATGGCCTTGGCAAGGCCCACGATGCCGTATATGTTCTCGGTACCGGCGCGCATGTTGCGTTCCTGCGAACCGCCGATGATCATCGGCTTAAGACCGGCGCCGCTGCGCATGTACAGGAACCCGATGCCTTTGGGACCGTGGAACTTGTGGGCCGCACAGGTGATGAAGTCCACCGGCAGCTTCTCCAGATCGAATCGGTAGTGCCCCATGGTCTGCACGGTGTCGCTGTGGAAGAGTGCGCCGTAGGTACGACAAAGGGATCCGATGGCCTGCAGGTCGATGCGTGTACCGATCTCGTTGTTGGCATGCATCAGCGACACCAGGACGCCCTGGCCCTTCGTCGCCTTCAACAGTTCCTCCAGATGCGCGCGATCCGGCTTGCCGTCCGGTTCCAGCCGGACCCAATGCACAGTGACCCCACTGCCCTTGCCCAGGTGCTCCGCGGTGCTTTCCACGGCGTGGTGCTCGATGGGGCTGGTGATGATGTGTTCGACCCCGAGGTCACGAACGGCACCGCCGAGGACCATGTTGTCCGCCTCGGTACCGCCGCTGGTGAAGATGATCTCGCCCGGCGCACAGTTCAGCAAGGAGGCCACCAGGCGTCGCGCCTGTTCCACCGCCGCACGCGTCTTGCGACCATAGGCATGGATGGCGGACGGGTTGCCGAAATGATCCTGCAGGTACGGGATCATCGCCTCCAGCACTTCGGGTGCCATGGGCGTGGTCGCCGCGTTATCGAAATAGACCTTCCTCATCGCAGCGCGAAATTACCGCTCTGCGGTTGCCAGACCGGCCACTTGCGCGAGTTCGCTCAGGATCCTGCTGGCCAGTTCATCGGCTTGCGCCATGGTGGGCGCTTCGGCATAGACCCGGATGATGGGCTCGGTATTGCTGCGCCGCAGGTGCACCCAGGTGTTCCCGAACTCGATCCGCAGACCATCCACCGTGCTATGCGGCTCGTTGTGGTACTTCTCCTGCATGGTATCCACAATGGCCGCCACGTCCATGCCGGGCTGCAGTTCGATCTTGTTCTTGCTGATGAAGTAGTCCGGGTAGCTGCGGCGGAGTTCGAGCGTTGTCATGCCGCTCCTGGCGAGCAGGGTCAGGAAGAGGGCGATACCGGCGAGTGCATCCCGGCCGTAGTGCAGTTCACTCAGGATCACACCGCCGTTGCCCTCACCACCAATGGGCGCCTTCACCTCTTTCATCAACTTCACGACGTTCACCTCGCCCACGGCGCTTGCATGGCGCGTTCGACCGTGACGTTCAGCGATGTCATTGAGCGCGCGGGTGCTGCTCAGGTTGCTCACGGTATCGCCTGGGCGATGGGCAAGCACCTGATCGGCGCAGGCCACCAAGGTGTACTCCTCGCCGAACAGGGAACCATCCTCGCACACCAGTGCCAGCCGATCCACATCGGGATCCACAGCGATGCCCAGGTGCGCACCGTGCTTCACCACCGCGCCGCAAAGGTCCTTCAGGTGCTCGGGCAGGGGTTCCGGGTTGTGCGGGAACTGGCCGTCGGGCGTGCAATGGATCTCAATCACCTCCATCACCCCGAGCGCAGAGAGCAGGGGGGGAACGGCCGTGCCCCCCACCGAGTTCACCGCATCCACCACCACACGGAAACGCTTCGCCTTGATGGCGTTGACATCGACCAGGTCGAGCGCGAGGATGGCATCGATGTGTTTCCGCGTCCAACCACTCCCTTCGCGCACATGACCGAGCTTCTCCACCGGTACGAAGTCGAACTGATCGGCTTCCGCCAGGCGCAGCACTTCGGCACCATCCTCTGCGGAGATGAACTCACCCCGCTCGTTCAGCAGCTTCAGCGCGTTCCACTGGACCGGGTTGTGGCTGGCGGTGAGGATGATGCCACCGTTCGCTTTTTCACCGACCACGGCCATTTCCACGGTGGGTGTGGTGGCCATGCCAAGATCGACCACCTCGAAACCAAGGCCGGTGAGGGTGCCCACGACCAGGTCGCGGACCATTGGACCGCTCAGCCGCGCATCGCGGCCCAGCACGATGCGTGGGCTGTGCGTCCCGGCCTTCCGGGCGATGAGCGTTCCGAAGGCGGCGGTGTAACGAACGGTATCGAGCGGGGTGAGCCCTTGGCCCGGTGCACCTCCGATGGTGCCACGGATCCCGGAGATCGATCGAATGAGCGTCATGATGGCTTATCGTACTGGTATTGAGCGGCACAAAGCTACCCGACCGTGCCCGGTGACCGTGTTGTTGGGCCCATGCCCTTCCACCCGCTCCTGTTCATAACCGGATCATTGCTGGGCATCGCCGGAACGGACTTCCCTATTTTTGTACGGCAGGCACCTCAAGGCCCCACCTTCCCGGGAGACCGGGTCGTACCACATGAACGAAGGCCCCCTACCCCATCCCGAGCGCAACGACCAGATCCACCACTGTGTGGAGCGGTACGAATCGATGCGCCGATCGAACACCACGTCCTTCTTCGACGTCGAGGAGTTCGAGATCATCATTGAGCACTACCTGGAGCAGAGCGATACCAAACAGGCCCGCGAGGTGCTTGAACTGGCGCAACGCCAGCATCCGGGATCATTGGACCTCATGTTCAGCGAGGCTCATGTGCTCATGAACCAGGGCAAGTTGAACCGCGCGTTGGAGGTGCTGGACGGCATTGGCAAGATGGAGCCCTTCAACGAGGACGTGCACCTGCACAAAGCCAGCATCTACAGCCAACTGCGCAACCATCGCCGGGCGGTGGAGCACTACAAACGCGCGTTGGAACTGGCGGAGGAAGGGTTGGACGAGATCCACCTGGACCTGGCCTTCGAGTACGAGAACCTGGAGATGTACGAGCTGGCGTTGGAAAGTCTGAAGGGCGCGCTGGAAGCCAATCCCGAGAACGAGGCCGTGCTGTATGAGATGGCCTACTGCTTCGATGTGTCCGATGCTCATCAGGCGGCTGTCTCCTTCTTCCGGCAGTTCACGAACGATAACCCGTACTCCTTCGTCGCGTGGTACAATCTGGGCAACGCCCTGGCCCGGCTGGAGCGCGCCGAGGAGAGCATCGAAGCACTCGACTTCTGCCTGGTCATCGAGGAGCGTTTCACCAGCGCCTACTTCAGCAAAGCGCGGAACCTGTTGATCCTGGGCCGCTACCAGGAGGCCATCGATTGTTACCAGGAGACGATCAACTTCGACGGCCCGCAGGCGATCACGTTCAGTTACATCGGTGAGTGCTACGAGAAGATGGAGCACTACGAGCAGGCGCTCATCCATTACGATCAATCCATCGCGCTGGACCCCACCTGGGTGGACGCCTGGATCGGCCGGGGTGTGGTGAAGGACCTGCAGGGAAGGTTGCCCGAGGCCATCAAGGACCTCGAAGTGGCCGTACAGCGGTCGCCGGACCATGGCGATGGCTGGTTCTATCTGGCGAACACGCTGGCGCGGGCCGGGCGTTACGAGGAGGCCTTCGTGGCCTATGCCAAGCTGAACACCCTGGAGCCGGAGAACATCGATGGCTGGCTGGACCACGCCGACCTATTGCTGCAGATGAAAGGTCCGGACCTTGCGGCGCGCAAGCTGAAGGAGGGTGCCCAGGTGATCAAGCTCACGAGCAAGTATGCCTACCGCATGGTGAGCTACCTGCTACGCATGGGTGAGATGCAGCAAGCGTTGGTCGCCCTTGAGGATGCGTTGATGAACGATCATGCCTCCCACCACCTGCTGCTGGACCATTATCCCGAAGCCGCCTCGCTGCCGCAGGTGATCCACCTGTTGGAACTGTATCGTCGCTCATGAACTACAGGCTCTCCCACATCCCCGCGCGGACCTCTAAACCGCGCGAGGACGGTGTCACCATGGTGATGGACAAGGGCTTGTCCCTCCGGCAGGCTCAGGATCTCCTGGACGCCAGCGGACACCTGGTGGACCTGGTCAAGCTCGGCTTCGGCACCTCCTTCGTCACACCGAACCTGAAGGAGAAGATCAAGCTCTACCAGAAGGCGGACATCCACGTCTACCTCGGTGGGACCCTCTTCGAAGCCTTCGTGGCGCGCGGCCAGTTCAAAGAGTATCGGAAGTTGGTGGAATCGCTTGGATTGGACACCGTTGAGGTGAGCGATGGCTCCATCAACATGATCATGAAGGAGAAGTGCAAGTACATCAACGAACTGGCTCGCAGCTTCCGCGTGCTGAGCGAAGTGGGTTCGAAGGAGTCGGGCATCCTCATCAGCCCTGCGAAGTGGGTGAGCATGATGCGCACCGAACTGGACGCCGGCAGCTGGAAGGTCATCGCCGAAGCACGTGAGAGCGGAACGGTCGGCATCTATCGGCCCAGCGGCCATGCACACACCACGCTCGTGAACCGTATCCTCAGCAAGATACCCGGCAAGGACATCCTCTGGGAAGCACCGCAGAAGGCCCAACAAGTGTGGTTCATCAAGCAGCTGGGATCGAACGTGAACCTGGGCAACATCGCGCCCGAGGA